>Ga0190284_1000879_pt1 | contig 14492 bp, 14 predicted proteins | sample 48691812_MG_FD_161668 | JGI IMG/M metagenome (GOLD analysis project Ga0190284, IMG submission 161668) | Hydrothermal vent microbial mat bacterial communities from Southern Trench, Guaymas Basin, Mexico - 4869-18-1-2_MG | ecosystem: Environmental > Aquatic > Marine > Hydrothermal vents >...
TAACAAAGATGTATTTCTATGATAGTATTTTTTCATGTTTGTAAGAGTAAAAACATCACCAAATAGTGCCGGAAGATCAGTTCAGATAGTCCAGTCTGTAAGAAAAGCAGACAGAGTCTCCCAGAAGATAGTACGTCATGTGGGAATGGCATATGATGACGGGGAGCTTGAAAAATTAAAGCTTTTGGCAGAGTCAATAAAGCTAAAGCTAGAGGCAGGTGGACAGCAGTTTCTATTTAAACCCGAAGAGATAGTAAAACTGGGAAATAATGGCAAGGAATATGAAGATAAAGACTATATCGTAAATGTTAAGAACCTAAAAGAAGAGCAGAGGCTTACCTCCGGCATTCATGAGGTATATGGAAAATTATTTGACGATCTTGGATACGATAAAGTGATAAAAAGATCCTCAAGAAATAAAGCTACTGCGGGTATTTTTAAAAATATAGTCCTTGCAAGAGTTGCAAATCCTGTATCTAAGATGGCAACAGTAGATATGCTGGAAGAAGATTTCGGGGTAACACTTGATCTAGACAGGGTGTACAGGATGATGGACAACCTGGATGGTCCCGCAATAGAAAAGCTTAAAAATATATCATATCAAAATACACTGAATCTACTGGGTACTAAAATTGATGTGATATTCTATGATGCAACCACTATATACTTTGAATCATTTGAAGAAGATGAACTAAAGAAAAACGGCTTTTCAAAAGATCACAAACATAATCAGCCCCAGGTACTTTTGGCCCTTATGGTAACAAGTGACGGACTTCCTGTAGATTATGAGATATTTGCAGGGGATACCTATGAGGGGCATACGCTAATAGGCGCACTTACTAAGATAAGAAAAAAATATGATATAGAAAAAGTAGTATTTGTGGCAGACTCTGCCATGCTCTCAAGAAATAATATTAAGTGCTTAGAAGATTTAGAGGGGAACAACTTCTCATACATAGTGGGTGCAAGGCTAAAGAATTTCTCTTCTGCCTTAAAGGATAGGATACTTGATAGTAATAATTACAGGAAAGTAAAGAAAGAATATCATATAGCAGAAATACCGGATGGAGACAGAAGAGTAATTGCAAGCTATAGCGGGAAAAGAGCCAGAAAAGACGCACGCGATAGAAAGAGGGCCATAAAAAAGCTAATGGCAAAACTTGATGGATCAAAGAGTGCCAAGAGCCATCTTTCAAACCATGGATACAGAAAATATCTAAAAGTAGAGGGAAAATCCAGAGTAGCCTTAGATGAAGAAAAGATAGCTTCCGATGCAAAATGGGACGGACTCCACGGAGTGGTAACAAATTCTAATCTGGATCCAATGAATGTGCTCTCAAAATATAATGAACTCTGGAATGTGGAAGCTGCATTTAGAGTCACAAAGCATGATCTTAAGGTGAGGCCCGTATATCACTGGAAACCACGCAGAGTTAAGGCCCATATAGCAATATGCTTTGCAGCCTATGCTCTTGTTAAAAATCTTGAATACAGGGTAAGGCTTCAGTATAAAAAGCTAAGTATTGAAAAGATAAGATATACTCTTATGAAGGTCCAGACATCAATTCTATTTGATAAGGAAAAAAGGATACGCTACGGACTCCCTTCCAGGATGAAAAGAGATGCCAGAAAAATATATAATATCTTAGACATTAAGAGATCTATTACACCTTATATTATAGAAAAATGTAAGTTGTAGTGCCTTCAGATTTTTAAAAATCCTTTATTTACGCGGGTTTCAGCGTTTTAAGTGCGGAAGAGATCTTCCAGTATGGGTTTGGGAAAAGACTTTAGTTCCTGTGATTAAGACCCTCCTATCGCAGGCCACACCTCATAAATCCTGCCTATAATATTCGGACTCATACTGGATTATTTAAAAATAATTCTTGTAGCCAGTTCGATTTTATATCCTTATTATTTTTATTTCTATTATCTTAAAAGAGAAATATATCCCTTTAATATGAGCAAATTCCTATAAATGTCATAAATAACTTGTCATTTTAAACAACATCATATATATTTATATTGTTAATATAAATAACACTATATATAAGTGAAAGCTGATATGGCTGATATAGAATTACTAAAAGAACAAAATCCCTGGTGGATTGCTAAGGAAAAAATAATCGAAGATGTAAATCTTGCCAAACTAAGAAATGTCCCGTATAAATGGCTGCCGGCGGTTATGGATTCATTTAATTTGGAAAAAGATATAATTTATACTTTGAGGGGAAGCAGGCAAACAGGGAAAACAACTCTTTTGAAATTGCTAATAGAAAAACTTTTGGAAAATAATCCGAAAGAAAATATATTTTATTTTACCTGTAATACTGTAGATGATTATACCGGTTTAACCGATATTCTTAAAACATATCTGGATTGGATTGATAATAAAAACAGAAAATATATTTTTATTGATGAAATAACATTTGTTAAAGACTGGACCAGAGGAATAAAACACCTGGCTGATATAGGTTCTCTTCAGGGTTGCACTATTATTCTTACGGGTTCTAACTCGCATGATCTTAAATATGAAACCGAAAGGATGCCTGGCAGAAGAGGGCAAGACCCGGATCTGGATAAAATACTTTTTCCTGTTTCTTTTAGAGAATATATTGATTTTGCTGCTCCGGATATTACAGATAAAATATACGATATTTCTTCCGCTAAAAAAAATTATGCTTTCTATAAAAAGAGGCTGTATCAATATCTGGATAATTTCCTGCTTACAGGAGGTTTTATTCAAGCGATCAATAATTTTGCTTCTAATAAAAAGATAGACATCGATATATACCAACAGTACTTAAGCTGGGTATTAGGTGATCTGGCAAAATTAGGAAAAAAAGAATCTTTCTCAAGACAGATATTTGACCGGGTAATAAAAAGTATTACTACAAATATAGGTTTTGACACCATAGCCAAAAAAACCAGTATAGATTCTCATTTAACCGTTGGAGATTATCTGGAAACCATGGAATCTAACTTTATAATAAAAATACTTTATCAGGTAGATATTGATCAAAAATTAGCTGTGTCAAGAAAAACAAAAAAAATATATTTTCAGGACATGTTCCTGTTCTGGGTATTTTCAGGATATGTCATGGGGCTGTCTGATTATTTTTCCGGCAGTCAAAAACGCCTGGAAGATCCGTTATTAAAAAGCAAATTAATAGAAAATGTTATCATGTCTCACTTAATAAAATCTGAAAACAGTCTTAACTGGGGCAATAGAGTCTTTTTCTTCAGGGGTTCAAACCAGGCTGAAATCGATTTTATTGTAAGAACACAGAAAAATTCATTATTACCCATAGAAGTTAAATATCAAAACAATATTACCCCAAAGCATTTTTTACAATTGGATAAAATTAATAAACAGACGGGAATTATTATCTCTAAAGAAGATTTCAATATATATAAAAATAAATGGGTACTGCCTCCGGAATTATTTTTACTCTTAAACCCACCCTTAGAATAGGATCGCCTGTTATAAAATAGGCCTGCATGGGATGTTGTTCTTATTTATTCTTCACTCTGGTTATTTTGAAAAAATATTTGGATAGAATCTGCCAATATTTTCCTGATTTATTACCTGGGAATAGCTAACAAAATCTGCCGGTACGGGATTGCCTTCCAGATAATCAATAGCATATGGGATCAATATGCTTCCATATAATTCCGGAAAAGTGCATATAATAGCTTTGTATGAGCTATTCTCACTGACCAGCTCCTCCAGGTCATCTTTTGATCCGGTGGTACTGCATATGACAGCATCATTTTCCCTGCCTGCTTCCCTGAGGGCGACTGAAGCTCCAATAGTAAAAAAATTAACTGCTCCGGCGATCAATATATTATTGTATTTGGGATGTGAAGCAAGCCAATCATGCATTATTTGTCTTGATTCTTCAATGGAGGCAGTTGGGACCTTCAGGTATAATAATTTTCTTCTTTCAGCTTTAAAAAAGATCTATGACCGTCAAATGTGCCCTGTCCTCTATTTATTACACTTTTGCCAGGTTCAAGATAATCAAGATATATAAATTTTATATCACCGGGGTCCACCAGGTGGCGGTTTTATAATTGAAAGCTCTGGCAATAGGCTTATCATAGATCCGTACCTAAGCGATGTGGTGGAAAAAACACTGGGATGGACAAGGCTGGTGCCCGTACCAGTGAAGCTTGAAGACCTTAAGCCAGATATAGTTTTTTCGACCCACGACCACATAGACCACCTGGATCCGGAAGCAACTCCGGAGATAGCCAGATATTATCCATCATGTCTTTTTGCTGGCCCGGAAAGTGTGACTGTCAGCCTTAAAGAAATGAGTATAAAAAAGGTTTTTTGTCCAGTACTGGAATATCTATCAAAAAGGGTATTACTAATTTTGATTTATCACCATATATACATAAGAATATAATCATAGATAATTCAGAAGAGTGCTTCTTTCTAATTGACTCATCAAAGTTTGGGAATGACTCACTGAGAAAAATAATTGCATTAGAAAAAGTAAAAAACATAATCACAGATAAGGATATTGATAAAAAAACAGCATCTGAGTTTAAGAAAATAATCCCAAATTTCTATATTGTAGATTACTGATGTGCAATAAGAGTAGTCTGTTTAAATCGAAAGAAAGGATAAAAAATGAGCAGCAATAAACCAGTATTTAAATCAATTAATAGTATAGGGATCGTAGTAAAAGATATTGATAAGACAGTAAAGAGCTATGTAGATAAATTCGGCATTGGACCATTTAAGATCTATGAATGGCATCAAAGTATCCATGAGCGGAGTATGGTACGGAAAGCATACCTGGGTATATCTTACAACCGAAGATCACCTGAAGCATATAGTGGAGCTAAACAATACTGAACCCGGTTTTAAATATCCGGAGTCTATAAGGTAATGATTTTTCACGTTACACCCCTATTTATAATCATTTTTCTAGCTTTATAACTGTTTTTCTTGCTGGATGAGGCTTGATACGCTTTTGCCTGCAGAACCATGGGCGGCTTTCTGAAAAAAAGTATAAAAATTCATTTGATTTTCTTACAGAGGAAGAGATAATTTCGCTTGAAAAGGCGGTTCAATCAAATTATAAAAATATTCCATAAAATGAACAAGTGTTTTTTAATGTGTTCAGGCAAAACTATTTAAAATTGTCTCTTCATTAAATACTCGTTTCAAAACATCTATGGCTGAATACCAAATTCACCGGCCCAGAGCATCTCCAGAAACATCTTCCAGGGAATTATTTTTATACTGTCCACTTCCCTGGGATATTTTTCCTGACTTATAACTATAAGATTTTTTATCTCTCCGTCTTCTTTTAATGCTCTTAGACTTTTCAGGTGGATATCATGGACCAGTTTTCCCGATTTTATTTCCAGTGCGATCTGTTTTTCCCCAAGTATAAAGTCAACCTCATATCCTGTACTGGTTCTCCAGTACGTTATATCAAGTTCTGGATTTTTATAATACTTATATACCCGGAGCTCCATTAGAATAAAATGTTCAAAAGCTTTCCCGAATTCAGGTGTCCCCTGTTTTGGCTGTCTTCTTGAAAGATAATTGGATATACCGACATCAAATAGATAAAACTTATCAGCCATCACAAGACGTCTTGTTTTTGAACTCCTCCATGAAGGAATCCTGAAACCAAGCATTGTACTTTCCAAAATATCAAAATATGATCTGACAATTTTACTACTGACACCGGTTTCCCTGGCAACATTATTGTAATTTAGCAGTTCCCCGGAAGTCAGTGCAGCCACTCTTAAAAAATCACTGAACTGGGGTATTTTTTGAATCTGGGCTTCCTGGGCTATCTCTTCCTTTAAATAATCCGCTATATATGACCTGATAAGATCAGTTGGCTTATCAGATAAAAAATGCGGCGGCAGCATCCCTGAGACCAATATTGATTCCAGGTCTATTTCTCCGACTTCCATACAGGAGAAAGGTAATAGATTATACCTCAGCGCTCTTCCAGCCAGTAGGTTTGCATGTCCTCTGCGCAGCTTTCTTGCACTGGAACCAGTCAGTAAAAAGGTAATATTTTTATTTTCAATCATCCAATGCACCTCATCTAAAAGTGCCGGGACTTTTTGGATCTCATCAATGACAATCAGTTTCTTAGTATCCAAAAATCTTTCTCTGAGTAATGATGGCCTTGAAGCATATTCTGCAAAAACATCTGTCTGAAGCATATCTATAAGAATAATTTCCTCGGGGCCGAAATTATGTTTGATCCAGGAGCTTTTTCCTGTTTGTCTGGCACCCCAGAGAAAAGAAGAATAGCCTGTGTCAATATTTAAAAGTCTTCTGATATATTTACCCATGAGGTAATTATATCTAGATAAAATTACCAAGTAAAGAAAAATTTTAAAAATATACCCTATAAATTATATACTTACAACTTGGCATTTCCGGCACCTATCCCCTGGGAATAAATATGAAAGCCATAGAAAAAATCCGGGAATCAAAATAAAATTGACATTTGGTTTTCTTTCATATAATATTAGAAAACATTTACAGAAAACCTTTTCCTATTATTATATAAATATGACAGTTGAAAATAAAAAAAGGGCCGATATATTCCTCATAGCCAGGGAAGCAAAGGTCTCCATTGCCACCGTTTCCAGGGTACTGAATAAAACCCAGGCGGTGACAGAGGATAAGAAGAAAAGAGTGCTTGCCGCCTGTAAGAAATATGATTATAGGCCCAGCCATATAGCCCGTGCCATAAGGACCAGAAGAACCAGGAATATTGCGCTTGTGATCCATAGCCTGTCGATATTTACTAAAAATGTTGAACTTATAGACTCTGTAGAAGAGAAGCTGGAAAGTTATGGCTACTGCCTTAATATCTTCAATACCCGGCTCAATATAGAGAAACAGGATGATATCGTAAATATCATAGATGAAAGGGTGATCGACGGAGTGATACTCCAGGGCTCGGGATTTACCTCAAGGAAAATGGACAGAAAGGTAATAGAGCAATTATGTGAAAGAGATATACCCTCTTTTTTGATCGAAAGGTATATAGCAAACAAGGATATGCCTTATGCGGCAATAGATGGAAAAAAGGGAGGGGAACTTGCAGCAGAGTATCTTCTTGATATGGGGCATAAGAATATAGGGATAATCACCTATCCATTAAAGTATACTGTTCTAAATGACAGAATAAGCGGCTTTATGAAAGTTTTGAAGAAAGCAGGTATTGAACCCGGGTTAATGTGGGAGCTTGAAGTATCGGGACATAATATAAGCGATAATGAAGCCTCTATCGGGGAAAGGGCAGGATCCATTAAGGAAAGTAAGATATCTGCCATATTCTGTACAACAGATATCCTGGCTATCTCACTTATAAATGTCTTAAGATCAAATAATATTAAGGTCCCGGGTGATATATCGGTAATAGGATTTGACTATCACCCTCTTTCAGAAGCGATTCCCAATAAACTTACCACGATAAATAATGACCTGAAAAAACTGGGGGAGATAGCGGTTGATAATCTGGTATCGCGGATAGAGAAAGGGAGGTTTATAAAGACCTCCACTGTAATAGAGCCCGCGCTTATCGAAAGAGATACTGTAAGGAAAATATAAATTTTTATATATTTTAAAAAAATTAATAAATGACAGTAATAAGAAGAGGAGAGAAATGAAGGAAAGAACCAGTTTGAAAGATAAGACGATGATAGTAACAGGGGCCAGCGAGGGCCTGGGAAGATATCTCTGCGCCTACTTTGCCGGGATGGGAGTAAAAGTACTGGGTATTGCCAGGAATAAAGAGAAACTGGAGGATCTTAAAAAAGAGGCAGTAGATAATGGAGGCACCATAGAGACATTTGCTGCAAGTGTCATAGATTACGATAAGATGAAAGAAGCTGTTGATAGTGCAGCGGCCAGATGGGGGAAAATAGATATCCTCATAAACAATGCCGGAGTGGGCAAATGGCCCGGCTCTATTGCGGACCAGACAGAAGAGACGATCGATGCGGTAGTAGATACAAACCTTAAGGGCCTCATATACATGACAAACCTTGTAGCTCCTCACATGATAGAGAAAAAGGACGGATATATGTTTAATATATCCTCCACTGCGGGACTTAAAGGTTCCGGAGGTTATGCCATATACGGCTGTACCAAAGCAGCTGTAAATAATTTTAGCGAAGGAGTGGCAAAGGAGCTTATAAACCATAATATACATGTGGTGACCCTTTGCCCCGGCGGAATCGACACGGAATGGTGGGATAAATGGAAGAAAAAAGGAAAACCCAAAAAATCTGATGTCGAGGTACTGCTGGACAGGGAAGATATGGCAGAGCTTATAGAGTTTATAATGGCACAGCCAAAACGTGCATTCTATAAACAGGTCATACTGCCGCCTACAAGTGAATATATTAAATACTGGTAAGCGGTATTGATTGAACCATATTGTAAAAGACAAGAAATGAGACCAGATAGGATGGGCTACTATGAAATACAGGACGATGGGAAAGACAGGATTTAAAGTTTCGGAAACAGGCTTTATATTTATTTGTCCTCTTATGAAAACATTTACAAAAAGTAATAATATATTATTAATAATTTAAGACCAGGAGAAAGTCGGGGAGAAAAATATGGATGCGATGACCAGCAGGGAGAGGATAATGGCAGCGGTCAGGAGGGAAAAGACTGACAGAATATGCGTATCGCCTTTTATGCATACTGACTGCATTGCAAAGGTGGTAGACGGCAATCCGAACAAAATAACCATAGAAGACTATGTAGAGGCATTTGAGATAGTGGGATGCGATGGGATAGTCTGTGAAAAGATAGATTCAGGGGTGGATGATCTGTGGAAAGTAAAAGTATTGGAAAAGCGTGATGACTATACGCTGGAGGAACATGTCCTGGAAACTCCTGCAGGGACCGTTTCTCAGGTACTCAGGACATATGAGGACAGGTTTCACTGGCAGGTAGAGTATCCGCTCAAGAAGGTAGAGGATCTCAAGGTCCTTAAATGGTATATGGAAAACTTCGGGGATATGGTATCAAAAGAAAATATAGAGGCCTTAAGGAGAAAGGACAAAATACTTGGCGATGCAGGCGTGATAAGCCTTATTCTTCCCAATAATCTTGAAAACACCCAGTGGATCGACCGTGAAAAGTTTCTATTCTGGCACTTCGACCATCCGGAAGAAATAAAGGAGACAAACAGGGTTATAGGCATGGCCCAGAGGAAAACTGTCGATAAAGCCATGGAAGCGGGAATTAATATGTTTTTTGAGGGAATACCGGGAGTCGAGATGATATCCGCCCGATATCTTCAGTACCCCTTATGTCTCAGGCCTTTATGGCTATATAAGGGAAAGGGGAGGACTAGTCCATCTCCATATGTGCGGCAAGCAAATCTGTCTTATCGACCAGATAGAGATACTGGCTCCGCATCTACTGGAGACATTTCCAGAACCCCCGGAGGGCGATATAGTTGATGTAGGCTCCTTCTTTAAAAGGCTCAATCAAAAGATGGCCCTGAGGGGAAATATACGTGTGGCAAAATTTGTAGAGGGCTCTACTGAAGATATGAAAAAGGAAATAGATCACTTATTTGAACGAATAAAACCTGACAGAGGCTTTATCCTCTCATCATCGGACGGGCTGCCATATCAGACATCAGTGGAGAACCTACAAGTAATGTGTGAACATGCAAAGACATTATAGGGAAAAAGAAAATATATCAGAAGGATGCCCTCAAAATGCTTAATACCGCCTGCAAGGCGGCGGGTATCCGGTTTTATAAGGAAAGATAATTTAGAAGAAAATACAGGAAGGAAAACTAATATATGCCAGATGAAAACAGTAATTGGAAATTGACCCAGGATAGCTTTATGCACGGCTGCCAGGCTCTTGCCTGGGAAGGGCTCTTTACACAGGGATCGGGATATTTACATATCAGGGGATCACTTGAAGAAAGCTTAGCGGACAGCCCGCAAAATATTGAATATACAAGAGATGCCATGAATGTATCTGTAGAGAAATTTGTGGACCAGAGTACTAAATGGGGGACATATATCCCTGGAGCCTACAGTCCCCATCCCGTATTTATATACCAGATAACAAATATGCCTTTCTGCCTGGGTATAGACCTTTATACGGACGGGGAAAAGCTTGATCCGGAAAAGTCCGATATCGGAGGTTTTAAAAGGGAGCTGGACCTGAAAACTGCACTTCTTACGAGGGAGATGGCCTGGAAGACAAAAAGCGGCGCAGGCCTGACATTAAAGTACAGGAGGTTTATCGATGCCATAAGGGAAAAGCTTGTCATCCAGCAGGTTTCCATAATACCGGATAGTGATACGATATTGGAAGTAAGGGCTGGAATAGATATAGACATACGTACAAATGGCTATGACCATTTTACGGAAACAGACTGCAGCTCGGACGAAAATGGATGTTGCTGCAGGATCAAAACCGGGGGCGGAAACAGTATTGAAACAGTAACGACCATGGCCGGAGCAGGCTGGAAAGGCGAAAATAATAAAAGATCCTGCCTGCAGGTAAATAAATTTGCCTTAAAAGCCGGAAAAGAGCTTATCCTTGAAAAAAGAAGCGCCTACAGCACCGACCGGGACCTGGACAAGCTACCAGCCGGGGAAGTACTGAAAAGGGCGTCAAAACTGAAGTTTGACGATTTATTTAAAGAACACAGGCTTGAGTGGAAAAAGCGGTGGGAAAGCTGCGATGTAAAGATAAAGGGCGATAATAAGTCGCAGCTTGAGGCAAGGGTCTCCCTCTATCATCTTTTAAGGGCGCATGTAAATGACAGCAGGGTGGCAATCGGCGCCAAAGGATTTGCAGGAGATGCCTACTGGGGACACTTATTCTGGGATACTGAGATATTTATGCTCCCGTTCTTTCTTTATACAGACCCTGAAAAAGCAAAGACCCTGACAGATTTCAGGATAGGATGTCTGCCGCAGGCAAAGAAAAATGCCCGCGAATACGGCTACAGGGGAGCCCGGTTTGCATGGGATTCTGATAATATCGGAAGGGAATGTGTGGCAAAGAGCCTCTGGCAGTACCGCGACCATGAGATACATGTCACAGGGGATGTGGTATATGGGTTCTATCACTATATGAAAGCCACAGGAGATGAGAAATACCTGGAAAAGGACGCGGCAGGGACCATAATCGAGACATGCCGGTACTGGATGGACAGGATAGATATAAGGGACGGGAAACCTGTAATACTTGGAGTAATGGGACCGGATGAATATAATCCGCTGACCCATAATAATTCCTTTACCAACCGCCTGGCAATACTCACTTTAAGGCTCGGAGCCAGGCTGGGAAAACTCCATGGTATAGATCCAAAAGAGATAGAAAGCTGGGAGGAAACTGCCGGCAAGCTCCCCATACCCAGAAGGTCAGATGGGCTCATTCTCCAATGCGAAGATTTCGAGATGCTTGCTGAGCCTGAGTTTGACAAATACTGGCCCGACAGGTCAAGGCCCTATGCCGCTACTGTCCACCAGGACAGAAACTATCGCTCCAAAAGCATGAAACAGCCCGATGTCCTTATGATGATGTGGCTGTTTGCAGATGAATTTACGAAGGAAGAGATGCAGGCAGCCTGGGATTATTATGAGCCGCTGTGCACCCATGATTCTTCGCTCTCGCCCGGTGTCCACGGCCTGATAGCACTACGCCTGGGCCTTGACGGCAAGGTATGGAAGTTCTGGGAATACACAGCAGGGCTTGATCTTGATATAGAGAAAGGCAAGGCAAGTCAGGGAATCCATATTGCCTGCTCGGCTGCCACATGGCAGATGCTTGTCTTCGGATTTGCCGGAGTAAGGCCGGCAACTGAAAAGGATATACTTACCCTGGAGCCAAAGTTGCCGGATAAGTGGCAGGAAATAAGTTTTCCGCTTATCTGGAAGGGGCAGAAGGTAAAGATTACCATAGACCATAAGAGGGTAATAATAGAAAACCTGGACACTGGATCCATAAAGCTCTGTCTCTGCGGAGCCGATCATTTGATAGATCCTGAAGGAAAAAAGGAAATAGCTTATGTGAAAAAATAGATCAATACAATAATAAATAAATTTGTCTTATTATTTAGCTTTATTTAGTTATATTTACATATTTTATAGCAATGATTATTATTAATAAAATTTAGTTTACCTTATTAACATTGACACGATAATAGGAAGGTTTTAATGGATAAAGTTACACTCACAAAAGAACAGCGGGTATTAAATGTAATAAACAGAAAGTCCGTGGACTATCTTCCCAGCCAGATCAGTATTGCAGGTATCGAAAAGAAGGAAAAACCGGCAGAGATCATGGGGTTTTCATCAGTGGATAAGCTTAATGATTATCTTGAGAACCACATAAAGCCCACATGGACAACTGACTTTCTTCCCATAATACACAGGGGCGACCCTGAAAGATTAAAAGAGTTTGAAGATGATGGCTGGTGCAGGGTAGAGAGAGAAAATAATATCATATACGATATATGGGGTGCGGGATTCCATATCAAATGATTCGGAGGAATTTTCAGGTATAGATATACTTATGACCACAGGGGAATAGCGGTCTCTCCTGCCGGTATCATGCCGCCTGTCTGCAAGCCCGGGACCATAAGGGAAGTCTGTAATTTTGTAAAGTCCTATGAAATAAAAGTCTAAGAACTTTCCGTTTCAGCCCGGGACTCTTGACTGGACATAAAGGAAGCAGACGATATTTATATATTCGATCCCATATTATATAAACTAAAGAAAACACATAAGGAACAATTATGATACACGGCATAATAAAACATCCCTGGGACTATTATACCCGCCCCTTTTCTATAATAGATAATTTGTATTATGTAGGGAACAGGGATGTATCCGCATACCTGATTGATACAGGAAAGGGCCTTATAATACATATAGGGTCGGCACCCATGGCGGTCCCGGAATAAATACGCTAACCGGTGATTATCTTGCCCAATACGGTCTTTCCCATGATAATAGGGAAAAATATATAGATTCAATAGAGAAACTAAAGAAAGAAAAAGTTGATATCTTCATAGGTATCCACCCAAATCAGAACCAGATGCTGGAGAAGGCAGAGCTTATTAGCAGGGGAGGCGCGGATAATCCCTTTATAAACAGAAGCAAATGGCCGGATTTTCTGGATGGCCTTGCCAGCAATGCAAAGAAAGAATTTGGTATGGTCTGACACCTCACTGACTACCGTAAAAAAATATCCCGATTCAGTCATGATGGAGGAGTCATATACTGCAGAGAGATAATAATGCAGATAATTACCTTGTATATTAGTCAAAGATTGCAGATAATAACCTTGTAAAATCTGCAATTATAGCTTATAATTCCTTTTTATAGGTTCAATCTATGAATTGGGGGTAAGAATGAAAAGGGATATTGAAAAAGTACTAAAGAAATGGAAGGATGAAAAAAGAAGATATCCGCTTCTGATCAGAGGTGCAAGACAGGTGGGAAAATCCTATTCGGTAAAGAAATTCGGGGAAGAAGATTTTGAAAATCTGGTAGAGATCAATTTTGAACAAAATCCTAAATATAAAGCATGCTTTGATACTTTAGATCCGCAAAAGATCATTGAGTCTATTTCGATTCTTTCAAATTCTAAGATTATTCCCGGGAAAACCTTATTATTCTTAGATGAGATACAGGAATGTCCTAATGCAATAGTTTCATTAAGATATTTTTATGAACAGTTTTCAAACCTTCATGTTATTGGAGCAGGATCACTATTGGAATTTGCCCTATATCAGGAAGATTTAAAAATGCCTGTTGGCAGAATACAATATATATTTTTAAAGCCGCTTTCTTTTCTGGAATTTCTTGATGCAATCGGAGAGGAAAAGATAAGAAAAATAATTGAAGATATAGATAAAAATAATTTTCCCTCCAAAGTCATACATGAACATATCCTGTCTTTTATAAAGCTGTATTCTATTATCGGGGGAATGCCTGCAGTTGTTTATGAATATATTAATTCTAAAGACATAAAGCGATGCCTGGATGTCCAAACCATAATTATTCAGACCTACCGTGATGATTTCGGAAAATATGCAAGCAAAGTAAAATATAAATATCTTCAAAAAATATTCTATGGTGTTCCAAAAATGGTGGGTAAGAAATTTAAATATTCAAATATAGACAGGGATATGCAGTCAAGGGATTTAAAGGAAGCATTGATCTTATTAGAAAAAGCAGGTGTAGTTTTAAGAGTAAAGCATACCAGTGGAAACGGACTTCCTCTTGAAGCCGAAGCAAGAGAAAATATATTTAAGACAGTTTTTTTAGATATAGGACTGATGCAGAATGTATGCGGTCTTAATAGTGATATTTTTTTAACCTCCAAAGAAGATTTTATAAAAATCAATAATGGAGCCATAGCGGAACAGTTTGTGGGCCAGGAATTACTAAATTACCAGGATTTTCATACACAGCCATCATTATATTATTGG
>Ga0190284_1000880_pt1 | contig 14486 bp, 10 predicted proteins | sample 48691812_MG_FD_161668 | JGI IMG/M metagenome (GOLD analysis project Ga0190284, IMG submission 161668) | Hydrothermal vent microbial mat bacterial communities from Southern Trench, Guaymas Basin, Mexico - 4869-18-1-2_MG | ecosystem: Environmental > Aquatic > Marine > Hydrothermal vents >...
GCGGATGATCCTGCTCGGCTTAATCGGCATCACGGCCGTGTTCTCGATGTTCATGAGCAACACTGCAACAACCGCCACGATGATGGCCGTCGTTCTGCCGATCATCAGCCGACTCCCCCCCGGCGATCGAATGCGGACGGGCCTGGCGATTAGCATCCCCATCGCCGCGAATGTGGGCGGCATGGGCACGCCCATCGGCACCCCACCCAACGCCATCGCCATCGGGGCACTGTCTCAAGCGGGCATCAACCTGGGCTTTCTCCAATGGATGTTGATGGCCGTGCCGTTCGTGCTGATCATCCTTGGCGTCGTCTGGTTCCTGGTCGGGTGGCTCTACGGCTTCGGCGGCAAAACGATCGTGCTGAGCATAGACTCGACCTTCAACACGACGCGACAAGCAAAGATATTCTACGTCATCTTCGCTGGCACCATCCTCCTATGGATGACGGAAAAGCTCCACGGGATGAGTTCGAGCATCGTAGGCTTCATCCCGGTCGTCGTGTTGTTGTCAACGCGCGTCTTCTCTTCAAAGGACCTGCAGTCCATCCAATGGCACGTCCTGTGGTTGGTGGCCGGCGGGATCGCGCTGGGCGTGGGCGTCGGCAAGACCGGGCTCGATGGCTGGCTGCTCGGGCTCATTCAGTGGGATGAGATGACGCCCGTCGCAATCCTGGCGTCGCTCTCGGTGGTGGCCCTCGTGCTCAGTACGGTCATCTCCAATAGCGCGACGGCGAACCTGATTGTGCCGCTGGCCTTGACGCTCTCGATGTCGGAAGGGATTACAATCAGTCCGATTGTGGCGGCCGTGTTCGTGGCGATCGGCGCTTCGTTGGCCATGGCCCTGCCGATCAGCACGCCGCCCAACGCAGTGGCGATGAGCACGGGAGCCGTGCGGACCAAGGACATGGCGATGGTCGGCGCCTTGGTCGGCGCGTTCGGCCTCGCCGTGTGCCTGCTCCTTGGCCAGTGGTTCTGGTCCGTCTTGGGAGTTCTGACGCCATGAGTGGCGCAAGCGAGACAGTCGCCGAGTACGTCATCATCTGCGTCGATGCAGAGGCGGAAGCCCTCGCGGCATTGCATCGTGAGGTCAGTGACTTCTGCGGCTCGGAGATGAAAGTGCGGGCCTGTTCGGATGCCGAGCAGGCCCTGGCCCTGATCGAAGAACTCGATTCTTCCGGTGTGCGCGTACCATTGATCATTACCGCGCACGTCCTTCCGGGCATGTCGGGGATCGACCTGTTGCTTGCCCTTCACGAAAAGCCCAGATGCCGCGCGACCCGCAAGGTCCTCGCGTCCGCGCGGGCCAATGTCTCGGACCTTACCCGAGCTCTGAACGCGGGAGCACTACACCGCAACATCTTGAAACCCTGGACGCCTGAGCCGCTGCGTGAGTGCCTACGCTCGTTGCTGACGAGCTTCTTCGTCCATCATGCGCCGGAGGAGTGCGGCCGTTTCGACAGTGTGATCGACCACGGTCAATTTCCACGCGCCTATCGAGAATCCCGTCATGACAAACGGGCGCTCGACCTGCAAATCAAAACCCTCAAACGCAGCTTCCTGGCAAACATGGACATGACCGATGAGGAAGTGGAAAACGCATTAGGGGCTGGAATCGACGATGCCTTGAACAACCCGCCGCAGCGACAATTTCCGGCAGGCTCGGTCCTGTTGCAGCAGGACGAGGCCGTGGACACGATCTACGTTTTGGTTTCTGGGAACGTACAGTTATCGCGTAAAGCCGACGGTCCGACGATCAGAGCCGCGACCGTAAGGGAGCGGTCAGCCGGCCGTGAGGTCGTGCTCCATGAGCAATCGGGCGGGCGGATCATCGGTTTGCTGGCCCTGGCCCACGGCCAGCGGGCGTTCTACACCTGGCGCGCGACGACGGACATTACCGTCATACCGCTCAGTTTGGAACAACTCGAGACCGCCCTACAAACCAATCCCTACCTCAGTGGCTACCTGGTCACCTCACTGATTCGCACGATGGGTACGCGAAGCCATCGCACGGCACAACTCCTGCTGAAAGTGGAAAATCTCAACATCAAGTTACGGGCGGAGCGGGATCAACTGACCGATGCATTGCATCAACTTGGAAAAACGCAGTTGCAGCTCATCGAATCACAGAAAATGGCAACACTGGGACAGCTCTCCGCAGGAGTGGCGCACGAGTTGAACAATCCCATCGCGGCGATTCAGCGAGCGGCGGATTTCATTCGCGAAGACATGGTCGCCTTGCTCAGGGCGCTACCGGATGGAGAGGTGGTCGAAGGGGCAATGCTCTCCGCTTTGACCGCCGAACCACTGTCCACCGCCGAACAGCGAAAACAGCGAGCGACCCTAGCCCAAACGGTTGGCGACGATGCCTTGGCCCAGCGGCTTGTGAGGGCCGGCATCACCACTGCGGAGGAATACCGATCGTCGATCGGCCGGTTGTCCGGCAAGAAGCGGGACCGTCTGCTCGAGAAGTCGGAGAAGTATCACCAACTCGGCTTGTCGCTCAGGAACATCTCGACGTGCAGCAAGCGGGTCAGCGCTATTGTGGACAGCCTCCGCTCGTACACCCGCGCCGACGAATCGCCCGTCGCCAACGTCAATCTGAATGAGGGGCTGGAAGGCACGCTCCTGATGTTCGGCCATAATGTGCGCGAAGTTGAAGTCGTGAAGGAGTATGGTGATCTGTCACCCATCGCGTGCCACGTGGGCGAGATCAATCAAGTATGGACCAATATCGTCTCAAACGCGCTACAGGCCATGAACGGCAAAGGGACACTGCGAATCGAGACTGACATGAAGGATGCGGGCCACGTTCGCGTGCGGATCACCGACAGCGGCCCGGGCATCCCGAAGGAATACTTGGACCGCGTGTTCGACCTGAACTTCACGACGAAGCACGGATCAGAGCCGGCTTGTGTCAAGCCGGACCGGTCCAGCTTCGGGCTGGGGTTGGGCTTGGCCATCTGCCGGCAAATTGTCACACGCCACGGCGGCACCATCGAAGCGGCATCACAGCCCGGCCGCACATGTTTGACCGTGATATTGCCTGTGCGATCTCAGCGAACTTCGACGTGAATCCTACAGGGAAGGGGATAGCAGCCTGTGGCAATACTGTGGCACCGGCGTCTCGCCGGTGGTTTTTACGTCCATGAATGGCGTTTCCGAACTGCTGTTTTCCATTTTACCACGGGTTTGATAGCCGAGAGAACTGGTAAAGCGTTGTTCGTGAAGCGTGAAGCGTCAGAACGAAACGAGCTACGCTTCACGAGCTACGAGCTACGAGCTACGAGCCACGAGCTACGAGGACCGCGTTATGAACCGCGTAACGATACTCTGTGTTGAAGATGAACCCGAAGTCCGCGACGCCCTGATTCGCGACCTCGATCCCTTCGCAACCGTGTTCCGCATCGAAGCGGCCGAGGACGCCAAAGACGCCCTACAGGTCGTACGGGAGTGCGCCGACGTCGGCGATCCGATAGGCTTGGTCCTGTGTGATCACCTGTTGCCGGGAATGCTCGGCGCCGACTTGCTGGTCGAGCTCAAGAGCAAGCCGGAATCGGCTTCGGCGCGCAAGGTGTTGGTCACCGGGCAAGCGGGCCTGGAGGACACGATCAAAGCCGTGAACGACGCCGACCTGGACTACTACATTGCCAAGCCCTGGTCCCGCGACGCCCTGCACGCCGTGGTCCGCAAGTATCTGACGGATTACGTCATCGATGAGATGGAGAACCTGCTTCCCTTCGTCAGTGTGCTGGACGGCCCGCGCTTGCTCGAGGCCCAGAAGAACCGAGGCCAACACGAATAATACACATCATACTACTCCGACACTATTCATACATGTTCACAGGATCGGTGTCGGAGTAGTAAGTGAACCGTATTGGGGTCAGGGCTGTTCACGAGGCCTGCGGTCGGCGTTGCCGATCTTCGCTCGCGCGGCCAGCGCGTGTTTCAAGTTCTCCCGTGCATTTGTCAGGTCCGGCTTGAGCCGAAGCGCTTGGGTATATTGCGCGATGGCCTCGTCGAGCTTCCCTTGACGCAGCAAGGCCACTCCGAGGTTGACGTGTGCCTCGGCCAAACCGGGCCTCAGCCCCAGCGCCTCTGCAAAATGCGTTGACGCCTCATTGTATTTACCTTGTGTAAGCAAGACACAACCTAGGTCGTAGTGTGTTGTAGCATCGCGAGGGTCCTGTTCCAGCACTTTCATCAACTGCTGTGCGGCCTCATTGAAACGCCCCTTCTCTCGAAGCGCAACTGCCAGATTCTTGCGAGCCACCGACATCGTCGGCTGAAGCCTGATCGCCTCGAGGTAGTGTTTGATGGCCTGCTCCAACCGGCGCTGTTTGCACAACGCCACGCCCATGTTGAAGTGCGCCTCGGCCAACTCGGGCGTCGCCTGGATTGCCGCATTGAAGTGTTGAACCGCTTCGTCGAGCCGGCCCTCACTGACGAGAATCGCCCCCAAGCCACAATGGGCGCGCGGATGGTCGGGGTGGTGGGCCAGCACGTCTTGCCACATCCCGGTCGTGCTGTGATAGTCTTTATTCCGTTGGAAGGTCCCGTAGCCTAACAGTAAAACCAGGATGCTCAGGAGTGCGATGCTGACGATCCGTGGCGCCCCGGGTCGGAGCGACAGGCGTTCAGAGACATCATGAAGCACTCGGGCACCCCCGATCACCAGCAACACCACGACTGCCGCCAATGGTAAATACATACGGTGTTCGAACGCGATGTCCTGGATGGGCACGAAACTCGTCGTGGGAGCAAGGATCAGGAAGAACCACGCTCCCAGGAAACCCAACGCAGGCCGGCTGAGCAGCGCCCATGCCGTTGCCGCCAACAGAGCAGCGATCACGAGTGCAGGCGGTACGATTTGTCCAGGCGTCCGAGCCACGGGCCACATGTAGTCCAGACAAAGCGGGTCCGGCCAAATCGAGAGTTTCAGGTAATGTAGGATCACGCCCGGTTGGGTCAGCGCGTACTCGATCGAGGTGATGCCCCGGACACCGAACCCAACCGTCGCCTGCCCTTTGAGGGAGGACGCCAGCACGCCGCCCAGCACACCGGAGGCCGCCAGCACAAGCCATGTCGCGCAGAGCCCGAGATACAAACCCCATCGCCGCCGAAAAGCTTGTGCGAATGACTCGGCGACAAAGGTCCGATCGTAAAGCAACACGATCACCGGCGCCGTCACCATCACCGCCTTACAGCCCATCCCCAGCGCGCAAACCACGATGGCGCCTGCGTACCAGAGATACCGCCGGGATGAATCGATGCCGCGCACGAGGCAATACAGCGTCAACAGGTAAAACAAGCCCATCATCGACTCGCCGCGCTGGATGATGTACGTTACGCCTTGCGTTTGTAACGGGTGAACCACCCAGATCAGCGAGCACGCCAGCGCCAGCCACGGCGCAGCCGCCCCCCAGCGGTCCCGCAACCGACGGCAGAGCAGTGTCCGGCGGACGACGCCGAATAGCACCAACGCCGCTAAAATGTGAATGGTCAGATTGAATGCGTGATAGCCCCGGACGTCGAGATTCCCCACGGCATGATTCATTGCCAGCGACAGAGTGACGACCGGTCGACGGCTGTGGGCAATCAAATCCCACAACGGCGAAATGTGCTTGATTTGTTCATTCTCGATGATGCGTTGGTAGTCATCGAGGACGAATTGTCCGTCGAAGCTGTTCCAGTATGCCACCAGGCCCGCCACGATCACGATGACGGCAAGCCAACTCCGGCCGGCCTCAGAGCCTAGCCCAGAACTGTGGCACCGGCGTCCCGCCGGTGGTCCATCACGGGCGAGACGCCGGCGCCACAGGAGGTTCTTGGATAGGCTCTTAGCACGCGCGACGTTCTTGGGCTTCTTTTTCTTGGACACGATCTTGTTGAGGAAAACCCGCGTTAGGCCTCCCAGCTGTGGGCCTGGATGGCTTTGGTAATGTCGGCGGCGAGGCGGACGGCGGCCGCACCGTCTTCGGCGCTGACGGCCGGTGGTGCGCCGGTTTGGACGCTGTCGAGAAACGCCTCCAACTCCGCCTTGAGCGGCTCGACATCGTCCACGACCAGGGGCTCGACGTTGATCATCTTGCCGAAGTCGAGATTGGCCATTTGGCTCAGGTCTTCCAAGTTCGCATCCTTGGCCATGCCGACGACGTCCAGATTGGCATCGCGCGTGATCGCAACGCCGCTCTTACGCTGGTAGTCCAATGACAGGTAAGCCGTCCCGCTGAACACACGCAGGCGCCGATCGGTCTTCAGAGCCAGCCGAGAGGCCACGAGGTTTGCGACCGCGCCGTTCTTGAACATGACACGGGCGTTGGCAACGTCCTCGTGCCGGCCCAGCACCGCGACGCCGACGGCATCCACCCGGGCGACGGTCGACCGAACGAGGTGTAGGATGATGTCAATGTCATGGATCATCATGTCCGCCACGACGCCGATGTCGGCGGAGCGAAAGCGGAACGGACTGATCCGCTGGGATTCAATGTATTTCGGCTTGATTTCCAAACGCTGAATAGCCCGGACCACGGGGTTGAATCGCTCAGTATGGCCGACGGACAGGAGCCCGCCCGTCTCGGCCGCGCAGTTAAGCAACGCGTGGCACTCATCGACCGTTGCGGCGAGGGGTTTCTCGACCAGCACCGCGACGCCCCGGCGCAGCAGTTTCCCCCCCACCTCGACGTGACGGCTGGTGGGCACGGCGACGGTCGCGGCCTGAATGTCATCAGGCAAGTCGTCCACCGAGGTCAGCGCCTTGCCGCCGTACTTGTCGGCGTATTCGGACGCCCTGTCAGCATCCTTGTCGACGACGGCGACGAGCTGTGAATTCGGCATCTCACTGTAAAGCCGGGCATGGTGTCGCCCCATGTGACCGACACCGACAACGGCTACGGGCGTGGGTTGTGCTGTCACCGACCGTTGCCCCCCTTGTTGCCCCCCTTGTAGAACTTCGGTTTCGCCCTGCTGCCGTCGCGGCGCTGCGACTCGAGGTAGCGGCCGTACACGCCATCGTGGATGGAACGCTTCAAAAAGTCGATCAGGTACCGGCCGTGTTCACTCAAGTGGCCGTCTGATTCCACATCGTGAATACGGCGTGCGAGGCTGACGGCGCCATTTCGGTCGTCGCGTCGCGCCGGGAGCAGGCCGTAGAGGGTTCTCAAACGGTAATTATTCGTCGACCGGTTCTTGCGAGGAAAGAGCTGTTTGTACAATTCGCGGATCTGCTGGATGGAGGTCTCGTCAAAGCCTCGGCGGCTGAGCCCCTTGACATTGACACCCTGGATTTCACCCTCAAAACCGTAGATCAAGAAGGGCGGTGCATCCCATGTGCATCTGGCCATGCCGCTGATGAAGGAATACTGCCCGATGGTGACGAACTGCTGGACGCCGACGAGGCCGCTGATGGTGACGTAGTCCTCGATGTGTACGTGACCGGCAATCTGCACCTGGTTCGACAGAATACAATGAGCACCCACCTTTACGTCGTGAGCCAAGTGTGTGCCGACCTGGAACTGATTGTGATCGCCGACCTCCGTCACGCCGCCGCCCAGCTCGGTGCCGGTGTGGGCCGTGACGTTCTCACGAAAGATGTTGTTGTTTCCAATGACCAGGCAGGTGTTCGTGCCCTCGTACTTCAGGTCCTGGGGAGCAGCCCCGATCACCGACGCGGGATAGAAGATATTTCCGCTGCCGATCTGCGTGTTGCCCAGGAGGGTCACGTTCGGCAGGAGGCGGCAACCCGACCCGATCCGAACGTTCGGGCCGATATAACAACACGGCCCGACTTCGACATCGTCGGCCAGTTCAGCCTTCGGATCGACGGCAGCGCTCGATGCAATCATCGTCATGAACAGGTTCCAACACCGTGTGGCACCGGCGTCTCGCCGGTGGTCTTCACGGTCGACAACGTGTGCCACTGCTCTTGAGCAGTGCCTGGATGTCCCGCCGAGGACGGTCCGGCTCGCTTTAGGCCGGCTCTGCGTCCACCATCATAAACTTAATCTCCGCCTGGGCGACCAGTTCGTCGTTCACAAGGGCTCTACACCGCACATGCCCCGTGCGCGCCTTGACTCTCAGCGTTTCCGCCTCCAGGACCAGTTGGTCGCCGGGCAGGACCGGGCGACGGAACTTGACGTGGTCCATGGACAGTAGGACCGCCACTTTACCGGTGTGCTCGAGCTTTTGGGACAGCAAAATCCCTGCCAGTTGGGCCATGGACTCGATAATGAGCACGCCCGGCATGATCGGTTGTGACGGATAATGCCCCTGGAAATAGGGCTCATTGATACAGACGTTTTTGATGCCGACCGCCCGGCGGTCGCCCTCGATCTCGACAACGCGGTCCACGAGGAGGAACGGATACCGGTGGGGCAGGATTCGTCGCAACTGCTGGGCGTCGAACGCCGCCGTGCTGCGAAGGCGGTTCCGCCGGTCCTGACGCCCGATGCTCTGCACGAGTCGGCGAACCAGCTCATGGTTCTGGGTATGGCCGCTCTTTCTCGCGAGGACCTTGCCGTACAGCGGCCGTCCCAGCAGGTACAGGTCTCCGATCAGATCGAGAACCTTGTGACGGACACACTCATCCGGTTGGCGGAACTCGTTCTCCACGACGCCGTTCGGACCGATGACCACGATGTCGGCGTAAGTCAGATGCTTCCCCAGCCCGGCGGCCTGAAACTGCCGGGCTTCCTCCTCGAACAGGAACGTCCTTGCCTCTGCAATCTCGTTGCAGAACGTCTCTTCAGACAAACGGATGGCATAAATCTGCCGGGGCACGCGGCCATCCGGGCCGAAATCGAGATCATAGAGGATGTTCAGGTCGTTGGTTTCCGTTGGGACGGCGATCAGTTCCGCGTCGCCATCGGCAACGCGGAGGGTCTCCTGTATGACCAAGGGCTTGCGAACGGCGTCCTGAATCTGGATGCCGGCCTCCTTGAGTGGTTCGACGTAACAGCTTGAACTGCCGTCACCGCCAGGCATCTCCCCGCCGCTCAGTTCGACTTCCGCGTTGTCGATCCCCAGGCCGTGAAGCGCGGCAAGACAGTGTTCAACTGTTTCGATGGCGAGCGTACCGTTGCGGAGCGATGTCCGCCGAGCCCGTTTGGTGACATTCGAGACGTGGGCACGGATACGCGCCGGGGCCGGCCCGCCGCTACGGACGAATACGATTCCCGCATCGGGCGGGGCGGGCCTGAAACGGACCGAGACCTGCTCGCCCGTGAAAAGCCCACGGCCTGTGACTTCAGCCGTCCCTGCGATTGTTTGTTGCTGCGTCAAGTTCTGCCACTCGTCGCTTCAGCTCGGCGACCTCTTCAAAGAGTTTCGGCAACTTACTGACCCGCGCCTGATCTTTCAGCACGGTCATTCGATCCCGAGCGGGTATGCCAAAGACGACCTGGCCCGCCGCGATGTCTTTGAAGGCGACGCTCGTGGCGGCGATACTGGCGCCGTCGCCAATTTTCACGCCCTCGCTAGCCCCCGCTCGGCCGCCGATGACCACGCCGGACCCAAGGCACACGCTGCCTGAAAGCCCGGTTTGGCCTACGATCACGCACAATGATCCAAGTTGTACATTATGGGCGATTTGTACCAAGTTATCAATCTTGGAACCCCGGCCGATCCGGGTAGCCCCGATCTTGGCTCGGTCGATGCACGTATTGGCTCCGATTTCGACGTCGTCCTCGATCACGACCGTGCCCAGATGAGCGAGTTTGCGGTGTTGCCCGTCGCGGAAGATGTAGCCGAAGCCGTCCGCGCCGATGACCGTCCCGGCATGGATGAGGACCCGATCTCCGATCTCACAACGGTCATAGATCACGCAACGGTCATACACTCGACAATCCCGGCCGATCCGGACGCCCAGGCCTACGCTGACGCCCCCGTGGATGATCGTATTCTCGCCGATCCTGGCTTCCGCAAGGATAACCGCACAAGCCCCAACGGCGACGCCCGATCCCAGCGTGGCGGTTTCATGGACAACGGCTGTCGGATGGACGCCTGAGGGGGGGGGCTCATTCGGGATATGGAATTGGTCCAACACCGCCGCTATTGCCGACTCGGGATCGCCCACAATGATGCCCCGGCGATCTCCCCCGAGGAGGGCTTCGGTACCGATGATGGCGGCCGCCCGGCAGACCCCCAGCGCTTTGGCATGCCGTTCACTGGCGACCCATGTGACGGCGTCGTTGGTGGCTTCGTGTAAGGTCGCCACACGGCGGATTTTGGTGTCCGCTTGCCCGGCCGGATCGGCGAGTCGACCGCCGCAGAGTTCGGCCAGGGCGCCAACCGTGTAGCTCGAGGCGTCGGACATGACGAGTCTCCTGTAAGCGGTAAGCTGTCAGCTATCAGCCGTCAGCGATCAGCTCTCAATGTCGTAAGATGGGCAATCCTGCCCATCTGTCAATGCCTTTCGACCCTGGTGGCGCCTTCACGAGTAGGTGGGTTCAGCAGATGGGCAACATTGCCCATCGTACGCGTGTTCATCCTTCATCCCTCATCCTTCATCCTTCTAATTGCCAAGCCGCTGCTTGCCGTCGCCGGCCTTGTACATGGCGTCGAGCTGGCGGATGACAAGGTCCGTGATGTCAATCTCAGGAACGCTGTAAACGACAAACCGCTCCTGAATCATGCGTCGCAGCGCCGGTACACTCTGCTCAATCTCGAACGGCTTGAATTCAGTTCGCTGGAGCACCGCGTCGTAGCCGCGCTCCTTGGCGGTTTTCGCGGCGGCACGCTCGGCCTGTTCGTAGATGATCCGCGTCCAGTGGAACCTCTCGGACTCGATCTCCTCCTCCGCCATCTTCAACCACACATTGGCGTCGATATTCAGCCGCGTTAGGTCCTTTCGGCGGGCCTCGTAATCGGGCTTACCCGGCTGGAAGGCGGTCAGCTCGATCCGCTTGTTCTCGATCACCTCGCGCCGCTGATTGGCTTCCTTGGTGATCTCCTCGGTCTTCCGGCGGATCATTTCGTTGAGGTCGTTTATTTGGGCGCACTCATTGAATACCCGAATGAGGTCCAGCACCGCCACGGGATGGCCGGCTCCTGCGATGGCCGGTGGTGCGGCGTCTGCTGTATCAGATTGTCCCGTACTCTGCGCCACGCCAATTGCGGTCACGAAAGCAATCCCGAGAACGACGATACCCAATAATCTTCGACTCATTTTGCAGTTCTCCTATGTTGGCCTCGCGTTTCATTCGTACATTGAGCATTGTCACCCCCACGGTTCAAAACGCAAGGTAGCCCACTTCCGTCTATCAGCCCGTGGCGAAAGGGAGAACAGCGGTTCGGAAACGTCGGTCTCACCCGGGAATAAAGGCGAGACGCCTATGCGTGGGTGCCCCGCCCCTTCCAGGGGTGGGGGACGGACCCCGTGGGAAAGAGCGAACAGTGGGTTATCCCGGATTATTCATACCACAGAGACCTTGGCGCGGCCTTCGGCCGCAACCAAACTGTGGCACGGGCGTCCCGCCCGTGATCCCACCGGCTTTGGCGCCGGTGCCACAGTTTTGCCACGGGCGCTATGGCAAGAGGTTGAAATAAAGCGCGCTGTATGCCAGACAGGCAAGCGTCAAGGGCACGCCGCGCCGGCCCGTCGTGCAGGGAGCGATCACCAGTAACCAAATGGGGATAAAGTCCAGCGAGTACCGGTAGTAGCCCGCACCGCCAGCGCCGGTCGTGTGGTAGCACATCAATCCGGCAATGACGGGCAGCGTACTCAGCATCAGCACCCGGCGGCTGCGATCCCGCCACCACGACCGGCACGTCACAAAAACCCCCAGTAAGAGTGGACTTGTCAGCCAGATACTCGTTCCCTCAATGTCCACGGTGACGGGATATAACGTCCCTCCGCGCAATTCCCAAATAGGAAAGTTGGTATTCATTGCGGCTGCGTGCATTTTGACGTAAGTCGGCCCGAAGAACTGCTGACGTGCCCGTTGGGCAATCGGCCCGGAGTGACTCTGATACATGCGCGTGTACCCCGTATCGAACGGATTGCCGAACTTCAGCGCGTTCAATGTCATCGGCACGGCGGCGATCACGGCAACGCAGGCCGCGGCGATCGGGACGTCCCGCCTGGGTTTGCGCCGGCGCGTCGATGACGATGCGGTGGGTTGCCCAAGGTTGTTCTGTGTTGGTGATCCTGCCGCTTGCGCAACGGTGGCGGTATCCCTTGGGTGGCCGCGCCACGCGATCCAAAGGAGGGGAATCGCATAAAGGCATGTCATCTGACGACACCAGACGGCCAGGCAGAGTCCGAGGGCGGCCAACCAAATCCGACGTCGCCCCAGCAGTTCGACCGCAAAGACGAGCAAGCCGACCACGGCAAGGGCGTGGTTGATGTAGTAGATGCTTCCGTCTTTGCAGATGGCGAGCACGGGCAGGAGACTCGTTCCGACGATCAGGTAGGCGGAGAGCACCGCCGCCCAAGCGAGCCGGCTCGTACCGAGCCCGGTCTTCCTGGACTTCAGAACGGAGCGGAATGCCCAATACGCTACAAACGGGATCGGCAGCGCAACCATGGCCACGTAATACGGTGGGTAGAACGTGTCCGGCGAACCTCCCGTCCAGCCGGTCAGCATACTGCCGATTAGCGACACGAACACGAAGCCGGGCCCGACGATGTTGTATCGTGTGCCATTGTGGACGACCATCTCGGAATACGAACGCGACAGCGCCATGGTGCCCTTCTTCCATTGAAGGGCTTCTTCAAGGGCCGCATTCGCATCGGGCGTTACGCTCCATTGAGAAAGGGTGATCTTCGGCCCGGCAATGAGGTGCAACCCCACCAGCAGCAGGGCGAGGCAGCCCCACATCTTCCACCGCGGTTCATCCGGCGATGTCGTTAGCACGTTGGCGTTGGCGGTTTCAGGCACGCGAGGATTATATCAGGAATCCGCGAGAGGTCGTGCCCAGTGTCGCGTCACGTTAGAAATGTCGGGGAGTGCGGGCGTCTCGCCCGCCTGATTCCTCGAAGAACAGCGGGCAGGATGCCCGCACTCCCCGACAGTTCAAGCGTGACAGAGCACTAGAAGGATTCTGGCACAGCGAGCGTATAGCGAACTGGGGGGGAATGCCGCTGGTGCGAGAATCCTCTCTCGCACCCACTCTCTTCGGGAATGCCGTAAGATGGGCAATCCTGCCCATCTGTTGATGCCTTTCGACCATGGTGGCGCATCCACGATCGCGTGGGTTCAGCAGATGGGCAACATTGCCCATCGTACGCGTGCGAAAAACCACTGGTCCGCTGGTGCGGGAATCCCGCCCCGTCAGGCTGAAACCTTCAGGAGGATCTTGATGTGCTCCGGGTCGGCCGCAAGACGCAGCGCCTCGACGCCTTCCGAAAGCGGCATTCGGCACGTGATCATGCTGGCCACGTCGATCTGTTTCCGGGCCAATGCGCCCAGTGCGTCGCCGAAAGGACCGCAGCGACTGCCAAGCACCGTGACCTCGTTCACCACCAGCGGGGTCAGATCGATGTCCGTCTTACTGCTGCACGTCGTCTTCATTACGACCTTGCCGCGCGGCCGGGCTAGTTTCAGCGCAAAGGCCAGCCCCTCCGCCGAGCCGGTGCAGTCCACAACCAGGTCGTGGTCGCCAAACTGCGAGAACTCATTCACCACGACCGTTCGAATGCGTCTGCGGTCCAGATATGCCAGTGTCTTCTTATTGCGCCCGACCGCGATCAACCGACAGCCCGTCAAGGCGAGCACCTGTGCCGCCAGCAGTCCCAGCCGGCCGGTGCCCACGACGGCCACGTTCATCCGCGACTCGATCTTGACTTGTCGGATGATCTGGTAGGCCGCCGCCAACGGTTCGGTGAAGACTGCTTCCTCATCGCCGACCGAGTCCGGGACTTCGTTGCAGTTTCGCTCTGGAACGGCCACGAATTCCGCAAACACGCCGGGCCGGCCGCTGATCCCCAACACCGTGCGCCGCCGGCAGTGGTTCGACAGTCCGGCGGAACACATGTCGCACCGGCCGCAGACGCAGTTGATCTCCGCCACGACGCGCTTGCCCGAGAGCGTTGACGATCCGGATACGACTGAGCCCACAAACTCGTGTCCGAGGATGCCCTCAAAGCTGCCGTAGCCCTTGAGGATCTCCAGATCGCTTCCACAGATGCCGGCCAAGTGAACCTTCACCAGCACCTCGCCCTTGTCCGGCACCGGCTGCGGCTCGTCCCGCAACACGGCCTGACCCGATTCCACGACTATCGCACGCATCTGTCTCAGTCCCCGTCGTCGGTGTGCATGATGATATCACATCGGAAAGCCGAACGCATAACCCGGATGATTCACCACAGAGATCGCGGAGAACCTAGAGCAGCCTCGCGGCTTCGCCGCTTGGCCGCAACCAAAAAATGACGCCCCAGACGATTTCCGGCATGATATTGTTCCCAACATCATACGGAGGATCATCATGGAGCGTTTTCTGGGATAGCATCGGGACCGTATCACGGGTCCGTGATACTTCCGGCGGCACTC
>Ga0190284_1000881_pt1 | contig 14452 bp, 12 predicted proteins | sample 48691812_MG_FD_161668 | JGI IMG/M metagenome (GOLD analysis project Ga0190284, IMG submission 161668) | Hydrothermal vent microbial mat bacterial communities from Southern Trench, Guaymas Basin, Mexico - 4869-18-1-2_MG | ecosystem: Environmental > Aquatic > Marine > Hydrothermal vents >...
TTTTCTTTCAGATAACTGAACCTGTTTTTGATATAGTATTTACGAATATCGCTTTCTAAAATAGAACCGAGTTTTACTTTAAAATCCTTCTCTTTAAATCCCTCAATACGTTTTATCATTTTTATTTTCTGCTCTTTATTCAACTGAGGAATGGCAATACCCTTTCTGAGTAAAAATTCAATATCAAAACCGTCTCTTATTTCACCTCTTTCCAACAATGCATTAACCTTGTTTATCATTGCTTGCTCAAGGGTATGCACTCTTAAAATCACTTGCCTGTTACTATATTTCGAAAATGCAATTCTTTCCTGAAAATCACATTCTTTCACTTCTTTTCGTATTTCAATTTTAAGACGTTTTGGATAATCACCGGACCGGACTTCCAGCAGAAGTGTATAAAACTTTATTTGCTCATCGGTCAAATCATACTGCTTTCCTAAAACCTGCTTAATTTTCACGAAATAAGAATTTATATCAACTTTTTTCACAAACCAGAAGTCGAGATCTGCGGAATATCTTTTAAGCTCAAAACATAATCTTAGCATGGTACCGCCGCCGAACACCAGCGGTTCCAGAAGTTTAGAGTTCTTCAAGGTTTCTAATACTTCTATTTCAAAAATCTCATGCGTCTTAAAAATATCCATAACTGGCTATAACCTTCCTAATTTTAGACGGAAATTTTAAAATTATTTTTTGAAGATTCTTTCCATTTAGCTTACTGAAATCTATTGATGACAGATCAAAATTGTATCGCCCAAGGGACATCAGGTAAATTGCGTCGAGGAATGCTTTTTCCGGTGTTGCAACAAAAAAATCTTTTTCTTTAACAAATCCGAAATACAACTCCTGCTTAATTTTTGAATATATAAAATTATTCTTATCTATTTCTATTTCCTTTGTCCTTTTTAATGCAATCGACTCAATAAAATCTTGTTGAATTTGAGTTGTAATCTGGTGATAATCCATTGCAGACATGAGTGAAATATAAGATGGAACCTGTATAAGATTTGCAATTTGGTATTTTTCAATTCTATCCAGTATTTTCCATTTCTCTCTCAGCACATAGATATTTCTTTTGATTCTTACCAAAACCCCTTGACCGGCATACCTGCAAGCTGAAACTTTGGCTGATTCTAAAGAGATTCCAAGTGCTCTGGAAATGTCTTCATATCCAAAATATATTTTATCAATTCTATTAAGATCAAAACTACGCATAGATATACCTAATTAACACTTTTGTTAATTAAGTATATTTAAGAAATAATGTTTTGTCAAGGAAATAAGCAGGCAAAAGATTTACCACCCCGGTGGAACGGTCCTTCGGAATTCCACTGGGCAGGCGGAGTTACACGGAGATCCACTGAAATATGGTTTCTTAGTATCTATGAAATATCAGTGAAAATCCGTTGTGAAAAATAAAAAAGGGCCTTCTGACAGGAACGATATTTACTGCTGGTCTCCACCGTACAATTCTTTTACTTTAGCCCTGTCCGGTGAATCATCTTTTTGAAGGGGAATTTGTTCTGCAAATTCCACGTACTGGGGTCTCTTGAAACGGGCGATACGTTCGCCGACAAAATCTATAAGCTGTTTGGAATCAAGATTCTCGCCTTTTTTTAGCTGGCAGACAGCCTTGATTCCCTCTTTCCATTTGGGGTCCGGTACGCCAAAAACAACGGTCTTTTCAACGGCAGGATGCTCTAATATAACTTTTTCCACTTCGGCAGGGTAAACATTTTCGCCACCAGGCTTGATAAGTTCTTTTTCCGGTTTGCGGCCTGCATAAAAGAGGAAACCGTCTTCATCAAAACGGCCCAGATCTCCGGTGTGGTGCCACCCCTCACGGAAGGTATCAGCATTATCCTCAGGAAGATTCCAGTATCCTTTAAAAACCATTGGGCCCTTCATTGTAATTTCACCCGCCTGGCCTGCAGGCACCTGCTTACCATAACCATCAACCAGTCTTACTTCAGCCATGGATATGGTCTTTCCTGCCGAGCCCGGTCTGTCTTTATAACGCCCTAAGGTAGCAAGACATGATGTCTCGGTTTGCCCGTACATGCAATAGAAGGTACCGCCTGTTATTTTCTGGTATTTTTCTATATCTTCCGGTGTACCGAGTCCGATAACAGACTTTAGCGTGTGGATATCTCTTTTTGTTTCTTCGGATGCTGTTAGAATGGATGATAGAATCGGTGGGAAATCGAACAAAAGAGTAACTCTCTCTTCTTCAATTAGTTCAACAGCCTTTTGGGCCTCGAATTTGCTCATATTAATATTCAAAACCCCTGCATGAAAGCTGTTGGTAGCCATGAAAAGCCCGCCAACATGAAAAAGGGGCAAAAGGTTTAGATGAACGTCTTTAGGCGACAGGTTAAAGCAGTAATTAAGGTGCATATTTGCGCATAATACATTACCATGGCTTAACAATGCTCCCCTGGGCCTTCCTGCAACAGCAGCAGTATGGATAATTACAAAACCATCATCTGTTGAAACATCAGCGGGCTTAACATCACCTAAATTATCAAGCAAAGGTGCAATATCAAGAAACCTGCCTCCTTTTATCCGGAGGTTATAATAATTTTTTACTGAAGCAAGCTTTTCCTTAGCCTCTTCGATCAGTTCCTGATATTCTTCGTCAACAAAAATTACTTCGGGTTCGCAGTCATTCAGGTTAAAAATTACCTCGTCTGCAGAAAGCCTCCAGTTAATAGGGAGTATGATAGCCCCCAGTGCAGCAGCAGCACTGTAAAGAAGAAAATATTCAAGGCTGTTTTTCCCGAGAACTCCTATACGATCGCCCTTTTTTATGCCCGAATTTTGAAGACCGCAGGCAAAACGATCGACTGTTTCTTTGAACTGGCCAAATGTTAGAGCCCTGCCGTCATCAACCTCAAACCAGGCAGGTCTGTTTTCAAAACAGACTGCATTTCGATTTATCAGATCATAAAAGGTGAAGTCGTATAGTCCCATGGAAATATAACCTCAATCCACCCTCACCCCGCTCCTCTCCTTCAAGGAGGAGAGGGACGGGTGGGAATGAACATGAAACATCTAAGTAAAGGATAGTTCTGTTATGGTTTTATTAAGGAAATGTGGCGTTAAACTGAGACACCTTGACAATACCATCAGCCTTGAAAACAGCAGCACCGGCTTTAACGCTGACAGGAATTTCATACTTAGCAATTCCAATCCACCATTTTTCAAGAGCAGCCCAGGCGTTTGTTTTCTTTTCCTTTAGCTTAAACCCGCCGGTCACCAGCAGACTCAGTAATGACTGTCTTACATCAAAGTGAGCATGCACCAGCACCTGGTTTGTCTTGCCAGCAGGTATCCACTGAGTGGCAACTGTGCTGACCGTATTAAGTTCAAACTCTTCAAATGCTACACTGAATTTTAAATTTTCAAGGAGTACAGGATACGAATTTGGGTTTTCAATGTTGAATGTAAATGCCAGATCAAGGGGTGCCCCAACGTTGGCAGGTTTTCCCTTTGTAGGTTTAGTTTTATTTGAAAAATACCAGTATCCGAAAGCATGGGCTACTTCCATGGAATCTAAGGTAACCACAGGCGCCTTGAAATTACTTTCAGTCGGCTTTGCCGTCAAGCCCGCACATCCGGTCATAAAGGCAACTATAATGAAAAGACTAAAACATGTTAACAAAATCGATTTTTTATGCATTTTTTCCTCCCTTACTAATTTTAAGGGTTAGGTAAGCCATCTTTTTCTCCGCTTGTAGTGCTTAACATCGCGGAAACTTTTCCTTCCCCCAAAGTCAGTCATACCGAGATAAAAATCCTTGATATCCGGGTTATCTTTAAGCTTTTCGGAAGTGTCATCCATAACAATACGTCCATTCTCCATTACATAAGCATGGGGAGCAATATTTAATGCCAGCTTTGCATTCTGCTCCACCAGGAGAATAGAAATCTTTTCTTCCTTATTAAGCTGAGTAATAATATTGAATATTTCATGAATAAGAAGTGGGGCCAGACCCATGGAAGGTTCATCTAAAAGAACCAGTTTAGGACTCGTCATCAAAGCACGCCCGACAACAGTCATCTGCTGCTCACCACCACTGATGAAGCCGGCAGTTTCATTGCGCTTTTCTTTCAGCCTGGGGAAATAGTTATAAACCATATCCAGACCGTCCTTTATGGATCTTCCATGCTTCTTCATATGGGCGCCAACTTTCAGATTCTCCTCCACGGTCAGGTGCTCAAACACCCTCCGTCCTTCAATAACCTGGACAATACCCATTTTGGCTATCTTTTCAGCACCCAGCTTATCTATGCGCTCACCCATGAATTCAATCGACCCGTCGGTAACCTTTCCATCTTCGTGTTTTAAAAGGCCGGATATCGCCTTTAAGGTCGTACTCTTTCCGGCTCCGTTTGCACCTAAAAGCGCAACTACACCTCCTTCAGGAACTTCGATGGAAACACCTTTGATTACCAGGATGACCTCATGATATTTTACTTCAATATTATTAATTTTTAAGATCATATTATCGTTTGACAAAGCTTTAAGACCTCCTTGAGGATTGAAAAGATATTACCAGCCGAGCCACTCATTCGCCCATTTATCAGGCCATTCTGTTCTTAAATCTACTGAATCGATCAGCGAAAATTTACCGTTTTTATACTCGTAGATTTTTGCTTCGCTTTGCGACCTGTGATCTGTAGCGGTAAATGTAGCCGGAGCAATACCAAGGCCTATTTCATAGCCCCTCATGGTTTCAAAACCATTTTTAAGAATACTCGGGCCTGATAAATCTCCGACCTTATCCGCCCTTTTTAATGCTTCAGCAAGCCCTAACGCACTGGCCCATCCCTGAACCGTATGTATAGTCCGTTTTTCCAAAGGAATACCGGGGTTGTACTTCTTAGCATATTCGATAACCTTGTCCATCAATGGGACATCCAGACCGAAAAACGCCCATGGAGCACATCCGATGGCACCTTCGGCAGCTTTACCAGCCAACTTGGGCAGGTTCTCATCATATCCCCAGCACTTAATAATATTATCAGCACCTAATTCCAGCGCATAAGAATCTCGCAAGGTAGCTGCAACAGACATCACAGTATTTGTATGTAAAAGAACATCGGGTTTGAATTCTTTTAACGCCAGAATCTGGCTCTTTGTATCGATAGCAAAAAGAGACACGTCCTGATCCGGACCGATTTCAAATCCAAGCATAGTAGCCTGATCTTTTGCCGCCTTTATGGATGCACTGCTAAAAGGTGAAGCAAACATGTAACACATGGCGATCCGGGGTTTACGTTTATTATAGTCCGGTTTGGTGGGCCATTTTTTCCTGTACCAGGCTGTAATAAGTCCACGGGACTGTGTAGAATAGTCTGTAGCAAAAAAGAGGTTATAGGGTGTTTTTTCAGGTTTGCATAAATGGCCTGAATAGGAAGCGGATACATAAGGCATTTTATCTCTTGCGACGGTTGGTGCCAAAGCTTCGGTGTCTCCTGTTCCCCAACCTAAAATTGCCACACATTTCAGCCGTTTAAAAAGGTTATACTTTGTCAGCGCCTCTGGAATACGGTAACCATAATCAAACTGATACAGCTTAATTTTTTTACCGTTAATTCCGCCAGTATCGTTAACGTAGTGAATAGCTTCAGCAATACCCAGAGCATAGTCCTTGCCTACATCGGATGTTGCACCGGTCATATCGTTGAGCGATCCTACTTTAATTACCGCAGCTCCTGCCATGGAAGAAAATCCAATGATGAGCGTTGCCGCAAAAATAAAAGTCAATAACTTTGACCACATACTTTTAGTAAACATAATTTCTCCCCCTTTTTTAAGAGAGTATTTTTGCCAAAGGGTTTTTACCAGACTTAAAAAATATCACCTCCTTTATCTAATATGAAAACGGCCACAGGTTAAAATAATTTTTAATTTGCCACCAGCGATAGGCCAGACCGTTTGGTTCAAATATCATAAACGCACAGATAGCCAATCCAAAAACAGCTTCTTTTATAAACAGAAAGTCCATCAAAAGCTTAGGGAATGTGTCTCCAAGGGGCATGACTGCAATTTGCAGAGCTTCCATAATGACCACCATAAATAACGAACCAAAGATAGCTCCATGAATAGAACCTGCCCCTCCGATGAGAATCACACCTACAAGCCATAGGGACCAGAACCATGGGAAATGATCCGGGCTGATGGCTGCAAGATTGCTTATCCAGAATGCGCCGGCAATTCCACCGATAAACCCTGCTGCAAAGAAGGCTAAAAGCTTGTATTTAAAAACATTAATACCCATTACTTCGGCAGAAATATCATTATCCCTGATAGCCACCCATGCCCTGCCGACTTTTGAGCGCAGAAGGTTGGCCATGGCAACAGTACATACTATCACGAAAAAAAGCATCATAAAATAAACTTTGAAATCACTGTCGATCACCCATGGACCGACTTTAATGGTGCCCGGTGGCAGGGAAAATGCCTGTCCCCGTCCGCCGATCTGGCTGATATACTGCGTGATGATCAGATCCACGGTAACAAACTGCGCGGCCATGGTGGTTAAGATAAGATAAAACCCCTTTACACGGGCAGAAGGAAGTCCGAACAAAACGCTCCAGACGCCCGCAATAATTGCAGAAAGAATAATGCTGATTGGATATGCCAGGCCCCAGTCTAAAAGGAATTTAGGCCATGGAAATTCAAGAATAAGCAGGGTGCTGGTATATGCGCCTACAGCGATAAATGCGGCATGACCCAGGGTAATCTGTCCGCAAAAACCGATGAGAAGCTGCACTCCCAATGCCCCAAGTATAGTATATCCTATCAGGTTGCATACGCTGAGCATATAGGAATCAGAAACAAAAGGAATGACGATAAAAAGAATCAGAGCAAGAAAGATCATCTTGCCCTTGATGAACTTCGTCTGCCACCAGGCATGATCCTCAGTATAGTTTTGATGGTAATTACCACAGGGAAGCCACGTTGTTGACATAGAATTACTCCGATTTTTTGTTACGCGTTACAAGTTAAGGATCAACGTCATTAATTTAAGTAATTTTTGATTATTGAACCGCAGAATATCGAACAAGGAATGTCGAATTTCGAAGTGTTTTCCTTACTTCTGCGGTTCGATATTCCTTGTTCGATATTCATAAATTGCTCGAAAATTAGATTAAGTAAACGACATTGAGTTACGAGTAGCGGGGTATGATGGTCCAACTCGCAACCCGAAACCCGAAACACTCTATACTCGTTCAATCCGCTCCCAGCCCCAGAGACCATGGGGCTTAAAGAACAGAAAAACGGCCATGAAAACAAAAGGGGCGACATCTTTTACAGCACCCGGAAAATACCGATCCAGGTATGTCCCGCACAAATTTTGTAATATCCCTATACTAATTCCACCGACAATGGCACCAGGTATGGAATTTAAGCCTCCCAGAACCACTGCAGGCAAAACCAGCAGGCCCAAATAACCTACCGATATGTTAAGGCCGTTAATGTTCCCCAGAAGGGTTCCTCCCACACCGGCAGCCATAAAAGCAATGGCCCAGGCCGCCGCATAAACAAATCTGGCACTGACACCAAGGGACAGGGCCGCCATCTCATCATCAGCTGTGGCCTGCATGGCAAGGCCCCAGCGTGTATATTTGAAGAAAGAAACAAAAATAACAAGCAGCAAGATGGCCGCTACAAAGCTCCACAGATAGACCTTGCCAATAACAAGCGGCCCGAAGTGAATCGGATCAATTGAAAAAACTGGTGGAGTAAATACGCGCGTATCCGTACCCCATAATAATTCCACACAGCCTTTAAAGAAAAAAGAAAGTCCCACAGTAACCATGATGACTGTCAGAACCGGTTCTCCTATGAGTTTGTCCAGAAAAATCCTTTCGGTGATGATTCCCAGGATAAACCCGATTATAAGGGAAAACAAAAGTGAAAGGAGAAAGGGTACACCCATGGAATAAAAACTTAAGGACAGATAGGCACCGATTAGGGTCATTTCACCCATGGCAAGGTTCAAAACGCCTGAGCACTTATAGATCAGCACCCATCCGAGGGCCACAAGGGCATAAATACCGCCGATCATAATCCCTGAAATTATTGTCATCAAAAAAAGATCCATTAAGATTTCTCCTTTTTTAATCTATTACCTTCCTGATATGCATATCGGTCTTGATATGGGCCTCGCGCCCATCTTCATAATTAATCGTCGTATCGATATGCACCATATTCGCATCAGAATATAGAGCATCGATTATGTCTTCATATCGTTTTTCAACAAATTTTCTGCGCAATTTCCTGGTCCGGGTGAGCTCATCATCATCTGCATCAAGCTCTTTGTAAAGGCTTGTAAATTTTGCGACCTTGGCTGCATCCGGTAAATCTTTATTTGCCTGACGGATTTGTTTCTCAATCAAATCGTAAACTTCCGGCTTTTGAGAAAGTTCCGTGTAGCTTGTGTAATTTAATTTATTTTCATCCGCCCATTTGCCCACCACCTGGTAATCGATACAAAGAACAGCGGTGATATAATCTTTTTTATTCCCGATTACCCAGGAATCTTTAATATAGGGGCTGAATTTTAATCGTGTTTCCAGATACTGAGGAGCAAAAGGTTTGCCGTCTCTTAAGGTAAAGACGTCCTTTGTTCGGTCGAAAACAACCAGGTGGCCGTCGTCATCAATAAATCCCCTGTCATCCGAATGAAGCCAGCCATCCTTTAATGCGCTTGCCGTGGCTTCGGGGTTTTTATAATAGCCTAAAAAGACAGAGGAACTTTTGGTTATGATTTCACCTTCATCGGTAATTTTGATTTCTGTTCCGGGGATTGGATGTCCAACCGTATCAAACTTTATGTCTCCACTTTTATGAACCACCGAAATTCCGGCAACCTCGGTCTGCCCGTAAATCTGTTTCAGGTTCACACCCAGGGCATGGAAAAATCGAAAATGATCAGGCCCCATGGCCGCGCCGCCGGTATAGGCATTGCGTACATTTGATAGCCCAAGATGGTCTTTGAGCTTATTCTGAACAATTATAGAAGCCAACCATTCTAAAAATTTCCAGTACAAAGGTACCGGTTTCTTTTCAAATTTCAAATTCGCCACATGATATCCGATTTTCGTCGAAAGTTCAAAAAGTTTCCGTTTGGTCCATGTTGCATCAAGGTTTTTAACCTGAACCCTTCTTGTCATCTCTTCGTACATCCTGGGCGGGGCAAACATGACATGGGGACCGATCTCCCGGATATTCTCCTGGGCGGTTTCCGACGCTTCGGGAAAATTGATGGTATATCCGATCTGAAGACCGCAGGAAATCGACATCATCTGTTCACCGATCCATGCAAAAGGAAGGTACGACACATAGTCATCCGTATCAAGACATGGATCTACATCCATGAGGTGCTTTCCCATGGTCAACATGTTATTATGAGACAAAAGAGCACCCTTTGGCAAAGACGTGGTTCCTGAGGTGTAAAAAAGGAGGGCCACTTCGTCGCCATGTCCCTTGTAAACGAGGTCTTTAAAAAGGTCGGGCTCTTTTTTATCCAGTTCCCGGCCTAACTCCATAACCTCCTTAAGACTGATCAGGTAATCCTGATCATAATTTCTCATTCCTTTGGGATCATCCCATATGATCTTTTCCAGTTTGGGGCATTCGTGAAAAATGGAAAGGCCCTTGTCCACCTCTTCCTGGCCTTCGCCAAAAAGAAACCGGGTATCTGAATGATCAATAATATATTTAACTTCATCGACAAGACAGTCCTGAAAGAGCCATACGCCAACTCCCCGAGCGCAGAGAGCTGCCATCTCCGCCCAGAGACCCTCAGGACGGTTATCGCCGATCATTGAAACCTTATCCCCTTCGTTAAAACCAAGACTGATCAGCCCTAAAGAAATGTATTTTACATTCTCAAAGTAATCATGCCAGGTCACAGGACACCAGATCCCGAACTCTTTCTCACGCATGGCCACTCTGTCCTTGCCGTACTTTGTTGCCTGTTCAAAGAATAGTTTTGGAATCGTCAGTTCTTTTGTAATTTCCATTCCTTTTCCTTAGTTTTTTAGCTGTTTTATCCCCTTGTAGAATATAACTCTTCGTCACCGAGGTAAGCCTTAATTACTTCAGGATTGTTCTGAACCTCCTCAGGTGAGCCACTCATAATCATGTTGCCGAAGTTAAGCACAAATATTTGTTCCGAAAGATCCATCACAACACCCATATCATGTTCCACCAGGATACATGTTAGCTTCCAGCGCTTTTCTTCATTTACATCCAGGATAAACCTGGCCATGTCTTCGACTTCTTCCAGATTAAGACCGGCCAAGGGTTCATCAAGGATCAATATTTCAGGCTCCAGAGCAAGTGCCCGGCCAAGTTCCACCCTTTTTTGAAGACCGTAAGGAAGCATTCCAACCGGTTTGTTTCTGATGGATTCAATCTCTAAAAGGTCAATGATTTCTTCCTCGATAAATGCTCTGTGCTCTCTTTCTTCCTTTGCGGATTTCCCCAGATAGAGTGCGCCACTTATAATACCCGACTTATAGTGAATATGACGACCAAGGCGTATATTATCCAGCACCGTCATACCGCCAAAAACTTCAACCTTCTGGAATGTCCTGGCCATTCCCAGTTTGGCTCTCGCATACGGCCTAATATGGTTTATTTTTTTCCCCTTAAAATAAACTCCGCCCTTTTGCGGGTGATAAAGACCGTTGATCACATTCATCATCACTGTCTTGCCCGCCCCGTTAGGCCCGATAATAGAATGGATTTGCCCTTTTCTGACTTTCAGGCTTATTCCGTTAAGGGCTTTAACCTTTCCAAAAGACATGTGGATATCCTCAAGCTCCAGCAGGATATCATTCTTATTTTGCTCATTTGCCGCGACCAAAATAAAGGCCTCCTTCTTTTTGTGACTGTTTCTTTTTATGAGTTTTACTTTAAAATATGAACGTTACTCATATTTTAAGATATTGTCTAATTGTGAAACCATAGCTACAATGTATCTTTTATTTAGTCAAGATAATAAATACTTTTAAGCAGGAAATGTCAAGTTGATAAATTAGTGGGTTAATAGTGGGTAATAACCACTATCGGTCATAGGATAAAAGGTGGGACCTGAGATTGATCTTTTTGTTTTTTAACCCCAGTTTGCTTCGAATATTGTGCCGGTGAAATAGAATTGTGTTTTTTGAAAGAAACAGCAAATCTGCTATCTCCTTGTTTGTCTTCCCGTCTTTGACCAGGTTTGCAACCCTTATTTCCATGGGTGTGAAATTAAAATATTTTGAGGATACTTTACTTATAAAAGGAGAAATAATGTTGCTTAAATTTGATTCAAGGATATTGACAAGGGTTGCCTGGCTGGTTCCAAGCCTGCTCTTTTTTAATCTTTCAACATATGGGCTGATTAATTCCTTTACATTAGAAAGAACGTTCTCTCCAAGTTCCTTTTTATCTTCTTCCCTCTGTTTTAGTAAAACTTTCAATGCGGTGTTAACTTCTTCCAGATGTTGAGACTGTGCCTCTAACTCCACCTCCCGTTTCAGCAAAGTTTCTTCTGCTCGCTTGCGTTCCTCAACTTCCTGACTTAGCTGCTTATTGATCTTTGCCAACTCAGCAGTTCGCTCTTCAACCAGCACTTCTAAATGATCATGATATTTTTGTAATTCTTTTTCAGCCTTTTTACGTGCACTGATATCACGCAGAGTAACTATGTTCCCTGTTAATTTACCTACCCGGCTTAAATAAAGCGTGGAACTTAATTGAACATCAAGCAGTCGCCCATCCTTTGTAAACCTCTTTGTTTCGAACAACTGTATCTTTTCGCCTTTTAACATGTTCTCAATGGCCTTTTTCGTTTCCGGCCAGCTTTCTTTGGGAACAAAATCTATCTGACTGCCCAGCAGTTCTTTGCCGGAGAAACCGAAAGTCTGTTCAAAGGCAGGATTTACGTATGTAGCGTTCCCTTCTATATCATAGACAACAATAGGATCAGGTGAAGATTCCAGCAGCAGGCGATAACGCTCCTCGCTCTGTCTTAATATAGTCTCTGTCTTTTTGCGCTCAGCCAACTCCCTACGGACATCCGAATAGAGCTTTGCCTTTTCCAGCGCAATTAAGGCGATTTCTGCAAAACGTTCCAAAACTGTTATATCCTCAGCGCCAAATTGTTTTTTCCTGTCAACGCAAGCCAGACCTATTACACCCAAAACTCCCGCATCTGATTTTAAAGGAATTCCCACTGATGCATAAAGACTGTCAAGAGAACTGTCAGGCAGGCGATCATTCCACAAGCTGTAGTCATCCACAACCATCGGCTTCTCGGTCTTCCAGATTATCCCGCCCAACCCCTCGCCAAGTTTCACCCTGCGGCCCAACTGGCTGTTGAAAAAACCCATGCCTACCCGCATCTCCATTTCCATCTCACCGGGTTCGAGCAGATAAATAAAACCGTGTTCCGTTCCTGTCAGTGATGCCGCCCGATTTAATACAGACTCCAGCAGCTCCTTTCTGTCAAGCCGGTTGATCAAACCAACCGATGTTTCATGCAAAGCCGTTAGGTATTCATTCTGCCGCCGGGCAGATTTTTCGGATTCGTCAAGCTTCAAAACTTCCCCTTCCAGCTTTCTGATCCTGTTTTGCATTTCTTCGTATGTTGGCTCGTCACTCATATGGTATCCGTTCACAGAACGTTGAAATTAGAAAATAGAAATTGAAAATTTGGCCTTCATATTTTTACCACGGAGTTTCACGGAGATTTCACAGATATTAAAAATTAAAATTCAGTGTTTCTCTGTGAAACTCCGTGGTCAATCTTTTTAAAAAAGCTAAATTACTATCGCCTTATCAAAGTCGTGCCAAACCATATCTGATAACGCTTCTGCCAGTTTGTATACATCCATGCTTCGCCTTCGGCTACGCACGGCATGCCGGTTTACGGTTCACGGTTGTGCCTGGGTCTTGCCCTGCGTAGCCGGAGGCGAAGCATGGGTCATCTCTCCCGAATTTCTACTGTCTAATTTCAAGTTTCAAGCCGTAAACGGCTTCTTCATATAATTACCATTTTTTTCACAGTATTGACGATCTCTTCGGGATCATCCATGACTTGAAGGATATCAATATCTTCAGGTGATATTCTGCTTTCTTTAAGCAAACGGGATGTTATCCAATCTTTGAGCCCGCTCCAGTAATCAGAATCAACTAAAATTATGGGGAAAGGCTTTATACGCTGGGTTTGAACCAGCGTTACCGACTCAAACAGTTCATCAAGAGTGCCGAATCCTCCGGGCATAATAATATAGGCAAAGGCATATTTAACAAACATCACCTTTCGAATGAAAAAATAATTGAAATCCAGGCTGATATTCGAATATTTATTTGGCTCCTGCTCAAAGGGAAGGACAATATTAAGCCCGACAGAAGTGCCTCCGGCTTCAGCAGCACCTTTATTCGCAGCTTCCATGACGCCGCCGCCGCCGCCGGTAATAACGGCAAAGTCGTTTTTTACAAAAAGAGCAGCAATCTTTTCAGCTTTTTTGTATACCGGATCATCCGGTTTTGTTCTGGCTGATCCGAATATACTTACTGCAGGCCCTATATCATGAAGATTATCAACTCCGTCTACAAATTCACCCATGATTTTAAACAAACGCCATGATTCACCCATTTTAAAGTCATCAACAAGAAATTGTTTTTCCATTTTATGGATTTTCTCCTAGCCATAGATCTCGTTAAGTGGTTAAGTCGTTGAATTGTTAAGTTGTTGTTATAATGATTATATCTATTATTTACTTCATAATTGGACGATCGGTGTTTGAGAAGTTATAACATCTGGTAATAATAGTAATTATTCCCCACTCAACCACTTAACCACTCAACTACTCAACGAGGTTTAATGTACCGGCATACAGCCGATATTTTAAACCTTTCATCCTTTTCCGTTATACCCGATCAGGATCTTACCTTCTTCAATAATGACCGGAACCTTGCGTTTTCCGCTGGAATACTTCAGCATGGTATCAAGTTTGTCAGGCTGAGATAATACATCAAAATATTCCACTTCCCTGCCTTCTTTTGCATAAGCTTCACGAGCAGCAATGGTAAATGGTCAGGTGTTTTTGCCGAATATCAGTATTTTATCTGACATTATTTGCACCTCCTCGTTTTGTTACTAAAGACTTTGTAAACGTTCACTGAACGTTGAAATTAGAAAATAGAAATTGGAAATTTGGCTTTCATACTTTTGTACTGAAGAATTATGTCTGATTTTATTTTTTATCACGAAAACACGAAAGGAGGAAAGCACGAAACATCCTTTTTCTCTAATTCTTTTTTCGTGTTTTCGTCTTTTCGGGCTTTCGTGATTGGTTTTTGATTTCCCCGCTTTCCTTTCGTTAAAGACGGGATCTACGCTACGCTCCGACAAGTTTCAAGCCGCAAACTGCTACAAAG
>Ga0190284_1000882_pt1 | contig 14425 bp, 11 predicted proteins | sample 48691812_MG_FD_161668 | JGI IMG/M metagenome (GOLD analysis project Ga0190284, IMG submission 161668) | Hydrothermal vent microbial mat bacterial communities from Southern Trench, Guaymas Basin, Mexico - 4869-18-1-2_MG | ecosystem: Environmental > Aquatic > Marine > Hydrothermal vents >...
GCGTTGAGCCTTGTCCTTGAAAGCCGCTTCACGCTCGGTAGCGCGGCCGTGCAGCGCCCGCCAGTAGTGGGCCTGCTGGCGGAGCTCGATCTCCAGGCTTCGGACTTCGGCATCCTCAACGAGCATGCCAGCATAGTACGGACCACGCCGTTGTGTGTCCAGCCCCCGCAGCCGAATTCCTACAGCGTCCCAGAGACGACCACGGGTTCACTGAATGTTTACACATTTATTCGCTATCAAGGGTTCGTAACCCTTTGCGAATAAACGACTTATAATAGCGGGGGCAGGACTCGAACCTGCGACCTCCGGGTTATGAGAGTGATTACCCCCGAAATCGCAACTTCTTGTGGCACCCGGATTTACACGTAAAGCCTTGTCTCACAGAGAGAACCCGAATTCTGCATGTTGCGCACGTTGCGCATCATGTGCGCAGAATATTGGACAGTTTATTGACAGTCGCGTCAAGACGCCGAACGGCGTCCACCTCCCGCACGCGGGGGACTCCCCACCATAGTCCCCACCGCCGGTGCTCGCACGGCCGCCCGGTTTCGCCCTGATTGCCCTTCCTCGCTGTCGTCCATCCGAACCCTCGAAAGTCAACTCTCTCCGAGTCCACTGTGCCGCAGCGCTGATGGCACCTCAACGACTCCCAGCCTGCACCGCTGGTAGTCGTGACAGGATCGCTGTTCAGTGCCCCCTCCGGACCGCGTTTTTCGGACAAGAGCGGCGGTTGCAGGTCAATCGAGAGTCACTGAGAATCCGAATTCTGGCAACAGCTACGTGGCGACTGACCCACTCAGTGACCCATCGGAGCGTCGAGAATGGTCGAGAGAGTCAGCTGGGATGTGCAATCGTTCATCCCGGCCAAGCACGAGATGGTCCTACGTAACATCCTTTATGTAGGGTTTGTCAAGGCAGGGGGACTCAGCGGGTGCGACTCCCGCCCGGCCAACTGGTCGCTCCAGCCGGTAGCAATCGGAGCAATCGAGGAGGTAACGAATCGGTTGAGGCCTCGGTTCAAGGTCAACGTCTAAAGTGGCGAGAGTCGGGAGATTAGCGTGAGCCTGGAAACTCCGGAAAAGATTCGGAAGCTGCATACGGCGTTGCATGCCAAAGCGAAGAGATCACCCCCCTACCCGATCGGCGCCCCCCGAGAGTCCGGATCCAGTCCGCGACGGGATGATGAGCCCGCTATAGTAGAACGTCGCTGCTTCGAAGCACTCCGCCAAGACGCGATTCGCACCTGGCGTTCATTGTCTAACGGTGCCGCCGGGCTCGGTCTTCAGGTTGGTACATCACCTCCTCGATCCTCAGATTCAGAGCACTTCCGTGGGTCTTCCATTCAATCTCGTCACCCACCCTGTAACCGAGAACCGCCACGCCGACCGGGTCCAGCACGGACACTTTGTGCACCCTTTCGTCTGCGTCCTCGGGGAACACCAGTGTAAACACCTGCTCCTCGCCGGAATCCAGGTTCGTTATGCGCACTTTCGAGTTCATCGTAACCACGTCGGGTGGAATCGCCTCAGGCCGCACGGAATTGGCCCGACCCAGCTCCTCGTCCAGGTCCCGCACCGATTCGTCGGGAGGTGCAGCCGCGGCAGAAATCAGCAGCCGACCGAGGCGCGCCATATCTTCGACTGTCACGTAGATTGCTCGCTTGGTCATGTCATGCTACTTTCGAGCAAGCTTCCTCATCCCAACCTAGTGGTCCGATTCACTCGAAGCTGCGGGCGATTCGCAAGTGGCACGGGCTACCTCGTGCGTGCGGGCCTTCCGGTGACGGACTCGGGTAAGCAGGGGCTTGTTCGTGTTACCCGCGTATTCGGCTGAATCGAGGCACTAGCTCCTGGACGAGGAGTCGCTGGCATCGACTGAAGAGCCTCCTGGATTGCCCTAGTCACGATCCACAGTCTGGGCATTACGTGATGGCGATGCTCTTCCATTCGCTCGTGGGCGCGACGTGTTCGGGCGTGCGCAGACTTCAGCACCTCATACTCCTCAGTCATCGCATCGTGCTCAGCGATCACACCGGCGAGGATCTCGGCGTGCTCGCGTAGAGCATCTCCGTTCTCAACGACGAACGCCTGTACGCGTTCGAGATCATCCAATACGGCCTGGTATTCCCCCTGCCAATGGCTGATGTCCTCAAGCCACATGGCATGTTCCTCGGCGCGTGTGAGCCCGAAATGACGCGGCTTGACTAGGGCGGTCGGAGTAGGACCTCCCATACGGTGACCTCCGGATACGTACTTAGCGTCCTCGATCCTGCGGTCGACTTCTTCTTGCCTTAGAATATCCAGGCGATGCTCGGCAGTGGCCGGTTCGCACGTGTGTTGTGGAGCAATCATCGTAATTCTCCTCGGTTAGATGGATTCTCAAGCAATCTTAACCAACGGTGTCCGCGGTCGCGTTCCCAAGAACTTCTAGGTCACGGAAAGATCCCGCGCTCTTTGTACGCCTTCTCGATCCGTGCCAGGGCAATAACATAGGCTGCGGTGCGCCAGTCGACATCCAACTCCTTGGCCTCGTCGCGAACGCGCTCGTAAGCGTGCGTAATCGTCTTGCGCAGCTTGCAGTCCACCTCTTCCAGGTCCCAGAACTCGCTGCGCTTGTTCTGGAGCCATTCGAAGTAACTGACGATGACGCCGCCCGAATTGCAGAGAATGTCGGGGATTACGTCGATCCCACGCTCCTGCAGGATGGCGTCCCCATCAGGATCCGTAGGACCGTTGGCACCTTCCGCCACGAGCTTGACCTTGAGCCACTGGGCAGTCTCGGCAGTAATCTGGTTCTCGAGTGCGGCCGGAATGAAAATGTCCGCTTTGGTTCGCAGGAATTCAGTGTGATCCCCGGGTCTGCCACCTGGATACTCGAACACTCCACCGTGAATCTCGACGTATTCCAGCAGGTCATTGGGGTCGAGCCCGTGCTCGTTGTGTATCACCCCCGTGACGTCTTCCACGGCGATCAGCTTCGCCCCGAGGTCCGCCAGCAACCGCGAGGCCCATGATCCGACGTTTCCGAAGCCTTGAACGATGAAAGTGGCGCCGTCTAACGATACGCCGTGGTCCTCAGCCCACTTCTGAATGGTGAAAACTACGCCTTGTCCCGTAGCCTTGTCTCGTCCAAGGCTACCGCCGGCTGCAACCGGCTTGCCGGTAACGACGTGGATGTTGCGCTGCCGCTCATGGGGCGGAAGCGTTGACAGATGGGTGTCAAGAATCCACGCCATGATCTGGGCGCTCGTGTTAACATCCGGAGCGGGTATGTCAAACTCTGCGCCTATGGTATCGCCGAGTGCGAAAGCGAAGCGTCGTGTAATGTGCTCCAACTCGGTCGGCGAGTACTTGGAAGGATCAAGCTGAAGCCCTCCTTTCGCCCCACCGAAGGGGATTCCCACAAGTGCCGACTTCCAGGTCATCCAGGCGGCCAAGGCGCGGACCTCATCCCGGTTGACCTGCGGATGGTACCGCAGGCCTCCCTTGAACGGCCCCAACGCGTTGTTGTGTTGGATGCGGTAGCCGGTGAACATCTCGATATGACCGTCGGCCATCTTTACTGGAAAATGGACCACGACGTCGTTTTGGGTTGTCCTGAGGATTTTCGCAATATCCGGGTCGAGGCGCATCCGCTCCGCCGCTTTATCGAACTGCGCGATGACGTTCGCGTACACCCTCTTTCGCATCTTGGATTCAGGTGCCTGAACCAGTGGTGGCGTCGTCTCGGCAACGGATGAGGCAACACTTAGCCCATCACGGACGACAGCTTCGCGACTGCGGTCGTTTCCGCCCGTGCCGGGAGCGTCGTCTGCCACAAGTTTGGTGCTCATAACCATTTCTCCTTTTTCCCGCTCCGTCATGCGGAGCGCGGGCGTTTCACTGGGCGAGCGTTTGCCCCAAGAAGCCTCTACACAAACTCTTCACACTGCCACACACCGCCTTCAGGTTTGGGAAACGCGCAGATCTCACGTTTCTCGCACGTGTAGCAGATACCCGGGTTCTTTTCCCTCTCAGCGAGCGCTTCTTGGTCGACCTCTTCCTCGTGATGAACAACGGTCAGCGCTGGCTTATCTTCTTCCCCGTCGAACTCCTCGCAGAAGTGCACCGGGCGATCTTTACTGCGCGGGAGGGTGCAAGTGCTGGTGTGCCTGCAAGTTAAGCACAAACCGCAGTGCTCCGGCTGTTTGCCACCTACGTCACGCTCGTCCCTCGTCGAACCGACCATTCTCACTTTCAGCCTCTGTGGTCTTGCGACTGTCTTCCGATGTGATCGGGTAGGTTTCACGGTGCACCTCCCTGACTTCCTCGATTCTCAGGACGTCATCGCTCGGCCAGCTCCTACCGGCCGATCCGCAATGTATGAGAGCAATAGGTGTGCCGTGGAGAATCGCACTCGAACCGGCGCGCCCAGCGAGCCGCGCATCAGGCGGGTGCGGCGCGTAACGGCTTGCATGGCAAGTGCTTATGGTCGGTACCGGCGAGTTTCGTCGGCAGGCATGGACCTTCCCAAACGGCAGACTGACCACACGCCGCGCGGGCAGGATAGAACCACCCCGGTCAGAAACGTACCGTTTCAATCAAGGCCGTAGTGCCGGATCATTCGGGTGGCGATTCGAGGCTGTGCCGATGCAGCTTATCGCGGAGGGTCTTGCGGCTTATGTCCAATATCTGGGCCGCTCGCGTCTTGTTTCCGCTTACGCTGGCGAGCACCTTGCGGATGTGGTCCGCTTCAGCCTCGGCCAAGGTGCGCTCGATTTCCCTTCCGCTTTGAACCGAAAACCGCATGAGGGACGGAAGATCTGATACGTCAATACTGCTACCTTCGTTCAGAACGACAAGCCGTTGAATGAGGTTCTGCAACTCGCGGACGTTGCCCGGCCAACGGTAGCTGCGCAGGACATGAAGCACACGATCTGAGAACTGTAGAGGAGGTTTGTCCGCCTGTTGGGCAAACTTCGAGGTGAAGTATCGGAGGAGGAGGAGCACGTCGTCGTCGCGCTCACGCAACGGTGGGATGTCGATGGTCAGGACGTTGAGTCGGAAAAACAAGTCGTCACGGAAGGCCTCCTTCTTCACCAAGCTTGCCAAGTCTTTGTTCGTTGCGGCGATGACGCGCACGTCGACTTCTTGGGGACGGCTCGCCCCGACCATCTGGACCTGATTGTCCTCGATAATGCGAAGCAGCTTCGCTTGTGTCGCTAGCGTAAGCTCACCGATCTCATCGAGGAAGATGGTGCCGCCATTGGCTGTAATGAAAAAACCTGCTCGGGTCATGAGGGCACCGGTAAAAGCCCCCTTGATATGTCCGAAAAGCTCGCTTTCGACGAGCCCGTCGGGGATACCCGCGCAGTTCACCGGCACGAAAGGCGCCGCGGCCTTTGGGCCAGTATAGTGAATGGCTCTGGCGACAAGCTCCTTCCCCGTGCCGCTCTCGCCGGTAATGAGCACAGTTGCTGTCGTCCCCGCAGCCTGGGAAATCACGCGACACACTTTGCGCATCACCTCGGATTCGCCGATGAGGTCAAACGGCGCGACCGCCTCCTCGGCTGCGTCAGCACGCGTGCTTCGGCGCGCATGCAAACGGTCGAGTGCGTTTTGGACGGTGGCAAACAGTTCTTCGCCGGTGAAGGGCTTGGACAGGTAGTCTTCGGCTCCCTCTTTGACCGCTTCCACGGCGGTTTCGATGGAGGCATAGCCGGTGATCATGATTACTGCCGTGTCCTCGAAATTAGCTCGGACATGCTTGATGAGATCGATCCCCCCGACCTTGGGCATCTTGAGATCGGTGATGACAAGGTCGATCGGGGTCGTGTCAAGGATTTGGATGGCCGCGGCAACGCTGGGCACGGTGATCACGTGATAATCCTCAGACGTGAGATTACGCTGGACAACCTTCCGTGCGACGGGCTCATCATCTACGACCAAGATGTTCTCTTTCTGCCTATTCATATTCGCTGTCTTGGGGCGCGTCGGCATCCGGAAACACCGAACGCGGAAGCTGGATCATAAAACACGTACCGCTGCCAACCTCGCTGTTGCACTTGATCGACCCTCGATGTGAGACGACGATTCCGTGTACAACCGACAACCCCAGGCCGGTCCCCTCGCCTACATCCTTGGTCGTGAAAAACGGGTCGTAGATCTGGTTCTTCACGTCATCGCTCATTCCCACACCGGTATCTTCAACAGCAAGGACTACCGATACGTCGTCAGTACGTGTCGCAACGGTCAATGTACCGCCGTTAGGCATCGCTTGTAGCGCATTCACCGCCAGGTTGACCAGCACCTGTTGAAGTTGAGAGGAATCGGCGAGCGTCAGAGGCAAGTCAGGGGCGAGGTCCCGGACCAGATCGACCCCCTCTTTCTCGCAACGGGCTTCGAGGAAGGACATGCCCTCCTCGACAATCTGATTCAGGTTGATGTGCGTTCTCTTAGAAGGCGCTTGCCGGGCAAAGAGCATGAGTTTCTTGACAATCTCACGTGCATACAATGAGGCTGCTATGATGTCGTCGAGGTCGGTCGCGGTTTCCTCTGCTAGGTCAGGGGCCTTTCTCGCGAGTTGCGCGCACCCCAAGATGCCTCCTAAAGGCTCATTGATCTCATGCGCGACCCCGGTAGCCAGCTGGCCGATAGTAGCCAACCGGTCGGCGTGCCTCAACCGCTCCTCAAGCTGTCCCCTCTGTCTCGCGGCTTCATTCTGCTCGATGAAAAGCGAGATCTCCCGAGCCACGGCGCCAAGAAGGTCATCTTCCTCTTCTAAGAACGGTCCTTCTGCGAATTCCGGCTTCTCGTCGACGTATCCTACGTCGACCGTACCGCGATGTGCCCCGCTCACAACGATCCTCGCGCTCTGGCGAAAGCGGACGGACTTGAAATCGGACGTGCCGTACTCCTTGCCGTCGAACACGATCCGGGAGACGGCAACATCCGGATACTGCCATGCGGGCGGAAGGAAGGCCGCGATCTCCTGCAGAACGCCTTGTACTGATCGATCAAGCTGTCTAGTAGCGCGAGCGATGCCGTATAGGCACGTGAACTCCTTGATCCGCTCATTAAGCGCTGCTTGGGATCGCCGACTGGCTATTCCAATCCCAAGGGTCTGCGCGACGCATTCGTAGAACTCCATTCCATCTTGCACGAAGACGTCTCGCCGTTTGGACTCCATTCGCAGTAGTCCAGCATCCCGGTCGGTGATCATGAAGGGGATTAGCGCCAGCGACGTGATCCCGGCTGTGAGCCCCAAATGCTCGTGTGATCCACAGGAATGGGCAGCCAGGGTGTTCGCCAGGTCACCAGTCCAGAAGCTCCCGTGCTCTGTAAGGCAGGGCGCGGAGGGATCGATTTGTCCGGAGAGAGCCCTCCGTGTAAGTTGAACTAGACTCGGCCAATCGCGATCATCGTGTGAATCCGGCTCCCCGCTGTCCACATCGGTCTCGCTTAGATCAAAGGAGAAGGACTCCGTTGGGCGGCGGGTCGACCGCCAACGATAGGCGACATCGCCGAAGGTCTGCAGCTCCAGTGCGTCACCGTCGGAGAGCTCTAGCAGTTGCCTCGAAGCATCCCTGAGAAACTCGATGCGTGACGCGCCCAGGTTCGCCTGCTGCAGAATACGCCGCGCAAAGGTGATAAGGTCCTTGGACCGCCAACCAGTATGAAGGCCACGTTGGCCAGACTTGTTCATCTGAGCGCCTTCTTTTGCGGCGACGTCATCAGCGAAGCCCCACGATCGGCAGGGCGCCAGGGCGCCAACGACCCTAATTCCAGTATCCCTTGATCATCCTGTCGACCACCAGTTCTGCCCTCCTTTGTACGGGGTCTGGCGGCCATGTGCAACGCACGGCTCGCGCCCCGGCGGAGTACGCGCCGCCAGCAGGGCGGTCAGGGCCGCCTCGCAAGTAATCAAGAGATGACCTGCCCCTAGCAATGATACCACTTACAATGTTAGTCTATCCTGCAAGTGGCAGGAACTCGAACGAACGTGCTCTTGCCAAGAGCACGGCTAATCTGAGACGACCTCACGGAACTTCCTCCAATCAATCCCGAGCTTGCGCATCCGGCCCCGGAGCGTGTGGGGATTGACGCCCAGCAGGCGGGCAGCCCCCCGAGGGCCCTCGACCCGGCCCTGCGTAGCTGTTAGAGCCGCCTTGATGTGCTCACTTACGATGCTGTCCAGAGTCCTAAACTCCCCAGGGGCGGCAGACAGCGCCGGCGCCACCTTAGTGTCATGCTGCTGAGATGCCGAGAGAGGAGATCCCGCCCCCAGGGCCTTCGCGGTTTCCAGCCGCTTGCCATTCCCGAGTAGTGCGGCACGGTTGATCACCGAAGCCAACTCACGGATGTTGCCCGGCCAGTCGTAGGTCAGCAGCAGATTCACGTCCTCGGGGGTCGGCACCCGAATGGGCAGTCCGAACCGTCTCGCAGCACGCAAGGCAAAGTGAGCGGCCAGGGCCGGCATATCCTCCGGTCGCTCCCGCAAAGCTGGCAATTGAATTGGGAAGACCGCGAGCCGATACCAAAGGTCGTCGCGGAATCGTTTCTCCGTCACCATGCGTTGAAGGTCCCGGTTCGTGGCGGCCACGACACGGACGTCGACCGTGAGTTGACGCTGGCCGCCAACGCGCTCGAAGGTCCCATCCTGGAGGACTCTCAGCAGGCGCACCTGAGCTGCGAGGGGCAACTCGCCGACTTCGTCCAGGAACAGTGTGCCCCGGTCGGCTCTTTCAAACCACCCTTTGCGCATGCTGACAGCGCCCGTGAAACTGCCACGCTCATGGCCGAACAGCTCGGAGTCGACCAGTTCCGGTGGGATGGCGCCGCAGTTTACCCGCACGAACGGGCCGGAAGCTCGTTCCGATTGGGTATGGATGGCCCGGGCAATCACTTCTTTTCCAGAACCGGTCTCGCCGAACAGGAGCACCGGGACGTCGGAGTGGGCAACCAGTCCGACTCGTTCCATCACGTGACTCAGCCCGGACTCCACGCCTACGATCGCTTCGCTGATCTCCTGACGTCCCAGGCGGGTTAGGAGAGCGCGCCGGTCCGCTTCGGCGGCCTGTTGCTGGACAGCCATCTCGCGAAATCTGCGGTCGTTGTCGAACGCCACGGAGAACGGCTCGAGGAGTTCCCTGGCCAACTCCTGATGCAGTTCGCTGAACGAGTGGGATGGTGAGGCAACGAGGATCAGAAGTCCCGTTGGGCCGTTGTCGCTGCAGAGTGGACCGACAAGGGCTTCCGCCTCTACGCCCTGCGGGAGAAACGGGCTGCGAGTCTCGGATCGCGCGTCCTCAGGCAACCGAAGCACTTCCCTGCGCCGACACCAAGCGAGAAGTTGTTCCAACTGTTCGGGGGAACATGGCGTTCGCGTCTGTGCCGGTGGGGCAACGTCGGCGGTTCCCGTCCCGATGGTCTCCACACAGCATCGTTGCAGGTCAACGCGGCGGACCAGCAGGAGGTTAATCGGCAACCGTTTGCCGAGCAGAAGCGTAACCCGCGACGTCGATTCGCCGATCTCGATGCACCGGCAAGCCTCCCGCCACACGTTGAGTAGCAGCGTCATGAACCGTTGCACGTCTTCACGCCCCTATCGTATATCACGGCTCCGCCCCATTTGCTAGCCATGACTATCATATACGCGAGGCTCGCTCTAGTCAAGCCCCGCGAACCCGCCGTCTAGGCCCCGGAAGCCCGTGCAGGCGCGGGGGCACGAGCAAGCCACACGGTCCCGGCGCGAACGAGAGACGGCTTTGGAGATTCCGAAAGAGTTGTGCGAGGACCTTTCGGCTCTCGCGGCAAGCAAGGGCTTTCGAAGCGTTCAGGAGTTCGTGATTCACCTGCTGCGAGACGAAGCTGCTCGCGCCTGTATCCTTCTCCGCCGGCGGATGACGAGCCACACGATGACGCCGAGAACAGCCAGCGGCGTGACAACGGCGCCGCCCGCTTGCCCCCAGGCGGAGAACAGGAGAATCTTGTTGAGCAGCCCGGCGTGCTGCCTGTTCGTCTTGGGAAGTGCGTCAGCATACTTCGCCACATGGTGCAGGAGGCTGACCGCCATGGACTCGCTGGGAATCTCTTGATGGCAGGAGAGGCACAATCCTCGTCGATCCATATTGTTACGCTCTTTGTCGTTGAGCGGGCGGGATCCGCTGAAGTGGTGGCCGACAGTTTGCAGTTGCCTGCCGTCTTCGGTCACGAAGCGCGACCAGTCGGCTTCCAGGCCTTCGATGGGCTCGATCTGGGTGCGGGCGCTTTGGGGCAACACGTCGCCGTCCGCGGTCATGAGATCAACGGTGATGGGCTCATCCCACGGGCGATGGAGCCTGCCACCGCCGATCCCGTACCCCAGCGCCTTCTCCGACATGTGACAAGACTCACAGGAGCGGGCGTGTCCGGTGGTGTGAGGCTGTGCAGGACTCATGTCGATCCCGAGTTGTCCCTCCGCGCCGGCCCCCTCTGTTCCCGGTGTGGTGCGGAAGATGTGGTTCTTCACGATGGTCTCGCCGTCGGGACCGATCACGGTCGTGGACACCTGACATCCGGGCATGGCCGGCGTGACCCGGTGCTCACCGTTGACCGCCAGAGGTGGATCCTCCCACCGAAGATAGGAGCGTTGCTCCTTGACCTCGCCCGGGATGAATGTGTCGTAGCCCGATTCACCGTCATCGGCCGCGTGCTCTTCATCTTCATGTTTGTGTCCCGCGGCTACCCAGTCAAACGATTTGGCCCCTCTGGAGTAGTCGATCTTGACGTGGCAGCCGTAACACTGTGGTGCCCACGTCGCGTGGCACGCGTAGCACTCCATGGTGTCCATGTGCAGTCCAATCGCGCACATGGCCACCCGGGGCTCGGTCGCAAGCAGATCCTCCGATTTCAGTAGCTTCAACGGCTTCAGTTCGAGATCCTCGCCGCCCGCAGCGTGGACGATGACGAGGTTGCCCTTGCGAACCACCTCCGGGAACGGGTTCCCTCGGGCTGAAACCAAGTAACCGTCATCCGAAGCGTATTCCGTGCCTTCGGCCAAGGGTGAAGGGAGCCCGCGAGCAACCCCGCGGGGCTCGCCTAACTTGGGAGGCGGGCCGAATTCGTCCATCCAGCCCAGTGGCAGTTCCCAAGGATACGCGTCGGGCGTCCCGTGGCAGTCGGCACATTCGATCTGCACTTGGGCGAGATTCGCCCCGGCCAGGAAGCCGTCACCGTGAACATCGATCGAGGTATGGCAATCCTGGCAGATCATGCCCTTCTGGTAGTGGATGTCCTCCTGCATCGCGAGGTAATGCTTGGTGTGCAGGGCAAGTTGTGCGCCCCCTCCTTCGGTGTAGGGTGATGTGTAGGCGCTTTCCATCAGCCCCTGGAATGCGACACCGATGCGCTTCCCGCGGTCGTGGCACGTGGTACATGTCTCGACCGGAATGCCACTATACGTCTTGCCGTGGACCGTGACCTTGGCTTCTCGGCTGGACTGGATAGAGTGAACCAGTGGGTGTCCCGGTTCCTTCTTGGGAATGGAGGGATCGCCCCCCTCGTACAGCCCCTCGTTTCCGTAAGGGATATGGCAGGCGGAGCAACCCATCCCACGATAGTCCCCTCGCTTTTGCCGACCTTTCACGGCCAAGTGGCAGCGCTGGCATTCGGTGCGATGGTAGGTGAAGGCTGCCTGCTCAGGGTGCTCGGTCAATGAAGTGAGGTCGCTTGGAGCTTCGGGCATGGTGGTTTGGGCGTCGGGGAATGCCCCCGGCTCCGCCTCCTTGAGACGCTCCATGTAGGCTCGATACACTTCCGTGCCCAGACGCTTCTCCGCGCTATCGGGGTTTTCGGCGTCGTAGTTGCCCCAACGGTGTTCGTAGCCCTCCAGCGAGCCGAATGCCCACGACGTACCCTGAATCTTACCCGCCTCCGTCATCATCAGGCTGTTCCATTGTGCCTCGACATGGTCGGCATGACACGGACCGCAGGTGAACTCATTGATCCAGGGGCTGCCGGGGTCGGGATAGAAGTGCTGTCCACCGTGAGCGTCCTGCTCCGTTGTCGCCGTCGGGTCACCGCCATGGCAGACAACGCACCCGCCCGGGTCATTCCGCTCCCGCCCCATGGCGGCGATCTGTCGCATCATGTCGCTTTCGGGCCGGCGAATCAGTTCGATACCTTCATGACATGCCAGACAGCCCGATTCCTCGGCGTTACGGTTCGGTCGCTGAGCGTCCGCGCGAACGGTGAATACCAGGGTTGAAACGATTAGCGCTGCTGTGTTAACGTGAACGAGCATTGAACATCTCCTTGTAGCGCCGCGTTGTGGGTTACACTGTCCGACCAATCGTGGGCGATGGAATAGGTCGACCTCTTATGGCTTGATCTCCCGTGATGCTACTCGAGTTGCACGGTGCGTGAGCGTCTGGTCGATGCGTATCGCGATCTCCTGTCCCGGACGGGGCGTACCCGCGATCAGGTGGCTCTCGATCAGCTTCTGTGTAACGTTCAGTCCCATGCTCGGTTCCTCTACGGTTGGCGATCCACTTAACCGGGTGGATCAGTTGTCCAGGAGAAGCAGGTTAAACATTCTCCAGCCGATCGGCAATCCGCCACCGCGACGCGTGGGCACAGGACCGTGTCGCCGCCGGCGCGGAGCACGGCCTCCTTGGAATGGCTGCAAGCGTGAGGGAGCGGTCCTGACGAAACCGCAACAACCTCCCTGGAGACGGCACTAGAACTGGAAGTAGATGAAGGGGTGGTAGTTTGACGGCACCAGAGTGATCGCCAACGTGGTGACGAACCCATATCCGGCAGCGAAAGCCCAGTCGGCCAGCCTCTGCAAACGATCCACGAAGAAGCTCTTGTAGGCCACCCAGTGGGTCGCCGCCAGACACGGGAGAACCCACATCAGGTCCAGCCCGAGGTGTTGAACACCGTCCGCCTGAAAAAGTACGAAGGCCTTGAGTACCGTGACGGCCGTTCCGAAGCCGGCGGAACGGAAGAAGATCCACGCTACACAAACCCAGTAGAAAGTGAACATCGCCCCCACAATCGGTGGGATGCCGGACAGCTTCGGTCGGGAGGCTTTAAGGCGACACCATTCCTTATGAGCGATCAGGGCCAACCCGTGCAAACCGCCCCAGATGACGAAGTTCCACGAGGCACCGTGCCACAGACCGCCCAGCAGCATGGTCAGCATGAGATTGCGATGGGTGAACCATTTCGATCCGCGACTTCCCCCGAGCGGAATGTAGAGGTAATCGCGCAGCCAACTGGACAGGCTGATGTGCCAACGCCGCCAGAACTCCGTGACGTTGACCGCGAAATACGGGAAGTTGAAGTTGATGCACAAGCGGTATCCGAGCAGGTTGGCGCAGGCGATGGCCATGTCGCTGTACCCGGAGAAGTCGCAGTAAATCTGCACTGCGTAGAACACCACGGCGATCCACGCACTGGCGGCGGAGTACTGCGCGGGGTCGGCGAAATACGCATCGACGACCGGTGCCAGGTTGTCGGATATGCAGGATTTCTTGATGAATCCGATCAGAAACAGCGTCAGGCACGCCCGGATCCGCACCGAAGAGAACACCCGCGGCGTGCGAAGCTGGGGCAGAAAATCAGTCGCCCGCACGATGGGACCGGCCACCAACTGCGGGAAGAACCCCACAAACAAGGCCAAATCGAGTAGCCTCCTGGTCGGTTCCAGGCGGCTTCGGTAAACGTCGATCGTGTAGCTCAGCGTCTGGAACGTGTAGAAGCTGATACCGACGGGCAGTATGAGATTCAAGGTCCTGGCGGGCAGCGGCAGGCCGATCAGCTCGGTGAAGCCCACCGCCGACTCGATGAAGAAGTTGTAGTACTTGAAGAAACCCAGGATGCCCAGGTTCCCCACCAGGCTCATCACCAGGCAGGCCTTCCGCCGACGGCTGGACAAGTCGCGCGACATCAACATGCCGGCGGTGTAGTCGATCAGCGTGGAGGCGATGATCAGGCTCAGAAAGCGCCAGTCCCACGCGGCGTAGAACACGTAGCTCGCCGCCAGCAACCAGAGCTTGCGGAGCGTGCTGCCGCGTAGGAGCCAGTGGCCGGCGAACACGATGACGAAAAAGTAGATGAAGCGAGGTTCGATGAATAGCATGCCGGCAGCCACCGCGCAGGCACAGTGCCCCCTCGTCGCCGAGCCCCACGGCCCGCGCGATTAGGCCCGGCATTCATGCCGGGTTGAAAGGTCGAAGCAATATCCCCCCCTTTCCCTTCCCCCCGCCGCCAAACGCGGCGGGGGGAAGGGAAAGGGGGGAAGAACGGCGTCTAATGGTACCCGGCATGAATGCCGGGCCTAGCAGTCTGTCGGACTTGAGATCCGCCTCTCCGACGCGCCGATCCGTCTCCGCTCGCACGGAATCGTCCAACTGGTGAGCGCAGGTGATTTGATGATCGGAACTCGGCGGCGACTTGTCGTT
>Ga0190284_1000883_pt1 | contig 14401 bp, 11 predicted proteins | sample 48691812_MG_FD_161668 | JGI IMG/M metagenome (GOLD analysis project Ga0190284, IMG submission 161668) | Hydrothermal vent microbial mat bacterial communities from Southern Trench, Guaymas Basin, Mexico - 4869-18-1-2_MG | ecosystem: Environmental > Aquatic > Marine > Hydrothermal vents >...
CGGCATCATTTGAAAAAGCGGGGTTGGAAAATTAATTAACTGAAATATTTTTGGTGGAGGGGAAGGGAGGGTGTGGAGCAATCGAAATGCGCATCGACGATTGAAGGCACCGAGCCGCCCTCCCTAAACCGGTCGGGCTACGGTTGGGGTGATTGCGGTCGCATGGTCGGTGCGGTACGCCCGCCGGTCTCATTTCCGATAAAGGGTGAGCCGATGAAGGAGATGCGCGAGGAACTGAACCTCGATGGGTGGATGGAGCAATCGGGCGGTGATCGCCGTTCGCAGGTGCATCGGCGCCCTCCATCACTGTCGGGCTACGGATGGGCTTCCGGGAAGAGCAGGGTGGTGGTGTGAGTGTGGATCATGTCTATCCGCCAGGACAGGTCGCTCCTTTTGAATGGCGATCCGCTCGGCACAAACCTATCTCGGTCGTCGAGGCCATTGGCGCCCGACTGTCCTGGACGTCAAGATCGGCGAACGCGTGAATGCAATCGTACGGTCAGCGCACCACGCTTGCCGATCTCACCTCGCGCGCTGGCAGCACGGCTGTTTCTATTGGCTTATGCGTCGCTGATCTCCTTGATGCACTCGGACCACAATTAGAGGCCAGCAGTGACGTCCAGGGGCAGTAGATGACGTTGTTGACCTGCCGTCAGGCGGCGGCGGCGGGTTCGAACGGACCGCTCTGCCGCCGAAGTAAAACTACAGGGGCAGAATAAAATGTAAAAAATACTTTACTTTATGTAATATCTAAATTACTTTATGTACAGTTGAGATAACTCGAAAAGGCACCCTTCGCAATCCTGTACCGGAGAACTTCCATGCTGCCGCAACAACGCCTCGCCTGGTTCCAGATCGTGGTGTTCGCCACGGCCTGCGCTACGGGCTGCCTGCTCTGGCTGCTGGCCGGCGGTCAGACGGTCCTCGCCGCCTTCGGCCTGCTCGGACTCTGGGGTTTGAGCCCGCTCTTCGTGCGCCGCAAAAAAAAGGAGCCCGGCGAGGTCCTCATCGACGAACGCGACCGGGAGATCGTCAGGCGGGCGACCCTGTTCGGTTTCGCAGCCTCCTACCTGGCTTTCGTCCTCGTGTCGATGGCCATCTGGTTCTGCAACTGGATGCTGCACAGCAATGAGACCGTCAGCGTCCATACGCTCACTCTGCCGGTGTGGATCGCATTTGCGGTGGCCGTGGTGGCCCGGGCGATCGCCATCCTGGTCCGTTACGGACGGGAGGATGCCGATGCCACCGACTGAAATCACCAACCGCATCCGACGGCTGCGCTTCGAGCACGACGAGATGACCCAGAAGGAACTGGCGCGCCGCGCCGGCGTCACACGCCAGACCATCATCGCCATCGAGGCAGGTAAATACGCCCCTTCCCTGACCCTGGCATTCCGCATCGCCCGGGCCTTCGAGGTGGGTATCGAGGATGTCTTTCAGTACCAGGAGCACCCACCAACCGAGGAGCAGAAAAAATGAAAACCAAGCTCTGTACCGTTCTGATGGTGTCTGCCGCGCTCTCGATGTTTTTGCCGTTGTTCGTGGGATCGTCGCTTGCCGGCGAGCCCTCCGACGCCGGGGAGGCGCTTTTCGAACCTGGCCCGGGTCAGCAGCCCTACTTCGATCTGCTGCACATCAGCGAGGCCTGGGAGATCTGTCGCGGTGATCCGTCGTGCCTCGTGGGAGTGGTGGACACGGGATTCGATTTTTTCCACCCCGCCCTCGACGGCAACCTCCTACCTGGGTACTTCGCACCGGGCGTCTTCCACACCAACAGCTACGGCATGCTGGGACACGGCACGTCGGTGGCCAGCCTGATCGTGGCGCGCCACACCGAAACCGAGGGTTTGGTGGGCTTCGCGCCAGAGTGCCGGGCTCTGGCGGCCTCCATCGGCATGCCGGAGCACAAGCTGGTGAAGATGCAGCACGCATTCGCCGCCGCCAACCCGAACGCGACGATGAGCGACTTCCAGCAGGAGATGGTCAAGCACACTACCGAGCTGAAAGACTTCGGCCGCACCTGGATCGACTACGTCACCCGCACAACCGCCGAAGGCATCCGCTATCTCGTCGATCACGACGCGCGGGTGATCAACATGAGCGCCTTCCTCGGCAAGCAGATCCTCATGATGTACCCCGAATTCGCCACGCGTCTCGACGAGGCGTTCGCCTACGCCCACGATCACGACGTGGTGGTCGTGCTCGGCGCGGGCAACAGCGCCACCGAGGTGATCGATTATCCCGGAAGTGCGGAGTCGGTGATCATCGCCGGCGCCTGCACCCTAGCGGGTGAGCGCTGGGAGGAGATGGTGGAACATCGTGGCCTCGAGATCAAGCAGGGAACATGCTTCGGCCCGCGCCTCGGTGTCATGGCACCCATGGACAACATCCCGGCGGCCGTGCCGCACGAAAAGGCGTTCTACGAAATCGAGCACTCCCCCATGGGTAGGGCGGAAGACGCCACCTTCAAGGGTGCCTACGAGATCCACGCCACCGGCGCCACCTCGATGGCCACGCCGATCGTGGCATCGCTCGTCGCCCTGGTCCGATCGCTGCGCCCCGAGTTACCTGCCGCCGAGGTGGTGGCGATCATAGAGCAGGGCGCTGTGGATATGGGCGAGCCGGGCCGCGATCCAATGACCGGCTGCGGCCGTGTCGATTTCCTGAAAACGCTCGAGCTCGCCCGCAACTGGCGATCCACGAAAAGCGCTGGTGCTCGCTGAGAGTGGCGGCTCCGCGATCAACCCCGGCCATTCGCGTATAGCGCCTGGAGGAAAACCATCTCGCCCCATCCGTGCCGACGATAATTTCCGGGTCGCCGATTCCAACCGTCACCCGGAGTTCTGCCTACACATGGCTCGATGTCGTGCTACAATGCGTCGAATAGGCGGGGCGCTCGGCGGTGGGATCAATCAACGACAACCAGCCGGTCTGTCTGTCGCCTTCAAAAGAGTGGACATATGATCGAGAACGAGGGAGATGCCCTGTCAGCGGCACGCGGAGCGCGCCTAAGGGCATCCCGCATGAAGGAGAACGACATGACAGAATCGACGGACATCGCGGTCACCATCAAGACGAACAAGGGTGACATCAAGATCAATCTCTTTGCCGACAAGGCGCCGATCACGGTGACCAACTTCACCAACCTGGCCCAGCGCGGATTCTACGACGGGCTCACCTTCCACCGCGTGATCAAAGACTTCATGATTCAAGGCGGCTGTCCGCAGGGTACCGGAACCGGCGGCCCCGGTTACCGTTTCGAGGATGAGTGCACCCCCGAGCTGCGCCATGACAAGCCGGGCATCCTCTCCATGGCCAACGCCGGACCTGGCACAAACGGCAGCCAGTTTTTCATCACCCACGTGCCCACATCGTGGCTCGATGGCAAGCACACAATCTTCGGCGCGGTGGCCGGTTCCGAAGATCAGGACGTGGTCAACAGCATCCAGCAAAGCGATCGCATCGAAAGCATCACCGTGCACGGCGATCTGACCGGCCTGTTCGCCGGGAAGAAATCACACCTCGACGAGTGGAACAAGGTGCTCGACAACAAATAGATCTCGACGGTAACGAACCTTGTGGCCACGACAGCGATGGAATCGACGATACGGCCAGATTGGCCGTATCGCGGCTCATCGCCGTAACGCGACTGAAGCGCCAGTAGACTCATCCCCAATTTGCGGCGGCGGTTCGTCGTTTTGCGGGCCGGTGTCGCGCAATGCGCCGCCCGCCGAATCATCACCACCGGAGGATCAACCAAAGTGAACGACAAGATCGATCGCGACATGCTCGCTGGCGGCAAGGCCGTGCGCGCGCGGGATTGGGAGCTGATGCGCAGCATCGTCCCCAAAGGCTACGTCTGTTACCGCGCCCCCCACCCCCTCGCCGTGGACGGAACCCTGAGCGACCCGGCCTGGGAACGGGCGCCCTGGACCGAGCACTTCGCCGACATCGAGGGGGATCGCAGGCCGGCGCCGCGCTTCAAAACCCGCGCGAAGATGCTCTGGGACGATGACTATTTCTACGTCGGCGCCACCCTCCAAGAGCCTCACGTATGGGGTACGCTCACCAAGAAAAACTCGATCATCTTTCAGGACAACGATTTCGAGGTTTTCATCGATCCCGACGGCGACAATCACAACTACTACGAGTTCGAGATCAACGCCCTCGGAACGATCTGGGAGCTCTGCCTGCCGAAGCCCTACAAGGACGGCGGCGAGCCGATCCTCGGAACCGACCTGGACGGCCTCAAATCGGCCGTTCACGTGGCGGGAACGCTGAGCGACCCCACCGACGAAGACGAGGGCTGGTCGGTGGAGATCGCCTTTCCCTGGAGCGGCCTGGCCCAGTACAACCCGGGAAAGGCCGCCCCGCCACAACCAGGGGACCAGTGGCGCGTCAACTTCTCACGCGTCGAGTGGCGCCACGAGATCACCGCCGACGGCCGTTACCGCAAGGTGCCAAAAACCGCCGAGGACAACTGGGTCTGGTCGCCGCAAGGAATCATCGACATGCACCGCCCCGAGCGCTGGGGATTCGTTCAGTTCTCAGAGGCCGAGCCGGGCACCGAGATCTATCAAGCCGATCCAACCCTGCCGGCCCGTGAGATGCTGATGGAGATCTACCATGGACAGCATGTCTTCCGCGACGCCAAGGGTCGCTTCGCGGCCACGCTGGCCGAGCTGCACCTCGAGAGATTGGGTCTGCGGGCCGCCAAATCGCCAGCCAAACTCGTCGCCATGGAGCTCGAACGCAACGGTTTTCGTGCCACCGCGAGAATCCCTCTTCCAGGCGATGGCAAAGCGGTGATCCAGGTCGATCACGAGTCGCGGTTGTGGCGCGAGTGAGATCGCGTCATCTTCGAGATGTGAGCGGCTTCAGAGCGTCGTCTTTCGGATTGACCAACTCGATATCCGCATAAATTAAATCCAAGATATCCTCCGAGCACAGCGATCTGATATTTTATAGGGTGACTCCTCACATAGCACGACAATATAATCTATCGAGCCGATCAGCCGTTTTCCTATCGAACCGCTATATCCCGGCCTCGAATTCTCTGCACCCGGTGAGGAGGTCATCGCGCCAGCCACTCCGATCGCAGCAGGGCATACACCAGGTCGTCGGCCCACTCGCCCTTGAACCAGACGCTCTGCCGGAAATGGGCTTCCTTGCGCATGCCGAGACGCTCGACCATTCGAATCGAAGGCAGATTGCGCGGATCGATCGTGGCGAAGACGCGGTGCTTGGCGAGGGCGCCGAAGGCGTATTCCAGCACGGCTTCCATGGCTTCCGTGGCATAGCCCCGATGTTGGAACTCGAAGGCCAGCGAGATTCCGGTCTCGACCTGCCTCTCATGGGTCTTCGGGAAATGCAGTCCCACGTCGCCGATCAGCCTGCCGCTTTTCAGCGTGATCGCCATTTGAAACCAGGTCCCGGTTTGATCCGGCTCGATCGCCGCCATCTCCTCGACGAACATGCGGACTTCCTCGAGCTCGCTCGGCGCCCAGGGTTGATAGCGGCACACGTCGGGATCGGATCGATAGGCAAACATAACCTCGGCATCGGCGGCGCACATGCGCCTAAGAACGAGGCGTTGTGTGATCAAATCGGCGAATTCACCGGGCATATTCATCTCCTCCTTGGTTCGGAATGCCAGGAATCATCGTACCACAAAGCGATCGAAGTTGGGAATGAAGCTCCACATCGGTTTGTCGATGTGCAAGGCATACAGATCGAATGGGATTGTCCTGTGCAATTTGTAGGAGTTGAAAACACTTCACTGGATCACTCCTCCTCGATATGACTCAGTGAGCTCTTCCTTCGTTGTCTTCGTGACCTTCGTGTTTGAACGGATTCAGACTCAATGTCCGCAGTTGACCTCGCAGTGCATGGGTGTGTAAAGTGCACAAAGGTGACTGAAAGTTCGAGACACCGTCGAAAACGCTCGTGGAGGTGGTTATGCGCAGGGCTCACGCTGGGATCACTGTTCTGAGTATCGCGCTGAGTTTGATCGTCGGCCTCGTCGGACTCTCCGCGTGCCGGCACATGCAGCCCGAGGCGGACGATGACGCGGCATTCCTGGAAATCGTGTTGCCTTCGCTGCCGGCCGGGAGCGCCGAGAAAACCGAGAGCGCAGGGAGCGCGGTCGACACCGCAACGAATTTGGCGGCCGCTCGAACAGGTGGAGGCGGTGACAGCGAGGCGCAACCCAACCAGCTAGACGCACCTGCAGGCCTGGTGATCGCCGGGCGGGTGGTGGATAAGCGTAGCGGCGAGCCCATAACCAGCTTCGATCTGAAGGTCGTCAAACGTGGTCGAATAAACTCCTCATCTTTGAATCAGGTTGTCGTGCACTGCATAGTGCACGACGACGAGGGTACGTTCCGAGTACCCGTTTCCAATAATGGCACCTACCACGTGCACATCAGCTCTTCGCGGTACGACGGTATGTTTCGTCGGGAAATCGAGCTGAGCGAAGGGGACGAAAGGTCGCAGGAAATGTTATTCCGTCTGGATCCGGGTTGGAGCCTCACGGGTAGGGTTGTCGACGATGAAAGCGGAGAAGGGGTCCCCGGGGCACTCGTCGGTCACACGTGGCAATTCAAAACCGGGGGAAGGCGCAGCTTCAGCTCGGACTGGACTCCCTGGGCGCCGCTCATCGGATTCAAGGAAGCCTGTCCCTGCGCCGAGACCGACGACGCGGGCCGCTTCACCTTGAGCGGGCTGCGCACCTTCAAAAACCCCGCGCAGTGGTCCCTGATCGCCATCGCCGTGCACCCCGACTATGCCGAGGGGCGCGCCACTACGGCGATCAACAGCGGCAACGAGGTGGTGATCCGGCTGAAGCACGGTGCGCGCATCAGCGGCAGCGTGCGCGACGATACAGGGAAGCCGATCGCCGGCGTCATGGTCATTCCCGAAGGGCTCGACATCCACCTGGCCCGGCCGGCCTTCAGCAGCCCCGACGGCACCTTTCGCACGGCGCCGGTGCTGCCCGGTGAGGTCCACCTCCACGTCGGCCCGCCGCCTGGTGAGACGGCCGAGACCTTCGGATTCACGCGGGAGGTCGAAACGGTGAGCATCGGCGCGGAGGACGTCACCGTCGATTTCGGCCCCTCCGATGATTTGGTCACCTGGCGCGGCACCCTCTTTGACCGCGACGGCGAGCCTGTTGCAGGTGGTATGGTTCGGGCTAACTGGATCGGATCGGCGCCATGGCTGTCCCTGCCTCTCATGGACCATGGGTATTCCGTCTGCGACGACAACGGACGATTTGCGCGACACAAGCTCCCACCGGGAGACTATTTGGTGTTCATCGGGTTCCCCGGCTTCTCGAGCAAACTGACCTGGGATTTCATCAGGTTCGAAAAGCCGGGTGTCGTGGAACGGGACGTTTACATCGCCGGTGCCACCATCTGCGGCACGGTAATCGACGGCAGCACAGGAGAACCGCTCAGCAGTACACCGTGCACGATTACCGCGATTCATTCCGCCTCGAGCAGCAAGCAGTACTGTGAGGCCTACACCGACGAGGCCGGGCGATTCTGCCTGCGCGGACTCATTCCCGGATCGTTCACTATCGAGTCCCGGGCGAACGGTTTTTTGGACGGGGAGAAAATGCTCATCGAGGTCGAGGAAAACCAGAGGGTCGATGATTACGAGATCGTCCTCGATCCGGGAGGAATCCTCGCGCTGAATATCGAGGGATTCACCAAGCCTGCACTCGCCACGTTCGACATCTGCTTCGACGACGATAACGGAAATCGGGACGACGGCGGCACGTTCAGCATATCGAATAGCGGCAGTCTGCAAGTGCCGTTCCGGCTCAAAAAGGGCAAGTGGACAGCGCTCGTTTGCTTCAATCGCCTCCTCTTTCTTGATCGCCAGATCGTCATCGAACGGAACAAAACAACCGATCTCATCATCCATCCCGATGACCTTCGGCCGGCGAGCGAGTACCACGCAGGCGACATCGCCATCTCGGGACGCCTCGGCCACTTCGATGGTGAGCCGGTCCCTGACGCCTTCGTCCGTTTGGTCAAACGGCCGCTCCCCGGACGCGAGCCGCCGGCCTCTCTGGAAGCACCGACCGACCGCGATGGTCGCTTTCTCTTCAACACGGCCGGGCCTGGCAGGTGGCTGGTGTCGGTGGCTTGGGAGCACGAGGAAAAACACGACGATGGTGAGTTGATCCCCTTGCCTGCGCTGGTCATACCGCAAGATGCCACCGATCCCTTCTCGATCGATCTGACTCTGCCAGGCGGCTCGGTCCGCGGCCGGCTGATCGACCGCCTGACTGGCGCACCGCCCCGGCTCCCCGAAACGTGGCCGGCCCTTCGAGGCCGCCATGCCGAACACTGGGATGAGCAAGACCGGCAGGACGAAATCACCGGCGAATTCCGATTACGCGCCTTTTTGAGGTCCGCCCAGAATCATCACATCGCCTCCTGTTCACCAGGAATCGATGGCCGCCTGCACTTCGAATGGCTGCCTCCCGGCCGGTACCGGCTCGCGGTCCACGCCCGCGCCTATGTCGATTATCTCTCCGAACCGTTCACTCTCAGCCCCGGGCAGGACCTCGATCTGGGTGCGATCGCCCTCGAGCCGGCAGCGACGTTGCTCCTCGAGGTCGTGGATGCTGCCGGATCACCGCTACGTGACGCCTGCATCACCTGCCGCGAGGCTCACATCTTCGGCCGCCACGGTCGTCGTCTTCGGCCCGACAACAAGCAGCTCTTCGAAGAGCTGCCGCTCGGCAGCTTGGCCATCACGGTGCTGGCCCGCGGTCACGGGAGCCGCGAGATCGTCGTCGATCTCGAGCCGGGCCGGCTCACTACGCGCAGGGTGGTTCTCGAAGCGCAGGTGCAATAGCGCGCGGCAACGTGGCAAAGATTCACGAGAAGCAGGGCATTGTTCATGAGCCTTCGACGACGCGCCGGGTTTGAGGTTCGCGATGGAGCTGTGGAATTCGCCGGGAGCGCTCCGTACAATGGTCCCGCCTGTATGCTTCCCTTTGAAAACGACCATCCGTTGGCACGCAATGCTGGAGCCGCGTCATGATGCGCCGATTTTGGACGATCTGTATTCTGGTCCTGTTGGCTGTGCAAGTTACGCCCTCGAACGTCCGCGCCGAGGAAGCCGGTGAGTCGGCCGTAATCGCCGAGATCACCGTGGACACCGGCCAGACGGCCCGCCTGTACACCCCGGTGGCCATCGACCTCTCTCGCGTCCCGCTGCCCCTCGATGCAGGCCTACGGCTCGTGGAGCAGCGCGGCGAGGAGCGCCGTCCGGTCCCCGCCCAGCTCCAGCCGGGTGAAACTCCGCGGCTCTGGTTCATCCTGGACGGCGCTACGCCGGCTGGTGGCAATCGGATCTTCACGCTCCACCGGGAGCCCGACCGCTCCCCGCCGGTGATCCGCACCGTCCTCACCGAGCGACACCTCGACATCGTGGCGGGCGACACCCCGGTGCTGCGCTACAACCACGCACTCGTCCCGCCGCCCGAGGGGGTGCACGAAAACTACGTACGCAGCGCATTCATCCACCCCCTGTGGGCGCCCAACGGCGAGGAGCTGACGCGCATCCATCCGTCCGACCACTACCACCACATGGGGCTCTGGTCCCCCTGGACCAAGACCAAGTTCGAGGGGCGTGATGTCGATTTCTGGAACCTCGGCAAGGGACAGGGAACCGTGCGTTTCGCCGGGTTCCTCTCCTACACCAGCGGCCCCGTCTTCGGCGGGTTCCGCGCGCGCCAGGAGCACGTGGACTTGAGCGCTCCGGGCGGTGTGAAGGCGGCCCTCAACGAGGTGTGGGACGTGCGCGCCTTCGCCACCCTCGCAGCCGCAAGCGGCACCACGGGCGGCAGTACGGGCGGCCGTTCGGGGGACGGCGGCAACACGGGCAGCGAAGACGCCGGCACCAGCGCAGGCGGCACCCAGCACGCCACCGCCGGCCAGCTCGTGGACTTCGCGATCACCCAGAGCTGCGCCACCGCCAGCCCGCTCGAGCTCGCAAAATATCGCTATGGGGGTTTCGGCTTCCGTGCCACGGGCAAGTGGAACGTCAAGAACAGCGACTATCTCACTTCGGAGGGCAAAACACGCGCCGACGGCCACGCCTCGCGGTCACGCTGGTGCATCGTCCAGGGCACCACCGACCTGGGATCCTCGGGGGTGCTCTTCATGAGCCACCCGCAGAATCACGCCCACCCCGAGCCGATGAGGATCTGGCCTCAAGGCGATGTGTTCTTCAACTACTGCCCGATTCAAGCCGACGACTGGATCCTGCAGCCTGGGATCGATCACGTTTTGAGATATCGCCTGTGCCTCTTCGAAGGCGCGATGAATCCGAAGACCGCCGAGCGCCTGTGGCAGGATTTCGCCCACCCACCGGCCTCGAGCCTCACCAACACCAGTTTCAAGTAGACTCCAAGGAGATCCGATGAAATCCACACGTGTCACCCGTCGCAGCTTCGTCAAGAGCTCAGCCCTCATCGTAGCCGCGCCGGCGATCCTGCCGACCTCGGTCTTCGGTCGCTTCGCGCCGAGCAACCGCATCAACCTCGGTGTGATCGGTGCGGGCCGCATCGCCCACTCCACGGACATCCCCGAGTTCCTGGCCTTCGACGACGTGCAGATCGTGGCGGTCTGCGATGTGGACCGCAAGCGCATGCTGAACGCCAAGAAGCAGGTGGAGGAATACTACGCCAAGAAAGCCACCGGAGCTGCCGGAATCAGCGAAGGTGGCGGCGGCGGCGGCGCCACGAGCGCGAGCTTTTCTGGCTGCACCATGTACGACGACTTCCGCGAGCTCATCGCGCAGCCCCATATCGACGCCGTGGCGATCTGCACCCCCGACCACTGGCACGCCCTGCCGGCGCTGGTGGCGGCCAAGGCGGGCAAGGACATTTTCATTCAAAAACCGCTCACCCTGACCGTCGCCGAAGGGCGCGTGGTCAGCGACGCCGTCCACCGCCATGGCAACATCCTGCAAGTGGGCAGCCAGCAGCGCTCGGACAAGAACTTCCGTCACGCCTGCGAGCTCGTGCGCAACGGTCGTATCGGTGAGCTGAAGCGGGTGCTGGTGGGGCTTCCCGGCGATCCAGGCTGCGGCGATGAACCCGAGATGCCGGTGCCGCCCAACCTGAACTACGACATGTGGCTGGGGCAGACGCCGGCCGTGCCCTACACGGAGAAGCGCGTGCATCCGCAGAACGATTACGGCCGGCCGGGGTGGCTGCGCATCGAGGCCTACGGCGCCGGCATGATCACCGGCTGGGGGACGCACCACCTCGACACCGCCCAGTGGGCCATGGACACCGAGTACACCGGCCCGGTGGCGCTGCAGGGCGAGGCCGCCTATCCGCAAGGCGGGCTCTGGAATGTGCACGGCCCGCTGCGCATCGAGTACACCTACGCCTCAGGGGTGAAGCTGATCTGCGCCGACAACAAGACGCACAAGCAGGGCGTCCTCTTCGAGGGCTCGGAGGGATGGATCTACGTGAAGCGCGGCCAGATCGATGCCAATCCCAAGTCGGTGCTCGAATCCAAGATCGGCCCCGACGAGATCCACCTCTACAAAAGCGACAATCACAAGCGCAACTTCCTCGACTGCATCCGCACGCGGCGCCAGCCGATCGCTCCCGTGGAGGTGGCGCACCGCTCGTGCACCATCTGCCTCATCGGAAACATCGCCACCAAGCTGGACCACCCGCTCGAGTGGGACCCGGCCAAGGAACGCTTCCGCAACGACGACGAGGCCAACAGCATGCTCTCACGGCCGGAGCGCCTGCCGTGGCGTCTCGCGGACTATTGAGGATCGATAAATATACAATCATTAATACCGCCGTATATACCGCGCACGATCACCGATCACCGACACACTCGTGCGAAGATGAGAGGGATACAATCATGAAGCCGACTCTCTTGATAGCGCTCCTATCTGTGCTGATCCTGTCGTGGTGCGGCCCGGATCTTCTCCTGACGGGTGCCGCCGGGCAGGCGCCTACGGCTCAGGAGGCGCGCAAGATCGCTAACGCCGCGCCAGGCAATGCCCGGGTGGAGATGGAGAAACCGGCCAAGGTGCTGGTGTTCTCGCTCTCCTTCGGCTACAAGCACTCGGCGATCCCCTACGGCAAAGCAGCCCTCGAGATCATGGCCGCCAAGACCGGCGCTTACGAGGCCGTGTTAAGCAACGATATCTCGCTCTTCGAGGCGCACAATCTGGCCCAGTTCGACGCGGTGGTCTTCAACAACACCAACAACGAGATCTTCCTGCCCGAGAACTACGCGGAGCTGACACCGGAAGAGAAGGTCGAGGCCGAGGCATATGACGCCCTGCTCAAGCAGAACCTGGTCGATTACCTGTCGCGCGGCGGCGGACTCATGGTGATCCACGCCGGGGTGGCCAGCTTCCGCAAGTGGCCCGAATTCGGCAACATCATCGGCGCGCGCTTCGACAATCACCCCTGGAACTCGGGCTCCAAGGTGACGCTGAAAATCGAGGAGCCCGAGCACCCCCTCACCCAGGCTTTCGAGGCGCAGCACTTCGAGATCAGCGACGAGATCTACCAGCTCAAGGGGCCTTACTCGCGGGACGAGGTGCGCGTGCTCCTCAGCATCGATGTGGATAAGACGAACATGAATGTGGGCGGGATCCACCGTAAAGATCTCGACTTTCCGATCACCTACATCAAGAGCTACGGCAAGGGGCGCGTATTCTACTGCGCCCTCGGCCACCAGCACGATCTGTTCTGGAACCCCGTGATTCTGCGGCACCTGCTCGATGGCGTGCAGTACGCAACGGGCGACTTGGAGGCCTCGAACACGCCGAGCGCCAAGCTAGAGCCGGCCGGCGCCAAGGGCGAGGCTCACGGCGGATAGCCGCGGTGGCAAAGTGGGGCTGTTAGGGGCTGCGACGATCGCCAGGCGAGCGTTATCACTACCAAAATCCTACCGAATAGTGGAGGGAGGGCGACGTGGCGCGTGCCAGCGACATCCACCGCGCGTTGGCTCATATCCTCGATGATTCGTGAACAGCATGGCATTTTAGCGGAATTTCTGCTATAAAGAGCGGCCAGAAAACACGCTCATGGTCGGCCAATCCCTCCCCACGGCGCGACCGTGGTACGCCTGAAATCCGAACAGTTGGTTTAGAAGACTCTGTAGAAATTCTGTACAAGGAGAACACTGATGAAAGCCTGGATTCTGCTCTTACCTCTGTTGCTCGTGTTGGCACCGCTCTCATTTGCTCAGTACGTCATCGATTTCGAGGATTTCAACCTGCAAGGACAGCAGTACCTCGATGTCGCCGAGTCACTGGTCATCCCCAACGCCGGTGGTTCCACGATGACCGTAACCATCAACGCCGGAGCGGACAACCGCATCTACGATCTGGCCCTCTTTGCCGGGTATGTCGGACAGTCACTCATCGACTGGCCGTGGCCCAGCGGTTCCAATCCGGCCGGCACCGACATCCTCTTCGACAGCGCGGTCAATTTTTTCAGTATCGAAGCTGGAGATTTCGGCAGTGATGACGACTCGCCCCTCCAAATCACCGCCTACGACATCAACAACCAGGTCGTTGGTTCCGACAGCGTGCCATGGCCCTCAACCGCGTTTCCGCCCTTCGCCGTCCTGACGATCCAGGCCGCAGGCATCGTGAGGGTCCACTTCAGCTCGGGCGGTCCCTACGCCAACAGCGTGTTCCTCGACAATATCACCTTCGAGGGTGGCTTCACGCTCGACGTGGCGCCCGATCCACTGGTGGCGGGCCAGACCGGCACCTTCACGGCGAGCGGCGGTGATCCCGTCACCAACACCTACCTGGCCTACAGCCTCGTGGGTCCTGGCAGCACTTTTGTGCCGTTCCTCAGCGTGACCCTCGACCTCGCTGCTCCCAAGCAGGGAGGCGGCACAATCGTCAGCGACGCTCAGGGTACAGCGGTCTGGAATCTGCCGGTTCCGGCGGGTGCCGCTGGGCGCAACGTCTGGCTGCAGGCGGCCCAGTTCGGTCAGGTAACGAACCTCGTCGCCACATCGATCCTGTAGCCAAGCAGCGAGCTGACTGAGCGGAATCTCCCCGCTCGGCGCTTTTTAAATCGTATACCGTAAGAGTGGGGCACTGCTCCGGGAGCAGTGTCCCACTTTCGTAATCCAGGGCGTGCTGACCATATAGTTGCTCACAGCACAAGCTGTTTCCCACGCCCCACCCCATGCACCTTTCCCCGTTGAGCGATGGACTGATTGAGCACGCCACGCCCCACCCATGCACCAAGGCCATCCGTAGCCCAACCGTCAGGGAGGGCGACGATACACCGACAAACGTCAACCACCTTCCGATTGCTCTCATCTCTGGACAATGACCTCTCGTGCTGTTTCCCCGCTGAGCGACAGGCTGA
>Ga0190284_1000884_pt1 | contig 14396 bp, 12 predicted proteins | sample 48691812_MG_FD_161668 | JGI IMG/M metagenome (GOLD analysis project Ga0190284, IMG submission 161668) | Hydrothermal vent microbial mat bacterial communities from Southern Trench, Guaymas Basin, Mexico - 4869-18-1-2_MG | ecosystem: Environmental > Aquatic > Marine > Hydrothermal vents >...
GGGAGATATAGTAGCGGCGGGAAGGTCCGGTTATGAACTGGTAACAGATCCGTCCTGGGGAAATGTTCTCAATCTGGGCTTGGATATTGTGGGATTGTTGCCTATAGTACCCGCGTTAGGTGCTATAAGACGCGCTGCAAATGCAACAGATGCGATACACGATGTCGATAAAACAAAAGACGGTGTCAAGGCACTTGATGCTGGCAAAGGCGCTGAAGCAACTGATGCTGGAAAAAGTGCCGGCAAAGCGTCAAAAGCCCCAATGGGGGGAAGTGGAGACGCCAGGTTTGTCGGACAGCCTGATGGGACACTTGTAGATACACATGCGACTCCTAAAGGTACATATAAACAGCTAGATGGTAGCGAAACAGATGTACTCCAAGATAAATCGCATTATAATAAGACACAAAAAAGAGATGATGGGCAAAGCCATACGCATCCTGTTGAAAGAAATCCAGCTCCTGATGGAAAAGAATATAAAAAGAGAAGCAAAGATACGCATCCTGTAACTTATAAAGAAGCAAAAAATATTGAGAATGGAGTGGCTAAATCAAAATAGGCCCAAGGGGTTAAATTATTAAAACTATAAAAAGTGATAAAATAGAAACTATCATAATAGATGAAAGTTTCATTAAAACTATCATGTGGGAGAATGACGATGTTATAATGGAAATTGATTGGTGTGGTATGGAAGAAATAGATAATGAATTTGACCATAATATCAAGAGAACATTACTTGTGTTTAAGTTTGTTACAGGTATGGTAATGAACATTAAATACGATGAAGAGGAGATGGGTATGATTTTCATCAAGGAATTTAACGCAGTTAAAATAGACAACCAATGGAATGTTGATATTCATTGTTCACAAATTCCCACAGGGAATATTTATTTTAAATGCTATGATTTGGAATTTACAATCGAGTAAAATGTAGAGCATGAGTCGTTTCAACATAGGAAATACGGTGGCGTAGCAACCCGTTCAACGGTTCAGATTCCTCTCGACGATGTGGTCGTCTGCGCTGGAGTGATTCTGCTGGGTTAATAGGCTTCATGTTGTGTGGCCAGTTGATCTTGATTGGTTGGCGGCAACCCCAGTTACCGCCTCAGAATAACCTCCTGCTCCCGCCACAGCACCGGCTTGATGGACCGTTCGCTGACCTCAAGCTTCCCGCAGAGAATGGCCGATTGAACCGCTGACGACAGCGTGAGTAGTTTCAAGACCTGCGCCATCCGCGTCCGGCTCACCCCGAGTCGCTGTGCCGCCTCTGTATGGCTCGCCAGTAGTAATACGGTGCCGTAGTAATCATTTTCACGGTTCGGTTTCCGATCGATACTGTGGATTTCATGCGAGTAATTCTATTCATCCCGTCTTTCCGATCATCACCTCCGAACGTAATACGGTGCCGTAGCAATCTGTTCGATGGTTCGGCTTTCGAAAGACAACGCCGCTATCCAGCAATTTACTATACTCGAGTTTTCTTTCTGATCATCGTTTACACGATGGTAGCTCTCCTCCCTCGACATCTGTTTTTCCTACGAAACAATCGACTTTCCGAAGAAAAACGCCACTACACTGGCCAGGGCCAGGCCTATGCCTACGACGAGGTGAACCTGCTGGTCCGCTTCGACGAGGGGTTTCTTGTAGGCAACCAGACCTCCAACCCGATCGATACCGAGGTGCATGGCCTCGACGGATGGACAACCGTAAAGAACACGAGAAGAACGGCCAGATCTTCACCAACAGCGTCGATCCCATGAACCGCTACGCTGCCTCCTACAACGGCAACCTGGCGCTGGACTACGACCCGCGCGGCAACACCACCCAGTTTGGTGACCTCGACCTCACTTACGACGTCTACGGCAAAGTGGTCGCCATTGATGAACCCGCAATGACCGCGGTCTATCTCTATGACGCCTCCGATCGCCGGGTCATGTTCCAGGTCAACGGTTACGCCACCTACTTCGTTCTGGAGGGGATCGCGTCTTGCAGGAGGTGGATGGCAACTCAACTCTGGTTACCAACGAGTACGTCTGGGGCAGCGCCATCGACGAGCTGGTGATCCTGCAGACAGGTGGCGAGATATACCATGCCCATGCCGACGCTCTGGGTTCCACGGAGCTGCTCACCAACGCCATCGGCGATATCGTCGAGCGCTACGACTACAACCCCTTCGGCGCCTGCGTGGCCACCGACGTCAACGGTGGCGGCCTGGAAGGCAATCCCTAACGCTGCGTGAGTATTTTTTTGGGGCCGGCGGCTCGACACCGAGACCGGCCTCTACTACTACCGCGCTCGACACTACACCACCGAGATGGGCCGCTTCCTCTCCCCCGATCCCATCGGTCCCTGGGGTGATGAGACCAATTGGGGGAACGCCTACGCTTACGGGGGGAACAACCCGCTCTCAGGCTGGGATCCCACCGGAATGGGCTGGTTTAACCGGATGCGCGGATTCATTAAGAGCGCGGCGAAGGCAGTCACCAACGTAGCGATTGGCGCGTTTTCTGGAGCCGTAACGGGGGCCGCAACCGGAGCAACGACCGGTGCTGCGGTTGGCGCGGTCGTGGGTGCTGTAGGAGGCGCAGGCGTGGGCGCTGCCCCAGGGGCATTGGCCGGTGCTACCGCCGGAGCCACAGCGGGAGCGATTTCAGGAGCTATTGGCGGTGCTTTTTCCGCGATTGGCAACATGATAGCGAGAGGTAGAGTTGAGATAGACGTGGAGGCTTCAGCAAAGAGTGGTGCAATCGGTGGAGCGATAGCCGGCGGAATATCGGGAGCATTTGCCGGTGTAGGAGCTGGTGTTGGCGCAGGCGGGACTCAGCCGCTTACGCACTTCACGAATCCCGAAGCCGCCGCGAACATAACAGCAACGCAGCAACTGGGTGTGAGCGCTTCCAGCAACCTATTCGCCACTACAGGCACCCAGGCAGGAACAACAGTTGCTGGAGCTACGGGTGTTCCGATTGGTACCGCAACAAGTACCGCTTTCACTGCTGTGCCTGCGGTAGGCCCTCTGACGGCCTATGCAAGTGCAGCCGGATTCCAATCTGCAGGAAGCGGCGTTCTCAGTTTATCTACAGGGACTTTCGTTGCAGGTTGTGGAATTAACACGACAGTGGCAACCGCGATGACTATTGACTTGACGGCAAACGCCGTTGTCGGTTTCAGTGCTGATGTGACAACCAGCAACCCAAAGGGTTCCAATCCTCCGCCTCCTGTTAAGGCATCGGAGGATCGGTCGGAGGAAGACTAGTAGAGGCTGCTCCGCACAAAGAAGACTTGATAAGAAAACCGAGGTCGCCGTCATGTACCGGCTGGAAGAGGAGTATTACCATGATCAACCAAAAACTGCGGTTTGCCATCTTGTCGGTGGCTATCGCCTCAGTTTTTGGCACCACGCTAGGCGTGGTCATTGTCGGAGCTAAGGGTCTGTGGTTGTTTCCGACCATCTTCCTGGCTGTGCTGCAGGTCTCTCTCATCTTCATTCTCTACCACACGCTCAGGAGTTTCAGACGCGAACTCCCTCTGCTCAAGAAGGTTCTTGCTGGCTGTTGCGTGGTAGGTATCTTCGGCGGCTTCGTGACGATATTAGCAATCATACAGCACGGTCTCATTTTGAGACTAACGTAGAGATCGAGGAGCTGCCTCTCGCTCTGACGATTGAGGGCTGTAATGATCCGGGATGGCTGGAACGGGCCTAGCGCAGGTGGGGTTGCGTAATACGGTGCCGTAGCAATTTGTTCGATGGTTCGGCTTTCGACCGATAATGTGAATTTTCAGCTATAGACTGTCTTCGAAATAATTATCCGGTTATCGCCTCCGCAAATTTAAGCGCCATCACTACACGATGACCGTCAATCCTACGCCCTCAACAACAACCGCCTTTCCGAAGCCAAACAACACTACACCGGCCAAGACCAGGCCTACGCCTACGACGAGGTGAACCGGCTGTTCCGCTTCGATGAGGGATTTCTGGTAGGCAACCAGATCCCCAATCCGATCGGCACCGAGGTCTACGGCCTCGACGGTGTTGGTAACCGCAAGCAGCACGAGAAGCACGGCCAACTCTTCACCAACAGCGTCGACTCCATGAACCGCTATGCCGCGTCCTACAACGGCAACCTGGCGCTGGACTACGACCCGCGCGGCAACACGATAAAGTACGGCAATCTCGATCTGACCTACGACGTCTACGGCAAGGTGGTCGGTGCCCAAGAGCCCACAATGACCGCGGTCTACCTCTACGACGCCTCCAATCGCCGCATAATGTCCCAGGTCAACGGCTACGCCACCAACTTCGTGCTGGAGGGCGACCGTGTCGTGCAGGAGGTGGATGGCAACTCCGCGCAGGGTCACCAAGGAGTACGTCTGGGGCGGCGCCATCGATGAGCTGATCATCCTGAAGATCGGCGCCGAAATCTACTATGCGTACGCCGACGCGTTGGGCTGGTACAGTCGGTCGCTCGAAGTCTGTGCGACTCGGAGATGGTGAGTGCCGCGGCCGTGTCCCAAGCCGATAATATGCGGACGTGGCGCTCGAAGTAACGAGATCCGGAGCTTTCCCGCAGTCGAGGGAGTCGATAGAATGGATGCAAAAGTCCCCCAACGCCTGGAGAGACAACCTTGCCCGGACCTGCGCTCCATTTTTTGCTCGCACGCGACTTCTTCGACGACCGCGCCGGTTCCGAGCCGTGCGTCCCCTTCCCTACCGCAGACCCCGTGGTGCGCAACGCCTTCCTAAACGGAGCCATTGCCCCTGATGCCGGCTACTGCCCCGGCGGCACGCGCTTCCAGGCCGATCTCTCCCACTACCTCGGCACGGGCCGGCTCGTGCGGTGCCTGCTCGAGGCCGCCTCTACAGACATCGAGCGCGCCTTCGCCTGGGGCTGGGTTTCCCACATCCTCGCCGACGTGGCAATCCACCCCCTGATCAACCGCGCCGTGGGCCGGCTCTTCAACCGCGATGGACGCAACATGGAGTACGCCGACGATCCGACGGCCCACGCCTGGGTGGAGTTTCCCCTCGACGCCGCCGTCTGCATGCGCCACGGCGCCCGGCTCGAGGCCGGCCTCCACCCCTGCTTCGACGCCACCACCGTCAACTTCCTCGCCGGCGCCTTCCGCGATACCTACGGAGTACCCTTCGACACGGCCGAGGCTCTGGCAACGCACCGCGCCGCCGTGCGCTTCTGCCACCGGATCCACGCGATTCACCGGCTGCTGGCGGTGCCACAACGGATTGGCCATCGCCGCCTCGCCGACCACCTGTTTTACTTCCCCGCGTTTTGGCTGGTGGCGTTCCCCCTCTTGAAAGCGGTGCTGATTTTCAAGTACCGGCGCCTCCCGCTACCTGCACGCAAGTGGCTGTGCACGCCACCGGAGCTGCTCGCCGAGATCGAGGAAAAGCGCCCGATCATCCGCCAACAGATGCGCCGGCTGGCACAAGAGGGCCTGGCCGAACTGGAGGACTTCAACCTCGACACGGGGCGCGTCGAAGCCGAACCTTCGTACTCGCTCACGAAAGCAACACTCACCAAGCTGGAGGGGCTTGCCGGCAACGGCGGATAGCCACCAATATCGACCGGCATCGACCGGCATGGCTGAGGTGATGAACGATATGAACTGATTGCGATCGGCATCGAGACAAACGCAGCGTCGAAGGAGGGACGATCGTGAACAACCTGAACCTCAAGCACTATCCATACCCCGTAGCCAGGTCGTACCAGCAGTTTAGAGACACCAAGCCGAGCGGCCCGGCCACGCAATTCCGCGCCGCGCTGCGCACCTTCACGTCGGTGCTCAAGTACTGCGCCATCACCTCCGTGTCCGGCTACCGTGCGATCATCGAAGGCGGCGGCGACCATAATCCCGAGCTCACCCACTTCATTTACAACAACCTTCTGCGGCCGTCGCTAGGGCACTGGAACCATTTCCTGCGGGAGACGTTGCTCGACCGCCGCACTCGCTGCATCCGCCAGCCAGCCGGGGACACGGGTTGTAACAGCGGCGGGACCAGCCGCGAAACCGGGGCTATAGGAAGTGCCGCAAACAACCAGGACGCCAGGAGCGGTCGGACCAGGGGCTATTTCGCCGAGCTCGACGCCTTCTACTTCAAAAATCCGAACAAGACCAAACCGGCCCGCGGCGCCGTGCTGATCAACGAGCTCATCGCCACCCGCAACGAGTGGTTCCACCCCGGGCTCGATCTCGAGGGCGCCAAGGCCGAGCACCTCCTCGCGGCAACCACCAACCAGCTCGACGAGCTGCTCACACTGCTCGCCTTCCTGCAGGACTACCCGCTCATCTATCACAGCGGCGGCACGATCCGCGTGCTGAAGGGGTCCTCCCTCGGCGCGGCCGAATCACTACCCTGGTCGGGCCCCCCCCTCGAGGAACGCGAACTCTATCTGCGACACGCAATGAACGACGATGACGGCGCTTGGAGCGCGTGCGACCTCAACGATTTGACCCCGCTCTGCTTCCTGCTCGAGGGCCTCAGCCCGGACGGCACCGCCGAGAGCGAGTACATGTTTCTGGAGACCGCGCGCCTCACTCAGAAGAAGCGCATCAAAATGATCAAGTACATCCTCGGCAACACCTGGGGATACGACGAAGATGTCTTCCCCGAGCACGGCAACCGCGCCTACGACACCTTCCGCATCGCCGCCTCCACCACCGCGGCCGCTCCGCCAACCCAGCTCACGTGGCCGCATGTAGCCGCCATCGCCCGGCAATTGCTGCGGGACACTCGCAAAGGCATGGAGACGGGCGGCAAGGTAATCCCTGCCCTGTACATAAGCCGCAGCACTATCGACGGCCCGGGTGGCACCTTCGAAACCTTCCTCGGGCACAAAACCGCGCGCTGCCTGCTGCTGCTGGGCAACTCCGGCCACGGCAAGACCAACCTCATGTGGCGTCTGGCGACACACGCTGCGCTACAGCCGCACGAGGACACGGCGGTCTTCTTTTTCGAGGGGCGCAACCTGCACCCCACCGGCATCGACAAGGCGGTCGACGAGGCGCTCTGCATGCCGGGCGGCCTGCGCGCGCTGATCGAGAGCCTCGCGAAGGGTGACGGCGAGTTCGACGGCAAGCGGGTGGTGATCTTCATCGATGCGCTCAACGAGTACCACAATCCCACGAGGCTCCTGCGTGAAGCCCTCAACCTTTTCGACAAGGACCGCCGCCCTGCATCCTTGCGCGTCGTGGCCACCTGCCGCACCGTCTCGTGGCCGCGCATGAAGGCGATGCTCAGCGCACGCGAGGAGTCGCTGCTCTACCGCGGCCGCACAGACCAGGAAGACGAGTACCCCGACTTGGCGATGTTCTCCCAGGAGGAGCTCGAGGCGGCCTACGCCAGATATGCCGCGCATTTCGGCATCGCCACCACCCTGGAGGAGCTCTCCCCCCGCACGCGCAGGCTCCTGAGCGACCCGCTGATGCTGCGTCTGGCCTCCGAGGCCTACGCGGCGTCATCGGCGGCGGCGCCTGTTGCCGGAGCCCGTACAGGTTCCACCGGCGCCGCCGGCACGCCAAGCACCAGCAGCATCCCCCGCGAGCTCGACATCGCGCGTGTTTTCGAGGCCTACGATGCGACACGCAACATCGATCCCCGCCGGGACGAGCCCTTCCTCGAGAACGTGATCTCCCATATGTGGGACAACCTGGACTGCCGGCTCACTGGGCCCGTCGTCCGCCGTCATGAGGAACTGCACACCTTCATCGACGAACCCCCTCTGGACATCGTGCCCGGCTCGACCTACCAGTGCACAGCGTGCAAGGCGGTCCTGCGCGAGAACGACAGCGGTTTTGCGCCCGGCGGCGCCTGCCCGCTGTGCGGTTCGCTGGACATCGCCACCCTCCAAGCGGACTGGCGCACCACTTACGAGCGCCTGCAGGAGGAGGGCATCCTTACCGAGGACCTGGTCGGCGACGATATCGCCGTGCGCTTCGTGTACGACCGCTACTTCGAATACCGCGTGGCGCGCTGGATCCTGGCGCACGGACAACCCGGTGCGGGCGCAGATGGCACAGAAGCTGGCACAACCGACCTCGACGTAAATCGCGTCGCCCACCTGACGCGCCACGCCGCCGGTGCGGCCACACCGATCCTCACCGAAGCAGTCAAACAAGCGGTGCTCATGGCTGCCGGCGCCGAGGCCATCATCCTCGGCCTGGCTGCGGCAGGCGACGGCGAACAGTTCCACCGCGACCTGGCCGCGAGCTGCATCGTGGAGCTCGCCGAACGTGGCGAGACCGACCGCGCCGCCGGCATCGTGGAGCGCCTGGTCGCCTCCGGCCCGGCGGCGCGCCTCGTGGCGATCGACGCCGCCGCCGAGGGCGGCCCGGCCACCAACCTCGCCCTGCTGGCCCCCTTGCCGCGCAAGGACGGCGCCGAAGAGATCGCCGCCGCAATCAGCTCGGCGCTCTACCGGGTATGGCGCAACGATCGCGATCGCGCCCTGACCCTGATGCAGGGCATCGCCGAACATGTGCGCCCCCTCAAACTCATATTCGGCGGCACCGCGCCACTCATGGTGCTGCTCGACGTGACGTTGCGCACCCTGGGTGTGTTCCACCACGACGACGAGGTTTCCCTCGCACTGGGCGACCTTTGGAAGAAGGTGCTGGCCAGCCACCTGCACCTGGGACGTCGCAACATCCTCGCGGCGCTGCTCCGCTGGAACCTGACCCACGTGGCCACACTCTTCGGAGTGAAGCGGCTGCGCGCCCACGGCATGTCCTTCGAAGAGGACTCGGGCGGATTCACCCCTGGCGAGCAGCAGGCCCTGCTCGACATCCTGGACGCCTGGGGTGGGAGCCGCGAGGCACTGCAAAAGCTCCCCGACATCATCACCACCTACGGCCCCGACGCCCTCGACGAACAGCAGCGTGACCGCCTAGCCGGCAAAATCGCGGTGCTATTCTCTTGCGGAGCCTGTGTGGTGGGTATGAACGGCGATCCTACCCTGACCACCGAGCTCTTCGGCGAGCTCTTCGCGCGCGCCGGGGCTCTCAGCCACCACGGCAGGCACACCCGCTTCTTCGTGTGCAGCGCTCTGAACTTTGCGCTGCAGCTCAACTACCCCAAGATGCGCGGCCCAGAGACCAATCCAGAAGAGTACCCGCTCGAGCGACCCTATCGGAAACTGCTGGACCATTTTCGAATCCTGATCGAGACAGATCCCGAAATCTTCGTGCCTGTAGAGATGATCCCAGGCACACCGAACAGCCTCTTCGGTATCCTCAGTCAAGCGGTTGTGCGCATGGACGGCGACATCTGCGAGCTCATCGTGGAACCAATGCTGCAGCAGGCCGCCGCCAAAGGCCACCCCGGCCTTTTGAAGGCCTACTTGCGCAACGGCGTGTTCTTTCTGGATACCTTTTCGCAGAGGATCTCGGCCCACACCCAGTTCCTGCGCAGCCTGGAACTCCTGTCCGACATCCCGGCCGTAGCCGCGCGTGTGGGTGTGGATCCGCAGACGCTGACCTCCTGGCTGGTCGAGGCTTACGCGCTCGCGGCGGTGGGCTACCGTGCCGATGTGGAGCTGTTCATCGCCCAAAACACGCGCCTTCCCGAGGGTTTCCTCGGGCGCGTGCAGCAGGCGCACGCCCAGCCGAGCCTGCTGCTGGAGAGCGGCGCGGGCGAGCCCTTGAGCCGCCAGGTCGCCGGGATCCTCGCGGGGTGGAGCATCGCTGACGGCGGCAACTCGTTGATCGCCAACTTCCCGGAGATCCGCGAGAAGATCGTGGGGTACCTGAAGCGCATCTTCAAGACCGGGGAGCTCAAACCGACCCTCAAGTCGATCATGAAGGATCTGCTGGAGTTCTTGATCCGACGATGAGCGGTGGGCGGGAGCGGCGCAGCTCTTCGAGAAAGCGCCGCCAAGAGAGCGGTTGATGCGCTCGGGCAGACACCGAGAGCGTAACGAGACAACGCGGAGGGATCATGAAAGCCTCTATCGAGCGAACCAGTCGGATGCAGGCCTCGAACATACGCGCTTCGGGTGCGTGCATTCTGGTCGTACTGGCTCTGATCGCGCTGCTCGATCCGGCGGCAGCCGCCCTCACGTCGTCCGCGACCACCGATCCGCCGGCGCCGCCGGCAACCGCCCGGGATGTGGAGCAACGCATCACCACGTCGATCAAGCACGCCGAGACCTACTACTGGTTCGGCATGGCTGAGCGCGGCAACATGGAGGCTTTCGACCGCGGGCTCCACCACCTCGAGCAGGCCGAGCGCGCTCTCAACGAGGCCGGCGAAGAGCAGCGCCGCCGCGACGCGCTGGCGGCGCAGATCGCCGCGCTGCGCATCGATCTGGAGCAGCAGGCCGACATCGCGCACGATACGCTGCACGGCGTGTTCCCCCTCGTGCGCCTGCTGCGTCCCTCGCTCCTGGCCGACGCTCTGGCCACCGGCACGTTCGAGATGATCGATGACCCGGCCGTGATCGCCGCCACCGGCGCCGCCTCCCTGCTGGCCGAGCGGATTCTGATGCTCTGGAAGGCGCGGCCGCAGCTCAACGTCATGTTCACCAGCACGCCGGCCGACCGCGCCCTCGAGAACGAGGTGCTCTACGTCTTCAACCGGAATCCGCGCTACTTCGTTCACAACCGGCGCGAGGTGGTCAGCGTGCTGACCGGTGCAGGTGCTGATGTCGGAACCGGTGCTGGCGGCGGCAGTGGCGGCGGCGAAGACACAACAGCCGTCACCGACACCGACTCCCCCTTGGCGCGCCTCGAGCTGGGCGCGCTGGAAGCGGCCGACGCCAAGCTCCTGATGGCGGCCTTCGGCGTCTCCGACCTTCTGATCGTCAAAGTGCGCCAGATGGATCTGATCGATGAGGATTATTTCTACGTGCTCGAGGGGGCGATCTACCACGCGGCACAGGATGCCACCGCTTCTGCGCCGTCGCACATCTCGCAGTGCATGGGGTTCTGCCGCGACCGCCGTTCCGTGTACACATCCGTGATCGCCGCCAACGCCATACTGGCGGCGCTGGCCGTAGCTGCTTACCTCGGCCTGGTCATGCTGCTGCGCCGCTGCCGGCCGCGGCTGCTGGACGTGGTGCCGCCGCTTCTGGGGTTTGCCCTGGGTCGTGTGGCACCCTGGGCGCTCATGCCGCTGCTCGGCCGGGTCGCCCCGCCGGCGGAGACGCTGGCCGTGCTGTCGTGGTGGTGGCCGGCCCTTGCCGGGGCCGCGCTGTTGCTCGTGCCGTTGCTGCTCTGTCGCATCTTGCTAAGCCGGCTAAACGCCCTGAGTTCAGCGCTGCACCTACACGGGCGCGTGGGGCCGCTCATCACGGCGGTTGCGCTGGGGGCCTGTGCCTACCTCGCCGGGCCGTACTTCCTCTATCTCGGTGTCACTGCGGCCCTCTCGGCTCTGCTGCCCACGGTGATCGCCGCGGGCGCGCTGGGAATGATCCTGGGCGCGGCGACCGATCGCGTCGACCCGGCGCCGGTGGCCGTGGCGGCCCTCTCGGTGGTCGTGGCGCCGGGGCTGGGCCTGGCCGTCGGTCACACCGCCCCGCTCGGGCTGTGGCTCTGCGCGGGGATCTCGGCGGGTGGCGTCGGGTGGCTCATCGCCCTGCGCCGCACGGGAGATGTGCGTGAGACGACGATGCCCGTTCAACAGCGGGTGGCCGTCTCCGACGACGAGCTCGCAAAACTGTGCCAGGCACCGCCTTACTGCACGTTCGATCGATTCGAGTCGGCCTGGGAGCAGACCCGCCGGGTTCTGCTCGGCGAGACCGTACGGCTGGGATTTGCCGGCGGTCACGGTGTTGGCAAAACCGCCCTGGCCGGGGCATTGATCGAAAGGCTGCGCGGTGAGCCCGAGCCGGCCGGCAAGAGCCAACCGGCCGTGCTATCGGCCACCTGCGAACCGGGCATGAAAATGAAGGACGATGGCAGCATCCGTGGCACTGCCGCGCCATCCCCGGAAAGAGCGGCAAGAGGCGACAGCAGCACACAAAGCGCGCCGTCCCAGGTGCCATACGGCCCCTTCCGAGACGCCCTTGCCGATATCTTCGGCGTAAGCCTCTTCGCCTCGCAGCAGGAACAGCTCGGTGCCATCGAATCGGCCCTGGGCGACCTCATCGATTCGGTAGTGCCTTTCTGCGGATTGCTGCTCCCCGCCGCCCAAGACGAGGGCGTACGCGCCAGCTCGCGTGCAGAGCTGCACCAGTCGGTCTGGGAGGCGATCCAACGGCTTGCACAGCGCCACCCGATCACCGTGCTCTTCATCGATGACGTGCAGTGGTTGGACGAGGCCTCGCGCGAGCTGCTGGAGTTCCTGCTCGTCAGGCTGCAGCAGGAGGGCGACAGGCTGCCGGTGCTGGTGCTTTTGGCAGGCGCCGACGCAGGATTGCTGGAGGAGCTTCTGTCGCCTTCCGCGGTGACGTGCCTCGATCCTCCCGATCTGGAGGAGTGTGAGAAGATCCTGACCTCCAGCCTGGGGCTCGAGCCGGATTCTGCGCGGCAGCTCACCACACACCTGGGTACCGACATGCGCCATCACGGCGCCCTCTTCTGCCTCTTCGATCTGGTGAGCGAGCTGGCACGCTCGGGGGCCTTCGAACAGGGGGAACGTGGCTTCGACCTCAAAGACGAATACCGGCGCGAGGGAGCGCTGCCGATGCCCGTCGACCTGCGCGCGAAACTGGCCGCACAGCTCTGGCGCACGAGCGAGCATCTCCTCGTTTTGCAGTGCGCCGCGTGCATCGGAATGGAGTTCTCGGTGACAACGTTGTGCAGCAGCCTGCATATGGATCGCCTGAGGCTGATCCACATCCTCGACGCGATCGAGCGCAAAAGGGGCATCCTGCGAGACGATAAGTCACAGGACGACGTCTTCCGCTTCAGCTCGACCTTCATGCTGACTGTGGTGCGCCAGGAGCTGGGCGTGGTCACGAAGGGACCGCTGGCGCGCGATGTGCCGCAGGTGATCCGCGAGCATCATGGTCGCCTGGGGCTGGCTCTCGAGGAGACCCTCGAAAAACGGCCGGGGGCGCTCTATCAGACGGCAACACACTACTTCGCCGCCGGTTACGCAAAGGCCCAGAAAGCCCTCGAGTACTGCTTGCAGGCTTCGGCAGCGGCGCGGCGCGTCTACAACCACGATCAGGCGCACCGCTACGTGGAGATGGCCGCGGAGAGCGAGCTGGTTCTCGGTGGTCGCGGCAACGTGACGGCACAGGAGCGGTTGCTCGTGTTGTGTGACGAGTCGTTCACCACCGGCCAGGGGGTGCAGGCGGCAGCGCAAGCGGCGCTTGACTATCTGGAGAGCCACCCCGATGCGCCCGGGCAGGTGCGTGCCGTTGCCGCGCGGGCTTGCTACGACGCTGGGCGCGCGGCGGGTCGTGAGGGACTGCCGTTCCTCGAGCACTCCCGCGACCTCGGCCTCGAGCTGGTGGCGCGGGGGGGGAGTGTGATCGATCAAGCCGAGGGACATCACTTCGCCGGGCTTGGGATGCTCTCACTGCGCGATGGAGACGACTGGCGCGAGGAGGGTTTCGGCCATCTGCGTGCGGCGCTCGAGCTGCTGGGCGATCCTCTGAGCCGCCCGCCGGCTGTGCGGGCGCTCTGGGCGCGCATTGCCAACTCGCTTGCGGGGTGGATGGCTCAGGGTGACGCCGCCGATACGCGCGAGGCGGCGGGCCTCTTCGAGCTCAGCTTGGAGATCCGCAAGCAGCCCGAGTGCCTCGATCTGGCCGGCCAGGCGCGCTGTCTCGGAGGCCTTGGGCGGCTCTGCTATTTCGGTACGCCGCCCGATACGGCACGCGCCCGCGGCTACTTCGAGGCCGACCTGGAACTCTGCCTGCGGCTGAACGATGTGTCCGGCGAGGCGCAGATGCACAGCCTGCTCGGCGGCTGCGACAAGCTCGACGGCAACCTCGCAGGAGCCCTCGATCACTACCGGAGATCGTGGGATCTCTCCGAGGGCGATGGTGGATTCAACGCGGTCTTCGCCGGCACCGGGGTGCTCGCCTGCGGTCTGGCACTCGGCAAGCTCGACGAGGCGCAAGCGATCGGCGAGCGGCTTGCCGCCATTGCCACCCACACGGGGCTGCCGGAAGACTGCGCGAAGGAGCTGATCGAAACCTTCGAGCGCCACGCTCCAGGACGCGACGAGCCCTGGCTGCAGGAGCTCAGGCGCCTGGCCGCAGCCGTGCGTGATTGAGGCGGGATGGATTCAGCTCAGCTTCCCGAGACGGGCCGTACGGCGACGGCTGGACAGTTGTGGTCACACTCTTTCGACCGGCAATCCGTAGCCCGACCGGTTTAGGGAGGGCGGGATCACCCCGCTATCGTGATCACATGTCGATTGCTCTACCCATCCCTCCGAGCTGGTCTCGGCGAGCAATCGGCCGGCGGATAGACGCTCGGTCACA
>Ga0190284_1000885_pt1 | contig 14392 bp, 9 predicted proteins | sample 48691812_MG_FD_161668 | JGI IMG/M metagenome (GOLD analysis project Ga0190284, IMG submission 161668) | Hydrothermal vent microbial mat bacterial communities from Southern Trench, Guaymas Basin, Mexico - 4869-18-1-2_MG | ecosystem: Environmental > Aquatic > Marine > Hydrothermal vents > Microbial...
TCCTTCGAGTTCGGTCGTCTGCGCGGCGGCGAGGAACGGGTGACACTGTGCCACGTTCCGCCCGGCAACCCGGACAACGCACACACCATCACCGTCGGCGCATCGGCTGTGGATGCTCATATGGCACACGGCGACTATCTCGGGCCGTGCGAGGACGACGGGACGGACGACGACGGAGGCGACGACGATCCTGGCGGGGACGAAGGTGATGGCCATGAGGATGACGACGACGCGAACACCGACGATGACGACGGCGATGATGCCGATCCCGACGACATCATCACTGTTGACTCGGCCGTCTGCGACGACACGACCGGACATTGCTACGTCTTTGTTGATGAGCCGCTCTGGTGGGACGATGCTCTCGCCCGCGCGGAGCGGATGGTGTACGAGGGCATAATGGGACACCTCGCCACCATCACGAGCGATCACGAGAACAGCTTTCTCAAGGAGAACTTCGGCCGGCCCGGCATGCTCGGCGGCACCGACGCCGAGACCGAGGGAATATGGAAGTGGGCGACCGGACCGGAGGCTGGACAGGAGATCGACTACCTGCCGTGGGCGGACGGGGAGCCGAACAACCTGACGCACTGGACCTACCCGGCCGGGGAACACTGTCTGCAATTGGAGGTGCGCGGGTTCAACGACATCAACGGCGAGAGGTGGTACTACGTCGAGTTCGAGGCAATCGACTCTGACGGCGACGGCGTGCTGGACGGCGACGACGAATGCCCGGACACGCCCGCCGGTGAGGCCGTCGATGCTGCGGGCTGCTCGTGTTCACAGAAGGACGCCGACTCGGATGGCGTCGATGATTGCGATGACGCATGCGCCGACACCGGGACCGGCCTGTCAGTCGATGCCAACGGCTGCGCCGCTAACCAGCTTGACGATGACAACGACGGCGTGACCAACGACGCGGACGCCTGCCCGGATACTGCGGTCGGCGCCGAGGTGGGTGCCTACGGCTGTGCGCCTCTTGCGGCCGACGCGGGCGGCGATGCTACGATCGCCTTCGACGGGACCGCGACGCTTGGCGGATATCCAGCCGCCAGCGGCGGGGACGGGAGCTACGCATACGGCTGGTCGCCGGCCATGGGCCTGAGCGCGTCCGACGTGGCCAACCCGACCTTCACGGCAACGGCGGCGGGCATGTTCACCCTTGCGCTGACCGTCACCGACGGCCACGGCGGGACGGCGACCGACGATGCGGTCATAACCGTCGAGGAAGCCGCCTCCGCGCAGGTCGCAGGCGTGGCCACCGGCAAATGGCACAACATCCTCCTCTTCGACGACGGCACGATCCGACTCTGGGGCTGGGATCAATACGGGCAATTGGGCGACGGATCGCTGGTCACGGAGATCGCCGCGGCCGACGGCGGCAGCCTGGATACACTGGTGGCCAAGACCGACGGGACCGCTTGGGTGTTCGGCTTCAGCTCGGCAACGCCCGCTCAGGTGACAGGCGCCGCGGACATCGTGCAGGTGGGCGCGCTCGAGACCGGCGGTGTCCTTCTGAGGAGCGACGGGACTGTCCTGGGATTCAACAACGACAACAACAACTGCGAACTGGCTGGAGACCAGTACGACGGAACCGTCGATCCGACGCCGATCCCCGGCTTGCCGACGAACATCACGGCTGTTGATGCGGGAACCCACCACACCGTTGCCCTGGATGCGAATGGAGCGGCTTGGGTCTGGGGGTGGTCGTTCGGCTGCACACCTTGGAGCGTTCTCGACACCGTGACGGCCGTGGCCGCTGGCGACTCCGGGCACTGCCTGTTCCTTCGGGGGGACGGCACCGTCTGGTCGCTCGGATTCAACCTGCACGGCCAGCTCGGCAACGGCACCAGGACGACCAACTACAACACGCCGTCCCAGGTATCCGGGCTCACTAGCGTCGTGGCTCTCGCGGCAGGCGACCGCCACAGCATGTTCCTCAAGAGCGACGGAACGCTGTGGACCTGCGGCTGGGCTGACAACGGGCGGCTCGGACTGAGTGACGACGAGTTGGCAGCCGCCGGGGACGACTTGCTGTACGGCAAGTATCTGACCGTCCCGAAGCAGGTCGGGCTGGCCGACGTCGCCGAGATCGGCGGAGGGCATACCCACAGCGTCGCCGTCCAGGGCGACGGCACCGTGTGGGCGTGGGGCTACAACACCTATGAGCAGTTGTGCGGCGGGACCTCGACCAGCCTGCCCAACACGGTTGCCACGCCTGTTCAGATCGACTTCGGGGAGTAGAGGCGGCGATGCTGCGGTTGCCGTCCCGCGCCGCGCGGGAGCGACTCACCGAATACACCGCAACGACATGCCGATTCAGACAATCTACGGGCTACGGGGGAGAGCCGCAGGACGCGGCTCTTCCCCGTCTTCGTTCACGCACAATACCCGCCCACCGAAGCGATCCAAGAGCGCGGTCGATTGCGTTCACATCCTACTGGAACTCGCTTCGCTTTGCCTGACGCGTCCCGCGACGTTGCGTACGATAGCGGCATCGTGTTGACAGGGCAGCCTTGGCGGGTGCGACGGCTGCGATAGGGCTTGACGAGTCGGGCGTCAGGCAGGGACGGGAAACCGCCGCAGGGCAGCGGTCAGCGTCCGCGCCTGCCTGCGAACCGGAGGGGCGTGCCACTCAAGTTCTGCTGGAACTTGTCCTATTGCCGCTTGGCGCGGCAGGGCGGATTCCCTACGATGGAGTTGGCTCGCTGGGATGGGGGCCGGGGGAGGCGCGACGGCTCGGCGAGGGGCTTTGCGGTTCTTTCGTCATCGCGTTGAATCAGGGCCGAACACGGACGCACCTCGGTGGAACCTCCGGGCCAGCGACACCGAATGATGTCCGCGTTCTTCTTCGCCTATTCGTGTGGGCAACCGGGAGGTGGCTATCGTGTTTCGCTCAGCTCGATTTGCGTTGGTTCTTTTCTCAACCGTTCTTGTCCTTGGTCCGATTGTTGGGTGCGACTCAAGACCCCAAACCGGCGGCGGCCCTGACTGCGTCACCGACGCCGATTGCGACGATGGCCAGTTCTGCAACGGGCAGGAGACCTGCTCCGAGCAAGGCAGGTGCGTCCAAGGTGAGGCCCCCTGCGAAGCAAGTGAGGACTGCAACGAGGACGCTGACCGTTGCGAAGTGCCCTGCGCCGAGGACACCAATTGCAGCGACGGCAATCCCTGCACGGTTGACACCTGTGTGGAAGGCATCTGTACGCACGAGACCACCGAACCATGTCAGCCGCTGCCATGCATCGACGATACGACCTGCGACAACGGACTGTACTGCGACGGCCAGGAGACATGTTCCGCCATCGGCTTCTGCGAGAGTGGTGAAGCTCCCTGTCTTGAAGGTGATTACTGCAACGAGGAACTCGATCGTTGCGAGGCGCTCTGTGTGGTTGCCGATTGTCCAGACGACGGCCAGTTCTGCACGGGTGATCCGGTCTGCGTAGACAACGAGTGCGGTTTCAGCGGGAATCCCTGTGCCCCCGGCAAGCGCTGCGACGAGCAAGGCGATGCTTGCGTGGATTGCCTGAGCGACACGGATTGCCCCGCCGGTGAGGAGTGTGAGAACGGACAGTGCGTACCTGTCCCATGCACCACCGACCTCGCCTGTGGTGACGGCGAGGTATGCGACCGCGACACCGGGAATTGCGTGTTGGCCGAGCCGGGCGGGACGCGCGGGCTGCCAACCTGCTACGAGCCAGACGCTTCCTTCACGGTGAGGATCGTCGTAAAGCCTACGGTTGACACGCTCGTCGTCGGCCTCCAGGACTTCCCGCCGGCTGGCTGGACGGTCTCCAACATCAGCCACGACGGGGAGTGGGATGCGACCAACGGGGCGGTCAAGTGGTTCTTCCTGGACGATCGGACACGAACGTTGACTTATACGGTTACGCCGGCGCTTGACGCGGCAGGCGTTGCATGTCTTGACGGACAGACGAACGTCGATGGCAGCGCCGATCGCGATATACAGGGCGATAAGTGCATCGAACCCTGTATGGGGACGTGAGGCCAGATAGCCGACGCATGGGTGCTGGGGCTTCTCGGCCACTCCACAGGAGAAGAAGAATGCGATGTCAGACGAGGATCCTATCGGGCGCGGTAGCTGTGATTTTCCTTGCCCTTTCGCTCCCCGTAATGGCTGAGGGACCGCCCTATGCAGGGGCCACCTTTCAACGGCAGAGCCAAGTGCATACTACCTATGGGCCGCGCGGCATAGTGATCGACCCCCCGCTCTCAGGCTATGAGTGGGGGGCCGGATACGATGCAGAGGAGGCAAGCTACGCTATCGAAGGGATTCTGCGCAGCGGCGTAGTTGTTACTTCACAATCGACTTTGTTCCTCCCAGGTGGCGTGGGGCTTGAAAGGACCGACGCTATTCGGATTCCATTCTCACCACAATATGACGGCTGGTACGACTTGCGTGTCACCACCATTATAGAAGGAGAAGCGTACTCGATCGGCAATGACGGCTTCGTCGCCGGCGCTGCCGACGGCAGCTTTACGGTTTGGGCAGTCGCGCAAATACTTGATGATGACCTGCGTCGTGGTGTTGGTGACACGGAGCACCTCTGCTCCAAGGACCTTCAGACCCCTTGGGACATCCTGACCGAGGGGGTCGTGCTGGCTGTTGTAGGCGCGGTTCTTGACGCCGCCGCCGGGGGTTTCCCAATATCACAATTCGTGGGCATAGGCGTCACCCTTAGCAGCGCAACCACCCCAACGTGTGCAACGCCACCTGCCACCGCCAAAGTCTTTGAACCCGGGGGGGCGTTCCTGGAGGCAGGACACACATACCACCTTGAGATAAGTTTTTTGTCCTATTCGTCCTCGCTTACGGTGGGTGTATACCGGGCAGTGCATGTGGGATACCATGACTACGAACTGACGGTCACCGAGTACGCACTAGAACCGGTGCCCCCACCATCTCATGTCCCTGTTATTGGAGAGCTTACGGCGTCGCCCAACCCAGTTGCACAAGGACACCTGACCACTCTTGTCGCCTCGGACGTGGTTGCCCCAGGCGGGGGAGCGATCGTAGCCGTAGAATTCTACCGCGATGTGAATGCCGACGGCGCAATCACCTTGGCCGTCGACGAGTTCCTCGGTCAGGGATCCTACTCTGGAGCTGAGTGGTTGCTCACGCGCCCAGCCTCTTGGGCAGTCGGAATCCACAGTATCTTGGCGCGCGCCACGACTGACGTTGGCCAGGGGGAGTGGGGACCCGTAGCATCGCTGGCACTCCTCGTACATCCTGCCTTCCACACCATTACCGCGTCAGCCGGTTCGTACGGGTCCATCAGCCCTAGCGGAAGTGTCTCCGTCCCGCATGGCGGGGATCGGATCTTTACGGCGGATCCGGACAGCGACTACGATGTCGATAAATGGTACCTGGATGGGAGCGTTGTTCAGACCGGCCTCAGCAGCTACACTATCTCCGACGTTCAGGCAAACCACACGCTTTGGGTGACTTTCCAGGCATCTGAACCTGGTTCCGAGATCACCGTTCTACGCCCCAACGGTGCGGAAACGTATATGCGCGACACTGACATGAACATTACTTGGCATCCGGAGCCAAGCGGTGGTCAGGTTCGGATCGACCTGTATAAGGCTGGCTTGTTAAACCATGTGGTTTCCGACTCAACTTACAACGATGGCTCGTTCTGTGGATATGTGCCGTATGACCAGGAACTCGGTGCCGATTATCGCGTTCGCGTCTCCTCTCTGTCTTCATCCGCTTGGGATGAGAGCGACGACGACTTTGAAATCGTGGCGTACGTGGAGCCACCCGAGTGGATTGACATCCACGATGTCTATGATCTCCAAGCGATGTGCTCCGATGCCATGCATCCTCCCGACGGCCGTTATCGCCTTGTCAATGATATTGATGCCAGAGTGACGCACCACTGGCATGGAGACCTCGGGTTCCAACCAATTGGGACGGGGGCTTCGGACTACTTCCGCGGTGTCCTGGATGGCCAGGGATACAGGATCACCGACTTGTGGATCGAGCGGTTCGACGAGGAAGATGTAGGCCTGTTCCGTGTTCTGGAGAACGGGGGGGAGATCAGGAACATCACTCTTGATGGAGATCATACGAGAATCTATGGCCGACACCACGTCGGCGCCCTAGTGGCGAAAAACAGTGGAACGATAACCAATTGCCATTCCTCGGTACCCGTGCGGGGCTACGATGGACCGACCGTGGGTGGGCTGGTTGCAGACAATCGTGGAACAGTGCGGAGTTGTTCAGTATCGGGATACGTACGTGGCGAGGGCGATATCCTCGGTGGCTTGGTGGGGGTCAATGGCGAGGGTGGCGGAACAATCGGAACCATCGAATACTGTTCTGCCAGGTGTGAAGTGGTACGGGGTGACGAGGACTACGTCGGCGGGCTCGTGGGATGGAACTACGACATAATCTCGGAGTCGTATGCCGAGAGCCCTGTCGATGGAGAGAATCGCGTTGGCGGACTTGTAGGGTACAACGACGGGGGATCCGTGACAGATTCGTACTATTGCTGTCCGCGCGACGATGCATACACGCCCCGAGTTTATGGTGATTACATGATTGGCGGGATGGTCGGCTACCAAGACGGCGGGACCCTCGAGCGATGTTACGTTGCTGGTCCGGTCTTCGGCTACACTGCCGGCGCACTCGTCGGGCGATGTTATGGTGCTCTGTCGTGGTGTTTTTGGGATCTGGCGATTACAGGGATAGACCAGGCGATCGATCATGGCGACTGCGGCATCGGAACCTGCTGCGGTTTGCCAACGGCAGAGATGAAGCAGGAGACAACGTTCACCACGGACTACGGAGCAGACTGGGACTTCGCGAATGTGTGGCGCATTGAAGAAGGTGTCACCTATCCGCAGTTGCGGAATGTCGGTGACGTTCTCCCTCCGCCTGGCGGCCTGACGGCATCCACGCAGTATGCGGACGGCGTTCATCTGTCGTGGAATGCGGTACCCGAGGCAGGTGTCTATCGGGTGCACCGTGCCGAAACGGTAGGCGGTGCGAAGCAGGCGTTTGACTGGACGTCCGAGACAACGGCCGTTGACGACACGGCGGAGCCAGGTGTTACCTACTACTACTGGGTCACTGCGGCAGCTACGGTCAGCGGCACGCGGGAGAGTGAGTTCAGCGATCACGCAGTGGGTTCACGAACGCTGAGCGCCCCGACGGGCGTTGCCGCCTCAGACGGCCTTCCAGGTTTTGTTTTGGTCTGCTGGGACATCGCTCCGTTGGCCAGCTACTATCACGTCTACCGGTCCGATTCTGCGGCGGGCCCGAAGACCCCGCTTGGTACCTGGCAATCCGATCAATCTGTCGTGGATGCGCCACCAACTCCCGATACCTTCTATTACTATTGGGTGACGGCTGCGACAGACGATCAAGGCGATCAAGAAAGCGACTTCGGCGGGCCGGATACGGGTTTCTTCAGGACTCCGTGTGATGAGGATGCTGATTGCAACGATGACCTGTTCTGCAACGGGGCGGAGATGTGTCAAGTTGGTGTATGTGTTGATGGTCCGGATCCGTGTATCGATCTGGCGCACTGCGACGAATTGAACGACATGTGCATCTGTCTTAATGACAGCGAATGCGACGATGGCCAGTTCTGCAACGGGGTCGAGACATGCGACGTAAGCGGGCATTGCCAACCCGGCACGTCCACCGATTGCAATGACGGCGTGAGTTGCACGGTGGATTCGTGCAACGAGGGTACCGACTCCTGCGACAACGTTCCCTTTGACGGCGTGTGTGACAACGGCCTCTACTGCGACGGGGCCGAATGGTGTGATCCGGTGGCGGACTGCCAGCCGGGAACCGACGTGGATTGCAGCGACGGCGTGGACTGCACCGTGGACTCGTGCAACGAAGGCACAGACTCCTGCGACAATATCCCAGATGACGCTCTGTGCGGCAATGGACTTTGGTGCGACGGAACCGAGACGTGCGATCCGGTGGCGGACTGCCAGCCGGGAGCCGAGCCGTGCATTGACCTGGCGCACTGCGACGAAGAAAACGATGTATGCATCTGCACCGGCGACGAGGATTGCGACGACCACGTTGGCTGTACGATCGACATGTGCAACACGAACGGCATCTGTATCTACACACCGGACGACAGCGCTTGCAGCAACGACCTGTTCTGCGACGGTGTTGAGACTTGCGATCCCGTTCTTGACTGCCAGGATGGAACCCCGCCCTGCAGCGTGAATGAAATCTGCGATGATGACATCGACGAGTGCCTTCCGGACTGCAATACGAACGGCGTCCCCGACGACGAAGACATCGCGGCCGGGACAAGTCAAGATGTCAATTCCAACGGCATTCCGGACGAGTGCGACGAATGCCTAACCGACGCGGACTGCCCGCAAGGGCAAACCTGCAACCAGACGACATATACGTGCGTGACGCAGGGGAATGGCGGAGGAGGCGGAGGAGGTGGTGGGGGGGGCGACGGCGGACCGCATCCCGCCGACAAAGCGCAATCCTGGGACGGCGACTGCACCTGTGCCACCTGTGAGGACGACCGGATCGAGATGTGCGAGGCGATCGGTTACGCGGCCGCATTCTTCCGGGGCGACCATGACGACGAAGCGGGCGCCATGCAAGGGCTCGAACTCTGGATGAGCGGCGAGTTATACCACTGGGACGACTCCGAAGATGACTGGGTGCCAGGCTCTGAGGAGTAGCATCAGCGGCGTACGTACGAGGTGGCCCCAAGCCAGGTAACCGCCCACGGCAAAGCGGGCCTGCGTTACAGCGTGCAATCCTGATAGGTCATGGTGGTCTGATCCATGCGATTGCGGTGGGTCGAAATACCGGAGATACCCGTGGTGTGTAGCCGTCGGATGGTGTGCGCGGTTGTGTTGGTCTTGCTTGCAACCGGCTGCTCTTCTGTCCCACAGCCCTCTTTGGCTTCCTCCGAAGCGCAACCCGATATGCGAGCCGTCGTTGCCGTGGTGGAGGATGTATACGCTCAGCTTGAGCGACCGGCGAGCGTATTTCTCGGTGCCGATGCTATCGAAGATACGGCGATGGCGCGCGTCCGCACGACGCTCGGCAGCAGCTTGGCGACCACGTTCCACCCACCCTCGGAGCGTGCCTCGGGCAACCCCGGCGCCAGCATCGCTCTTGGACGGTTCAGTATCGTCGAGGACGGACGATTGAGCGTCGTAGCCAGTTTCCTACAGGAGGATGGTGGCGGGCGAGGCTGCACCGAGTATGCCCTTGAGGGCGAGGACTGGGTCATCGTCGAGGCGGTCGACGCATGGCCGGACTGCCCGATCAGCGATCAGGGAGCGGATACCTACCACGCCGCTCTGGAACGAGCACGGAGCGACGAGTGTTTTGGGAAGTGGACCTCGATCGGGACCTGCGGGCCGTGGCTCTACGTCAGTGAGACTAGCGGATACGGCGGAACGAGGTCTTACTTCGACCCGCAGACTGGCCTGATCGTTGCTCAGGGGAGCTTCACGGATGTCGGCCCAGTGTTCGATCGCTTCGTATTCGGACATGTGGAGTGCACGCCAACCATTACCGAGACGATTGCGTGCTATCGGGCGGAAGAAGAAGAATGCGAGGCGGCAGGAGGCGTATGGCAGGTTTGGGGTATCTCGGAACACCCAAGCTGCAACCTGAGAACATCAGACGCGGGCGTGCCCTGCACAGACTCCCGAGAATGTCAAGGTGAATGCGTCGCCGACCTGTTCCCAGATGCGTTGTGCGACGGCGTAGTGGCGGGGCAATGTTCCGAGTTCCGGACGCCATTCGGATGCTTCTGCTTCATGCATGAGGGGCTGGCCAACGCGATCTGTGTCGATTAAGGAAGCCGCACAGAGAGACGGACGCTAATCGTTAATCATCCGTCGCTGGTGAGGCTGGGCGCCCGCCAAGTCCCGGAGTCAGCTCCGAACACTCCGCGTGGATGCTGTAGCCATGTTCCTGTAACCGTGATGTCATGGAGCGCGCCATCCTCGGCTCGTTGGCCGACGTAGGTAATCGTCGGACCGGCTGGGAACTCAATCGCGAAGTCGACCCTGCGGTCCGTGGTGGAGATGATGTCGCCTTCGCCGGTTCCAAGAACCACGTCGATCACGCGAGCAGCGGTGAGGTCGTCTCCCCGCTTCTCAAGCTCAACGATGGCCCCGGCGCTGTCCTTGCCCCTGATGATCTGGACCGATTTCTGTGGGAGCAACGCGCTCTGGCCCAATCCACAGCCGGATGCGGCCACGAGCGAGATGGCGATGACGCCGAGAAGTCGCTGAACCCGCCCACAGCGCGTGCTGCGCTCACATTCCGGGAGTCCAAGGCTCGTAGGGTGGTTGGACATCGCAAGATGTATCGGATTCGCCGAGGTCCGAGTGAAGGCAGGACCGCGCTGCGGCCATCTGAAAGCAAGAAGCGCTCTGCCTCAGTCCGCGATCGAGAGCGCACTTGTGGCTGACGGTGAGCGGTAATGCTACGATACATGCTGATCCCCTCCGCCACCCTTCGGGCGGCTCCCCGACGCAGTCCAGGTTATGTCACTGGTGACCTAACATCACGGCGCCGGCCATACCGGCCACAACATAGGGACCACGTGCGACTGCCTTCCCACCAGCCCCTACGAATAGGCCGTGGAACCGGCGGGGGAATTTCTCCCGTCCCGGTCTTTGTGGTGGGTGGGGTCTTCTACTGCAACCCGGCAAGGAGACTGTGGCGGCGGAAGGATGGACACGGCAAGGTCAGCAGCGCGGCGCGCTTACGGGGTCTCGCGCGACTCGATCGGACGGCGACAATGACATCACTCTTATGCCGGTCGGCAAGCTGGATCGGTGCTGATGTGGTCTAGGAATCGGCGGCGATATTATCGGGCCCGACGAGGGGGGCTTTTGTCGCCCTGGTTCAGGTAGCGTTGAAGGGTCCTCACGCTGACCCCGAAGTGATCGGCGACCTGCTTCATGGTCTGCCCCTGCGCTCGCCTCCGGCGGGCCCCCTTTAAGTCGATCTCCGCCGGCGCCCGGCCGAGCCTCACGCCCCGCGCCTTCGCGGCCCTCAACCCGGCCTTGACCCGTTCCCTGATGGCCTCCCGCTCAAGCTCGGCCAGGCCGGCGACCAGCGCGTACATCAATTGACCGTAGGGACCGTCGAACGATATGCCATCCGCAAGGGTCACGAGCCTGACATCATGCTGCCGAAGCTGGTCGAGGACATGCACGGCATCAAAGAGTGACCGGCTGATGCGGTCGAGGCGGTAGCAGACAAGGATGTCGAACCGTCGTCGTCGGATGTCAGCCATGAGCTTCTGGAACGCGGGGCGGTCGATCCTTCCGCCGGAGTGGCCGGTGTCCTCGAACCACCTGACCCTTGTGGGGGAACGCCTCTCAAGGTACGCCTCGATCTCGGCCTTCTGGCTTTGGACACTCTGCTTGTCGTCGGTCGAGATTCTGACGTAACACGCGATTCGCATGCTTGCTTCCCCTTGAAGGAGGCCCAGCCCCTCCCCCTCGGTTCCCGTTCTCGAACCGTCAGCGAGGGGCGATAACCGTGAGGCGCGGAAGTCCTTCCGCGCGAGACCGCCATCCGCCGTGTCCGCAACCGACGGGTGATGACCCTTGCGCGCGGAAGCGGTTCCGCGCTCGCTACCCGGCCGCCGCGTTTGCCTTGGCCCGATCCCACTCGCGGCTCGCGGCCTCGTACAGGCCGCGCATGCACGGCAGCCTCGGCGACGCGGTGGTCCATCCGTGGGAGCGGAGCGTCTCGTCCGGCACCAGTACGCCGTCGAACCGTAGCTCCTCCAGACGATCATGGTCCGCGGCGAAGCGGCAGACGGCGTTGAGCCCAACAGTGAGCCGGTCCTCGCGCGTCGCGCACCTGGGGAACTCCGCCCGGTCGAACGTGTATCCGAGAATCAACTCCGCCTCGAACATGCCCGCCCGCATGGCCCGGTCGTACACGCTCGCCACGAGCTTCTCGGTCGGAACGCCGTCCGGCCAGCCTAGTTCCCTGATGGTCGCGTCCGTGCCCTGTACCCGTATTCTCTCATTCTGCTCCTTCATAAGGGAGTCCCGAGGCGTAAGGGTTTATCGAATCTGCCGGGCCCCCTCCGGGGGCCCCCTCCTCCGCTGGACGCCACTCCCGTGTTCCGGCTGCCGTCGAGCCGCGTCTTATCCTGGACTGCACGGACGCAAGCCCGCTTGGCGCTCGACCTCCCTGGCAACCTCCACTACCGTCTCATGGGTCCTCGATGCATGGTCATTCCATTCTCGGGGTGAAACACCGCCATACCGCTGCGCCAAAATGTCGTGCAACTCCTGCTGGAAGGCGCGCCAGGGGGCGGAGTGCGGCTCGAACGCCCTATCGCACGCGCCCAGTATAGACCAAGCCACGCTGCTCTCGTTCGAGGCGAGAACCTCGCAGCCTCCGGCGTCGAGTGCAGCTTCCGGGCGACACCAGCCTTTCTGGAGAAACGCCGAGGGGAGAATGCCCTCCCGCGTAGAGGTCGTCGTGACCCCCTTTTCCCCCGATGCGGCAACAACCTCTCTGTCGTCGAGCCTGCGCGTCCCACAGCGGGGACAGAAGGTCCACGCGCGGTTCTCAAGTGATCCGCGCCGACGGACCGTGCGGATAGTGAGCCAACGAACCGTTGCAGCGACCACGACCGCGCTCGCTACCATGGAGAGGGCGAGAGACAGACCATCAAGCATTACCATCGCTCGTCTCACAGCTTCTGCCGCCCGGTCCTGCTTCGGGAGGCAGCCCGCGCAGCGGGCTGCCCGCAGGACGCTGGGGCAATCTAATCGTTCCGACGGTGCCGAGGGCAAAGGCCAGAAAACAGGTCAGCGTGGGAGCAGATGACCTCGCCGTCTGTGTTTTCGACCGTGTGCCGTTCGGTCAAATACATTCGGCAAACCTGGTCGCACAAATGGCAGGAACATCTCGCTAGGACCTCGACGCGCCTCCGTACCGTTGCCCGCTCGAGCGCAGACCGGCTTCGCGCGGTCAGGTCATCGAGGGAGATGAGCATTGCCCGGCTCGCGCCATGCGTGGCATCCGTGACGCGCACGATGCCGAAGTATGGCGGGTGGGCAATCTGAAACGGCTGGACAGGGGGTGAATGGGGGGATCGTTCTTCGGGGAGGGCCGCGGCTCTCCACATACCAGGCAGGATCTTCTGGTGTGCTACGATTCCGGCTTGCTGATTCTCCTGTTCACACGGTCGTCAGGCGTCCCTTCTTGTGCGTTCAGCCAGCCCTTTTGATACGCCGCTTCCAGTCCATCTTCACCTCGACGCACCTGTTCGTACGCCCGGACCAGCTTGCATCCAGGCCGTGACGCCTCAGGCAGTCCACTATTTCCGCGGCTATCCGTAGGGAAGCATCTTCGTCGTCCAGGACGCTGTCGTGGCCCAACCAAAGCCCGTTTCCTTCCATGGCGGTATCGGTGTCCTGCGCGTGGTAAAAGGCATAGCCCCTGACATCGAGGCCCGATTCGCGTTCCACGTTTACCTCACTCCATATCTCGCTATGGCCACAGGTGGCGCAGCAGGTGAAATGCTGGCGACAGACGATCCCGGCCTCGTTCATTTCGGAAAAGGCCGCGTCCAGTCTGTCGCAATCAGTGACATCCGGCCACGAAGCCTGTTCCTTGACAAGCGCCTCGACGACATTAGGCAGCGTCCGTCTAGCGACTGACCTAAGCTCGTCCTCTGGGTAATCGGAGGAGAGCATCTCCACGACGTCCATCACAATTTCGTCATCCGTTAGAAAACCGATCTGCGCCTCCTGCCACAGTGCCACCCACACCTCATTGTCCATCTCTTCCGATGGCACCGCTTCCTCCGTCTCTTCGTTGTGCAGGTCAAGGACTTCCTGCACGTCATCCAGCCATCCCTCGCAGCCCGTCTCAAGATCCACTCGGTTCGTACATTCGCCACATTCACACAGATTTCCGTCGGTGTTCTCGATTGCTTCGACGATTTCCTTGGTCAATGCGTCTGAGCGTGCAATTGTCATGCCACCGTCCTCAGCCAGCGACATGACCATCCTGAGTACCGTAATCGTTCTGCCGAACGCCGTGTCCCCGATACATTCACTGTCGTGTTCACACATAACTACGCCTCCTTCCATCTACTCATATTCCATGGACGGCCAAACCCGCCCGGTTAGCGAACATCGTTATGCCTTCCGGCGATTCAAGCGCGACGGCCAAGTGGCCGAGTCGCAACGCTTTCCGCAGACTGAACCATCTCCGTGCCGATGGGCATCCTGTCATCGCCATCGAAATACCTGTCGATTTCCTCGGCAGACAGGGTAATGGCGTCAGTGACCTGTTTCGCGCGGTAGTACCTCTCGCCGGCGAACATGAGCGCCGCCGGGATACCGGTTTCCTCATGCACACCGC
>Ga0190284_1000886_pt1 | contig 14378 bp, 14 predicted proteins | sample 48691812_MG_FD_161668 | JGI IMG/M metagenome (GOLD analysis project Ga0190284, IMG submission 161668) | Hydrothermal vent microbial mat bacterial communities from Southern Trench, Guaymas Basin, Mexico - 4869-18-1-2_MG | ecosystem: Environmental > Aquatic > Marine > Hydrothermal vents >...
ATTGATCATCTACACGGCCCCGCACATCATGGGTGACGAGGCGCGGGGATTGTTCCGAATACCCGGCCTGGAACGGATGCAGGACCGGATCGGCCTGCGCATCGAGGATTTGCGGATGGTGGGCGGCGACATCCGCATCACCGCTCGACCCGAAAAAATAACAGCGGCATAGACAGACCATGTTTACCGGAATCATTCAGGCGATCGGCACACTGCAGAGCAGGCAACCATGGGGCGGCGATGTGCGTCTGCAGGTGGGCACCGGCGTGTTGCCGCTGGGTGATGTCGCCCTGGGGGACAGCATTGCCACCAACGGTGTCTGCCTGACCGTGGTCGGGCTGCCTGCTGGCGGTTTTGTCGCCGATGTCTCGAACGAGAGTCTTGAGCTCACCACCCTGGGAGCGCTGCCTCCAGGTGCACCCCTCAACCTGGAGAAAGCACTGATCCTGAATGCCCCTCTAGGCGGTCATCTGGTGAGTGGTCACGTGGACGGTTTAGGCCAGGTGCTGGAACGCCGGGCGGACGCCCGCTCTGTTCGCTTAACCATCGAGGCGCCACGGTCGCTGGCCCGCTATATCGCCCACAAGGGGTCGATCTGCGTGGATGGGGCCAGTCTCACGGTTAACGCGGTCGATGGCTGCCGCCTGCAGCTGAATATCGTACCCCACACCCTGGGTCAGACCATCATGGGCGATTATCAGGTGGGTACCCGGGTCAATCTGGAGGTGGATCTGGTGGCCCGTTATCTGGAGCGGCTATTGCTCGGTGATAGGGCGGCGGAGCCCGAGGCCGCGTCCGGCGGGTTGACCCTGGATCTGCTGGCGCGCAGTGGATTCCTGAAATCATAGCTGCGGGCCATGGGTTTTCCACTGATCGGTCAATTTTGTTAATATATTGGGTTTTCTGCGCCGCACAAGCATCCCTGTGCCGACGAATCGACTATGCAACTGAACAGCACCGAAGAAATCATCGAGGATCTGCGCCATGGACGCATGGTCGTCATCATGGATGACGAGAACCGTGAAAACGAGGGCGATCTGGTGATGGCGGCGGAACAGGTGAGTCCTGCGGCCATCAATTTCATGGCCCGCTATGGCCGCGGCCTGATCTGTCTGACCCTGACCAAGGGGCGTTGCCAGCAACTGCGACTACCGCTGATGGTGGGCATCAACGAGTCGGCTCATGCCACCAACTTCACCGTCTCCATCGAAGCTGCGGAGGGGGTGACCACCGGCATCTCTGCGGCAGACCGGGCCACCACCGTGCAGGCGGCGGTGAGGCCCGATGCTCAGCCCCAGGATATCGTGCAGCCGGGCCACATCTTCCCCCTTATGGCCCAGCCCGGTGGCGTGTTGGTTAGAGCCGGTCACACTGAGGCGGGTTGCGACCTGGCACGCATGGCCGGCCTGACACCGGCGGCGGTGATCGTGGAGATCCTCAACGAAGACGGCAGCATGGCTCGGCGCCCGGATCTGGAGTTGTTTGCCCAGGAGCACAGCCTCAAGATCGGCACCATCGCCGACCTGATTCAGTACCGGGTGCGCAATGAAAAGACCGTCGAGCGGATCAGCGAGTGCATGCTGCCCACCGAGCACGGTGACTTCCGACTGCTGGCCTATCAGGATACGGTGGACAATGAACTGCACCTGGCCCTGGTGATGGGCGAGGTGACACCGGAACGGCCGACGCTGGTCCGGGTACATATGCAAAACACCCTGTGCGATCTGTTCGCCACTCGTCATGACAGCTGTGGCTGGCCGTTCTCCAATGCCATGCAATGTATCGCCCGGGAGGGTGCCGGTGTCATTGTGGTGCTGCGTAATCATGACACCAGCCGTGAGATCATTCAGCGGATGCGTGAGATCCAGTTTCAGGAAAAGGCCGGGGCCAGTGATTCCGGTGACCGCGCCAAGCATCTGCGCACCTTCGGTGTGGGGGCGCAGATCCTGGCCGATCTGGGAGTTCGGCAGATGCGGGTATTGAGCGCACCGATGGCCCTGCACGGTATCTCCGGCTTCCAGCTGGAGGTGGTTGAATACGTGGAATGCAAGTAATCTCTGCCGGAGCGCTGACAGGCCCGCAGAATTCGGTAAGTTCTCAATAATACCCTGCCCGTGCACCCTGCCAACATCTGCATGGGGTTTTTGAAAAGATATAGATTTCGCAGTTATCATATTGATAGAACACTAGAAACAGAAGGTCCAAAGAGATGGCGATCAAGACTATTGAAGGGGCGCTCAATATCCAGAGTGCCCGGTTCTGCCTGGTGGTAGCCCGCTTCAACAGCTTCGTAGTGGAAAGCTTGCTCGATGGTGCGGTCGATACCCTTCGGCGCCACGGCGCAGAAGAGGCGGACATCACTGTCGTTCGCGTGCCAGGGGCGTTCGAAATGCCGCTGGTGCTGGAAAAACTGGCGTCCAGGGGCGGCTATGACGCCATTGTGGCGCTGGGCGCGGTAATCAGGGGCGGCACCCCCCACTTTGACTATGTGGCCGGCGAATGCGTCAAGGGGATGGCCCAGGTGAGTCTCAAGCATGGTGTGCCTATCGCTTTCGGCGTACTCACGGTCGACAGCATCGAGCAGGCCATCGAGCGGGCTGGCACCAAAGCGGGCAACAAAGGGGCCGAAGCCGCCATGTCGGCCATAGAGATGGTCAACCTGTTGCGCCAGATCGACTAGATGAGCCGCAAAAAAAGCCAAGCCAGGCACCACGCCGTACAGGCCATCTATCAGTGGCAGATGACCGGACAGGATATCGCCGACATCCGTGAGCAGTTTCTTTCTGAACAGGACGTGAAGGGGTTCGACGTCACCTATTTCAGCCGCCTGCTGACCGGGGTTCCAACTCACCTGAGTGAGCTGGATGAGGCCCTGGGCCCCTGCTTGGACCGCTCCATCGAGAGCGTTGACCCGGTGGAGCGTGCAATCCTGCGATTAGGGGCCTTTGAGTTGCTGCACCTGCCGGAGGTGCCCTACAGGGTGGTGATCAACGAGGCGGTGGAACGAGCCAAGGTATTCGGCGCCGAACAGGGTCACCGCTATGTCAACGGGGTACTCGACAAGCTGGCCCGGGCGACACGCAAGGCGGAGCTGAAATAGTTGCATGCTATGCTCCCGCCATGGCCGCTGAATTCGACCTGATCCAGCGTTATTTTTCCCACATCGGAGCCTCTAGGGCTGATGTCATCCTCGGTGTCGGAGATGACTGCGCCCTGCTGCAGATCCCTGAGGGCCAGCAGCTGGCGGTCAGTATAGACACCCTGGTTGAAGGCGTCCACTTCGTTGCCGGCAGCGATCCGGAATCTCTGGGCCACAAGGCGCTGGCGGTCAACCTGAGTGACCTTGCGGCCATGGGTGCACAACCGGCCTGGGCGACTCTGGCCTTGACCCTGCCGGCGTCCGATACCGACTGGCTGACGGCATTCAGCCATGGTTTCGCCACCCTGGCGCGACAGACCGGCGTGCAGCTGGTGGGTGGGGACACCACCCGGGGACCGTTGAGCATCAGCATCCAGGTCCATGGTTTTATCGCTATCGGTGAGGCCCTGCGCCGGTCGGGGGCCGCGCCGGGCGAGCTGATTGCGGTTACCGGCGGCCTGGGGGATGCCGGCCTGGCGTTGCAGCAGCAACTGGCCGGCGTGCCGCGAAATCCCCTGTGGCAGCGTCTGGAACGCCCGTTGCCACGCCTGGCTGCCGGTCAGGCCCTGGTCGGGGTTGCCCGTGCCGCTATCGACATCTCCGATGGCCTGGTTGCGGATCTGGGTCATATCTGCCGGGCCAGTGGGGTCGGTGCCAGCCTGGAATTGTCCCGGCTGCCGCTGTCCCCGGCGGTCCGTGAACAGGTACAGAGCAGCGGTGACTGGTCGCTACCCCTATCAGCGGGTGACGATTACGAGCTCTGCGTTACGGTTCCTGCTGCAGACTGGGAGGCGGCGGTGCGGCAGGTGACGGCGGCAGGCGACGTGCTGACGCCGATCGGAGTGATCGAGACGGAGCCGGGCATACGCTGTCGGACCGCTGCCGGCGGGCTGGTGCAGCCGCTGGAGGATGGGTATCAGCACTTTACCGGACAGGTGGGAAGGATTTGAGAAAGGTTCTGCAACTGTATCTGATGGTGGTTCTGCTGCTGGGCACCGGCTCCGCTCTGGCCGGGGATCCGGTGCAGCGCCTGAGGGTGCTGGCCCTGTTTCCCGGTAAGGCGATGGTGGAGGTGGACGGCAAGCAACGCCTGTTGCGTACCGGTACGCCGGTGAGGGGGGGGATTCGCCTGCTATCGGCGGATGCCCATGGTGCGCTGATCGAGGTGAACGGCAGGCAGGAGCGCTACCAGGTGGGCAGCCACGTGGGGACCCGTTTTGCAGTCCCGGCGGTGCGGGAAGCGAAGATCTGGCGCGACCAACAGGGTGCCTATCGCACTACCGGCAGTATCAACGGGAGCATGGCCGAGCTGCTGATCGACACTGGTGCCACCAGCGTGGCCATGAGTGAGATGGAGGCCAGGCGCCTGGGCATTCGCTACCGGCTGCAAGGGGAAAAGACCCAGGTGCGCACGGCTTCAGGTACCGCTGCTGCCTACTCGGTGATGCTTGACCGCGTGCGGGTGGGTGCGATCGAGCTGCGCCAGGTGGAGGGGGTGGTTCTGAAGGGCCGCCTGCCTGGCCAGGTGCTGCTGGGCATGAGTTTCCTGAAACGGGTGAAGATGGAAAACCAGGGTACCCTGCTGCTGCTCAGCATCGCCTACTGAGCGGCCTGTCTAGAAATATCGCATTTGGACACAGAGGCCGCAAAGATCCGCAGAGCACGCAAAGTAATCGGTTGTTTTGCAAGATATATCTCTGCGCACTTTGCGCTTCTCAGCGTTCTCTGCGTCCCAATAGCCTGTTTCCCGATGGCAAACTAACTATCGGTGATCTTGTCGCGCTCGATCAGGGCATAGGCGGAGTGGTTGTGGATGGATTCAAAATTCTCTGATTCCACCACATAGGCGCTGAAGCGTTGGTCCTCGTTGAGACGTACCGCCACGTCGCGCACCATATCCTCGACGAACTTGGGATTGTCATAGGCGCGCTCGGTGACATGCTTCTCGTCCGGCCGTTTCAGCAGGCCATAGAGTTCGCAGGAGGCCTCCCGCTCCACCAGTTCGATGATCTCTTCGATCCAGACGAAACCATCGGTACGCACCTGAACCGTGACATGGGAGCGCTGGTTGTGGGCGCCGCGCTCGGATATCTTCTTGGAGCAGGGACACAGGCTGGTGACCGGAACCACCACCTTTATGAACATGATGGGTACGCCGCTGTGGATCTCGCCGACCAGGGTGACATCGTAGTCCATCAGGCTCATGACACCGGATACCGGGGCCTTCTTGTTGATGAAGTAGGGGAAGTTCATCTCGATATGCCCCGATTTCGCCTCCAGCTTTTCTGCCATCTCCGACAGCATGCCCTTGAACGATTCGACGCTGATCTCCTTGTCGTGGCTGTTCAGAATTTCCACGAAACGGGACATATGGGTGCCCTTGAAGTTGTGGGGCAGGTTGACATACATATTGAAGTTGGCAACCGTGTGCTGATCACCATTGCTGCGATCCTTGACCCGGACCGGGTGGCGAATATCCTTGATCCCCACTTTGTTGATGGCGATATGGCGGGTATCTGCACTGCTCTGCACGTCAGCAATATCGCAGCTGTTATCGACACACTCTGTCACGGTCCTGATCCTCGGTCATGCACGGGGGTCGTGCTGATTGATGCCCGAATCCGGGGATTCATGGCGGTTGGGGCTAAACTTACAGGCAGGTTCGTACGGGGTACAACCGGCAGATTTTCCGGTTATTGGTCCGCTGCCGGCATGATTCGACCACAGAACAATTAATTATCGCTGCCTCACTGCCGTTCTGCAAGTGGCCCTGGCGGCGGGGATCAATGGCTCCGGTCGACGATGTAGCTGGCCAGCCAGCGCAGCGGGTCGGCCCGCTCATCCAGCGATGACAGACTGTCCAGGGCATCCTGGCACAGCCGCCTGGCCATACGGCGGGATTCCTCCAGCCCCAGCAGGGCAGGGTAGGTGGCCTTGTGGTTGGCCTGATCCTTGCCTTGGGTCTTGCCCAGGGTCTGGGTGTCTCCCGCCACGTCGAGGATATCGTCCTGCACCTGGAATGCCAGCCCGATGCACTTGGCATAGTGTTCCAGGTCATGTACCCGGTCGGGATCGGCCGCCTCAGCGCACAGACAGCCGAGGCGCACGCTGGCATGGATCAGGGCGCCGGTCTTGTGGATGTGCATGTTCTCCAGCTGGGTCAGGTCCAGATCCCTGCCGGTCGCCTGCAGATCCAGCGCCTGTCCGCCCGCCATGCCGCGGGAGCCGCTGGCGACGGCCAGGGTCTCGATCATGCGCAGCCGGGTCTCGGCGCTGACCCGCAGCTTCCGGTCCTGGGTCAGAACCTTGTAGGCGAGGGTCTGCAGCGCATCACCGGTGAGGATGGCGGTGGCCTCATCAAAGGCCACATGACAGGTTTTGCGGCCGCGCCGCAGTTCATCATCGTCCATCGCCGGCAGGTCGTCATGGACCAGGGAATAGGCGTGGATCAATTCCACTGCGGCAGCGGGTCCGTCGAGCTGATCCTCTGCCGTGCCCAGTGCGTCTCCGGCGGCATAGACCAGCAGCGGGCGGATGCGCTTGCCTTCACCCAGGGCCGCATAGCGCATCGCCCCGTGCAGGTGCTCCGGCGGGATGGTTGGTTCGGGCAGCCACTGTTCCAGAGCCTGCTGGACGCGTTCACGGCAACGCTGTTGATAGCGCTCGAAAGGGGTCTCAGTGGTCACTGTCGAACGGGTCCAGTTCAGCATCCGGGTCTTTTCCTGAGAGAACTTCCACCTTTTGCTCCGCCTCTTTCAGGGCCTGCTGGCAAGTGCGCGTCAGTTCGATGCCTCGTTCGAAGGTCTTCAGCGACTCTTCCAGGGGTAGTTCCCCTCGTTCCAGGGTTTCGACCAGGGTCTCCAGTTCGTTCAGGGACTCTTCAAAGGATGGGGGCTGGCTCTTCTTTCTTGGCACTCGATTACCCGTTGTGTGATTTCCTTTACAAGCAAGCCTGTAACCTACCCCAGGCTACCGACGGTGGTCAAACCCATCGTGCCGGTGGGTGTCTCGCCACGGCAGGGAGGGGCGTGTACACTCTGCAGCCGATGTTATCCCCATTGTAGTGGAATACCTCTGAACCCATGAGCAACAGTTACGATGCCTCGGATATCGAGGTCCTGAGCGGTCTGGAGCCGGTGCGCAAGCGCCCCGGCATGTATACCGATACCAGCCGCCCCAACCACCTGGCCCAGGAGGTGGTCGACAACAGCGTCGACGAAGCGATTGCCGGCTACGCCTCCTGTATCGACGTTACTCTGTTCAAGGATGGTTCGCTGCAGGTGCGGGACGACGGCCGCGGCATGCCGGTGGATCTTCACCCGAAGCAGGGACTGCCCGGTGTCGAGGTGATTCTGACCAAGCTGCATGCCGGTGGCAAGTTCTCCGGCAAGAACTACAAATTTTCTGGCGGGCTGCACGGCGTCGGCGTGTCGGTGGTGAACGCCTTGTCCCAACACCTGGAGGTATGGGTACGGCGCAACGGCAAGGAATACAATATGGCCTTCGCCGACGGGCACAAGGTCTCGGACCTGGAGCAGGTGGCCAAGGTCGGTCGCAACAATACCGGCACCACCCTGCGCTTCTGGCCCAACCCCAAATACTTTGATTCGAAGAAGTTTTCCCTGCGCCAGCTGCTGCATGTGCTGCGCGCCAAGGCGGTGCTGTGCCCGGGGCTGGAGGTGCGTTTTCTGGACGAGAACAGCGGTGAGAAATACCGCTGGCAATATGTGGACGGCCTCAAGGACTATCTGTTGGATGCGCTGCAGGGTATGCCCCTGTTACCGGAGGAGCCCTTCATCGGTGCCATCAGCAGTCAGCGCGAGGCCGCAGACTGGGCTGTGGTATGGCTGCCGGAAGGCGGCGAGGCGGTGACCGAGAGCTACGTCAACCTGATCCCCACCGCTCAGGGCGGCACCCACGTCAACGGCCTGCGCACCGGGCTTACGGAGGCGGTGCGCGAGTTCTGCGAGTTCCGTAATCTGCTGCCGCGCGGGGTGAAGCTGACGCCGGACGATGTCTGGAACCGTTGCAGCTATGTGTTGTCGGTGAAGATGGCGGACCCCCAGTTCTCGGGTCAGACCAAGGAGCGGCTGTCGTCCCGGGAGTGCGCCGCCTTTGTCTCCGGGGTGGTCAGGGATGCCTTCAGCCTGTGGCTCAATCAGCATACCCATGATGGCGAACTGCTGGCTGAGCTGGTGATCAGCGCCGCCCAGACACGGCTGCGGGCCGGCCGCAAGGTGCAGCGTAAGAAAGTAACCCAGGGGCCGGCGCTGCCGGGTAAGCTGGCGGACTGCAGCGCGGTCGATCCCCAGCGCACCGAACTGTTCCTGGTGGAGGGGGATTCCGCCGGGGGCTCGGCCAAACGGCGCGGGATCGGGAGTTTCAGGCGATCATGCCGCTGCGCGGCAAGATCCTGAACACCTGGGAGGTGGAGTCGGCAGAGGTGTTGTCGTCCCAGGAGGTGCATGATATCTCGGTAGCGATCGGTGTGGAGCCGGGTTCCGATGATCTGTCCAAGCTACGCTTCGGCAAGGTCTGCATCCTGGCGGACGCGGACTCGGATGGCGCGCATATCGCCACTCTGCTGTGCGCCTTGTTTCTGCGCCACTTTCGCCGCCTGGTGCGTGAGGGTCACGTCTATGTGGCGATGCCGCCGCTGTATCGGATCGACGTCGGCAAGCAGGTGTTCTATGCCCTGGATGACGCGGAGAAGCAGGGTATACTGGACCGCATTGCGGCTGAGAAACTGCGCGGCAAAGTGAGCGTGCAGCGCTTCAAGGGACTGGGCGAAATGAACCCCTCGCAACTGCGGGTGACTACGATCGATCCCGATACCCGTCGGCTGGTGCGATTGACTATCGGCCCGGATGATGACGCCAGCAGCATCATGGACATGCTGCTGGCGAAGAAACGGGCGTCGGACCGCAAGGCGTGGCTGCAGGAGAAGGGTGACCTGGCGGAGATATGACAACGATTTGGAAAGAAAAGCGGATGCTGCTGCTGATCGGCCTGCTGTGGGCGGGCCAGTCGATGGCGGTCAAGAACTGGAGCTTCGATGACCCCCACGACGCCCCGCTGCACTACGAGGAGGGCGAGAAATGGAAAGAGCAGAAGCTGAAGGATCTGCCGCCGTATCCCGAGGCGGAAAAACTGCAGGAGATCCAGTTCGAGCATCCGGACAGCCGCTTTCGTTTTTTTATCGACCCGGCATCGCTGGCGATCGGTGAGGACCGGGTGGTCCGCTATACCCTGGTGCTGGAGTCCAACCGGTCCGGCAACCGGAATATCATGTACGAGGGTATGCGCTGTGCCACCCGGGAGTACAAGACCCTGGCCTACGGCACGAAAAAAGAGGAATTCCGGCCCCTGGGCAAGCCCAAATGGCTCCCTATCGACCGCTCACGCAGCAACTGGTTTCGACGCGACCTGTGGGAATTCTATCTGTGCCGCTCGAACGAGGAAGCCAGCCAGCCCAAGGTAAAGGAGATCCTGGATTCCATCAGATACTACCGTGGTTCGGGACAGTCGTTCAGCCAGTGAAAGAGTACTAGCCGGGCTAGCTGGTGCTTGTCCGAAAACCCGTTATTGGACGCGAAGAACGCAGAGAGAAGCGCAAAGCACGCAAAGATTTTCCTGATTACTCCTGAAACTCAGCTACTCCCCAGCTATGCAGTAGTCATCTACTTCAACTTTAACCACAGAGATCACAGAGACCACAGAGATTCTTATAAGCGGAATTAAGCATTCATTGACTCTGTGTACTCTCGGCAACTGCTCCTTGCGTTGCTCTAACTCCTGCGTCCATGCAGTCGTGTGATCTCTGTGGTTAATATTGTTTTCAACAACTTGCACTGCTTAGCTGTGTTGCACAATGGCTGAAGATCGAGGGTAATCAGGAAGATTTTTTGCCTGAACAATGGGTTACTTTGCGACCTCTCGGCAACCGCTCCATGCGTTGCTCTATCTCCTGCGTCCCTGCAGTCGTGCGTCCAAAATGGTGTTGCGGGATGGTAACTAGCAGGTCTGGCCCCCGTCGATGAACAGCGCCTGACCGCTGATGAAGGCGGCGCCGTCACTGGCGAGAAAGGCAGCGGTCTCGCCCAGTTCCTGCGGCTGACCCAGCCGCCCAGCCGGGATGGCGGCGGTCATGCCGGCGATCACCTGGTCCCGACTCTTGCCCTGCACCTCCATGTTCTTCTGAATCAATGCCTCCAGTCGGTCGGTGAGGGTCAGCCCGGGACACAGCAGGTTGGTGGTGACGCCGCAGTGGGCGTACTCCCGGGTCAGGGAGCGGGCCAGGCCCAGCAGCCCCGGGCGCAGGGAGTTGGAGAGCACCAGCCCCGGGATCGCGGTGCCAACGGATATCGATGCAATCATGATCAGCCGCCCCCAGCCGCGTCCGGCCATGGCCGGAACCAGGCTATGGCAGACCTGAACCGCGCTGCGAATCTGACTCTGATAGGCGGCGTCCCAAGCCGCCAGATCGAACGACTCGAAACCGCCCAGCGGTGGCCCGCCACAGTTGCTGACCAGGATGTCGCAATCGGTGTGGGTGTCGAGGACCCCCTGCAGCGCCCGCTCATCGGTGATATCCACGGGATCGTAGCTGACGCTGACGTCATAGCCCGTGCCCAGCCGGTGTGCTGCCTGTTCCAGGTCCTGCTCATGGCGGGCCAGCAGATGCAGACGTGCGCCCCGTTTCGCCATCGCCTCGGCGCAGGCAAAACCGAGCCCCTTGGACCCCCCCATTACCAGCGCTTTCTTCCCGTTCAGTGACATGCTGCTCTCTCCAGGCAATGATCTGAACCGAAGGGTTCAGAGTGCGGTAAACCGGTTGCGGGATCTTAGCAGAGAATGGTAAAGATACGTCTGGCTGATGCCCGGGCGGGCAGCTCAAAGCGGGAGGTACCTGATCCCGGTAGAGTCTGCTAAGGTACCGCCCCGCTGGTTACCACAATCGATAGAACAGGAGTACCTATTCACCACAGAGACACAGGGCTTTCTTACTAAAACGAGCCTGGACAGCGCTAACAACATGCAATGCCAGACGGATTACGGGATTTTTTCAGTAATCCAGACAAAATACAGAGTTCTCTGTGCGCTCTGTGTCTCTGTGGTGAACTGGATAGTTACGAACAGGATACCCATGACAGACGGAACCGATTCGAGCTACGAGGGCATCGAGCAGATGCCGCTGGCGCGCTTCACCGAGAAGGCCTACCTGGATTACTCCATGTACGTGATCCTGGACCGGGCGCTGCCGCATATCGGCGATGGCCTGAAGCCGGTGCAGCGGCGCATCGTCTATGCCATGTCGGAGCTGGGGCTGTCAGCCGCCTCCAAGCACAAGAAGTCGGCGCGCACCGTCGGTGACGTCCTGGGCAAGTTTCACCCCCATGGTGACAGTGCCTGCTACGAGGCCATGGTGCTGATGGCGCAGCCGTTCTCCTATCGTTACCCGCTGATCGACGGTCAGGGCAACTGGGGGTCGCCGGATGATCCTAAATCCTTTGCCGCCATGCGCTATACAGAGGCGCGGTTGACGCCCTACGCCCAGGTGCTGTTGTCGGAGCTGGGGCAGGGGACCGTGGACTGGGCGCCCAACTTCGACGGCACCCTGAAAGAGCCGAAGATGCTGCCGGCCCGACTGCCGAACCTGCTGCTCAACGGTACCACCGGTATCGCCGTCGGCATGGCCACCGATGTCCCGCCGCACAACCTGCGGGAAGTGGCGAGCGCCTGCATCCGCCTGCTGGAGAGCCCGAAGTCGACGGTGGAGGAGTTATGCGAGCACATCCCCGGCCCCGATTACCCCACCGAGGCGGAGATCATCAGCCCCAGGGAGGATCTGCTGAAGATCTACCAGACCGGCCTGGGCAGTGTGCGCATGCGCGCCCGCTTCCAGCGCGAGCAGGGTGACGTGGTGGTCTATGCGCTGCCGCATCAGGTATCCGGGGCCAAGATCCTGGAGCAGATCGCCGCCCAGATGCAGGCCAAGAAACTGCCTATGGTGGAGGATTTACGCGATGAGTCGGATCATGAGAACCCGACCCGGCTGGTGATCGTTCCGCGCTCCAACCGGGTAGACGTGGAGCGGCTGATGTCCCACCTGTTCGCAAGCACCGATCTGGAACGCACCTACCGGGTCAATATCAATGTCATCGGCCTCAATGGCCGGCCCCAGGTGAAGAATCTGCGCGGGCTGCTGGAGGAGTGGCTGGTGTTTCGTTACGAGACCGTGCGCCGCCGCCTGGAGTACCGCCTCGGCAAGGTGCGGGACCGGCTGCACCTGCTGGAAGGGCTGCTGGTCGCCTTTCTGAATATCGACGAGGTGATCCGCATCATCCGCAGCGAGGACGAGCCCCGGCCGGTGCTGATGCAGCGCTTCGGCCTGAGCGAGATCCAGGCTGACTACGTGCTGGATACCAAGCTGCGTCAGCTGGCCCGGCTGGAGGAGATCAAGATCCGTGCCGAGCAGGAGGCGCTGGCTGTGGAGCAGGCTCAGCTGGAGAAGATCCTGGGTTCGCGCCAACGCATGAAGACGCTGATCCGCAAGGAGATCCAGGCAGATGCGGAGAAGTATGGCGATGCGCGGCGCTCACCCATCGTCAGCCGCTCACCGGCCGAGGCGCTGGACGAGACCGACCTGACCCCCAGTGAGCCGGTGACCGTGGTGTTGTCGGAGAAGGGCTGGGTGCGCGCCGCCAAGGGCCATGAGATCGATCCTGTCGGGCTCAACTACAAGGCCGGTGACCGCTTCCTTGCCGCCGCCCATTTGCGCAGCAACCAGCCGGCGGTGTTCGTCGATTCGGCCGGGCGCAGCTATTCCCTGCCGGCTCACAGCTTTCCCTCGGCCCGCAGCCAGGGCGAGCCGCTGACCGGACGCCTGGCGCCGCCGCCGGGGGCCACCTTCCTGTCGGTGCTCGGCGGCGACCCGGAGCAGTGGTACCTGGTGGCCTCCGATGCCGGCTACGGTTTCCGCATCCAGCTCAAGGAGCTGCTGGCTAAGAACAAGGCCGGCAAAACCCTGCTCACCCTGCCCAAGGGGGCGCGGGTGTTGCCGCCGGTGCCGATAGCAGACCCGGCGACAGACCGAGTGGTGGCAATCAGCAACGAGGGGCGGATGCTGGTGTTCCCGTCATCAGAGTTGCCGGCCCTGGGGCGGGGTAAAGGTAACAAGATTATCGGCATTCCCGGCAAGCGGGTGCTGTCCCGGGAGGAGTTCGTGGTGGCCATTGTCAGCGTCCCGGCGGGTGGCCGCCTGATCGCCCGCTCCGGCAAGCGCCACATCTCCCTGAAGGCATCCGACCTGGACCACTATCAGGGGGAGCGGGGGCGCCGTGGCAACAAGCTGCCGCGGGGCTTTCAGCGGGTGGAGCACATCCAGGCCGAGGTGTAGGGTAGGCTTGTTCCGCCTGAGGAATCGAGCACACCCTGCCACTCACCCCTCACCCCTCACCCCTCACCCCTCACCCCTCGCCCCTCGCCCCTCACCCCTCACCCCTCACCCCTCACCCCTCACCCTCAAGCCCCTTCAATCGATACAGCGCCTCCAGCGCCTGGCGTGGCGACAGGTCGTCCGGGGCGATCTTCGACAGCGCCACTGTCAACGCATGCTTCGCTGTGGGCTCCGGCTCCACGACCGTTTCGGCAAACAGCGACAGCTGGCTCGCCTCCAGATCCCGGTGGCGCTGGGCGGACTGCTCCAGCTCGCGCAGCCGGATACGCGCCCGCTCGATGATGGGACGGGGCACCCCGGCCAGAGCCGCCACCTGCAGGCCGTAGCTCTGATTGGCTGGTCCTTCCCGCACTGCATGCAGAAACACGATGGAATCGCCGTGCTCCACGGCGTCCAGGTGCACATTGGCAATGCCCGGGTATTCGTCGGGCAGGGTGGTGAGCTCGAAATAGTGGGTGGCGAACAGGGTGAAAGCGCGGATCCGGGTGGCCAGTTCGACACCGCAGGACCAGGCCAGGGAGAGGCCGTCGAAGGTGCTGGTGCCGCGGCCGATCTCGTCCATCAGCACCAGGCTGCGGTCGGTGGCGTTATGCAGGATGTTGGCGGTCTCCTCCATCTCCACCATGAAGGTGGAACGGCCGCCGGCCAGGTCATCGGAGGCGCCGATGCGGGAGAAGATGCGATCGATGGGACCGATGCGGGCGGTGGCGGCCGGCACGAAGCTGCCGGCACAGGCGAGCAGCACGATCAGCGCGGTCTGGCGCATGAAGGTGGATTTGC
>Ga0190284_1000887_pt1 | contig 14374 bp, 9 predicted proteins | sample 48691812_MG_FD_161668 | JGI IMG/M metagenome (GOLD analysis project Ga0190284, IMG submission 161668) | Hydrothermal vent microbial mat bacterial communities from Southern Trench, Guaymas Basin, Mexico - 4869-18-1-2_MG | ecosystem: Environmental > Aquatic > Marine > Hydrothermal vents > Microbial...
CGTCCCCCGGTCCAGACCTATAACGGAAGTACGACCACGCTTATTCTGAATGCCAAACTGACCGCTCTTATGGATGACTTTTGCAGAGAAAATCAAGTCAGCCTTTTTATGACATTGGTCACGGCGGCAAAAGCTCTGCTGTTTCGTTATACAGGGCAGGAGGACATTATCATCGGTTCTCCCATTGCTGGCAGAAACCATCCTGATTTGGAAGATCAGATTGGTTTCTTTGTGAACACTCTTGCACTGAGAGATACAGTCAGCGGCAATGAAACATTCAAAAGCCTGCTGGCAAAAGTGAGGCAGACCACGCTTGAGGCGATTATGCATCAGATGTATCCCTTTGACAGACTGGTGAAGGAACTTGATATTCAGCGGGATGTCAGCCGTTCTCCCCTTTTTGACGTGATGCTGGTCTTGCAGAATACTGAGGAGGTAAACGCTGATTTTGAGAATCTGGAGATAACGCCTTTTGAATATGAAACCGGCCTGAGTCAGTTTGATCTGACCCTGATCTTTACGGAAGATGAGGGCAAACTCAGGCTTGATATGAATTATAATACGGATCTGTTTGAAAAGGAAACCATCTCGCGGATGGGGACTCATTTTGAAGTATTCCTGAAAGGTATATCAGAAGACGCTAATCAGCTTATTGCTGATCCGGATATATTAAGCGAGGCAGAGAAGCAGCAGATTCTGACTGACTTTAACGACACAGCAGCGGAATATCCCAAAGAAAAAACGCTGGTAGATCTGTTCGAGGAGCAGGTTGAAAGAACTCCGGACAACATCGCTGTCATTTTTGAGGAAAAGCGTCTCACCTATAAAGAGTTGAATGAGGCGACCAACAGACTGGCGCATCATCTGAGAGAGACATATCAGATTCAGCCGGATGATCTGGTCGGCGTGATCATCAACCGCAGTGAAGGACTGACTATCAGCCTCCTGGGAATCCTCAAGGCAGGCGGCGCGTATCTGCCCATAGACCCGGCCTATCCTCAGAAAAGAATAGATTATATGCTCAACGACAGCGCGTGCAAGGTATTGCTGACAGAAAGCGGAATGCAGATGCCGGATATCGATATCCCGTGTCTGGAGATTGAAACGCTGAATTCACAACTCACGAATGACGAATTGCAAATCGAAAATCCGCAGTCTCCCATCACTTCCTCGAATCTGGCATACATCATCTATACATCGGGTTCCACCGGCCAGCCCAAGGGAGTTATGATCGAACACCGCGGATTTGTGAATATGACGCTGGCCCAGATCAGAGGATTCGGGATTTGGGAGTCGGACCGGGTGCTGCAATTTTCCTCTCCCTCCTTTGACGCGTCCCTGTCCGAGATATTCATGGCACTGCTGAAAGGCGCGGGGCTGGTGATGATCAGCACGGAAACCATCAATGACACAGGACAGTTTCTGGAATATCTTGACAAACACGACGTGAGCGTCATCACGTTTCCGCCTGTGTATCTCAATATGCTCAACAAACACCCGCTGCCCACCGTGAGGACGATTATCACAGCGGGGGAACCCGCCATTCTCAGTGACGTGCTGTTTTACTGCAAAGACAAGCAGTGTTTCAACGCTTATGGGCCTACGGAAACATCGGTCTGCACGTCTTTTTACAAGGTGGATCCCGCGTTTCAAATTCCATACGATGCTTTCCGTATTCCCATTGGAAGCCCCATTGCCAACTCGTCTGTTTTTATCGTGGATGAGACATTGCGTCCGGTTCCCGTGGGTGTGACAGGGGAAATCTGCTTTTCCGGCGTGGGCCTTGCCAGAGGGTATCTGAACAAACCGGAACTGACGGCTGAAAAATTTGTTGACAGTCCGTTTCATCCCGGAAAGCGTTTATATAAAATCGGCGATCTGGGACGGTGGCTTCCTGACGGAAATATAGATTTTCTCGGAAGAAAGGATGATCAGGTAAAAGTCAGAGGATTTCGCATTGAACTCGGGGAGATTGAAAGCCGGCTCAAACAGAATCCTCTAATAGAGGACGCTTTGGTTCTGGCCATCGGAGAGAACGAGAATGCAAGGCAGCTTGCAGCGTATATCATTACCAAGTCAGAAATGGATATCGGAGAACTGAGAAACTTCCTGGGCAAAACCCTTCCGCCATTTATGATACCTGCCCATTTTGTGCAGCTTGAAAAATTTCCCCTGACCGTGAACGGAAAAATTGACAAGCGGGCATTGCCTGATGTTTCGGAAGCCTCGAATCTGACCCGGGATGCAACGGAGTATGTTCCGCCTCAGAATGAAGCAGAATCCGCACTCATAAACGTCTGGCAAAAGCTGTTCAATAAAGAAAAGATAGGCATCCGTGACGACTTCTTCGCACTTGGCGGCGACTCTGTGAAAGCGATTCAGGCGGTCTCCTGTCTGCATGAGGAAAATCTGAAAATCAAGGTCAGAGATATTTTTCAACATCCGACTGTCATGCAACTGGCAAAACTCGCTGTTTCATCCGAGCAACGTGTTGGAACACAGGAGATGGTTATCGGCGCAGTTCCGCTTACTGCCATTACAGCATGGTTTTTCAAAGAATTTGTGTATGAGAAGCATCACTTCAATCATTCCGATATGTTCCATTCCAAAGAAAGGCTTGATGAAGAAGCCTTGCGTGTGGCTTTTTCAGCACTTCAGGAACATCATGACATCCTGAGAATGAGGGTTGGGAAGTGGAGGGAAGTTGGATCTCCGATGTTGGAAATCTGCGGGGCGGAGTATCCTCTGCATTTTGAAACTTTGGACTTGCGAGGTTCTGAGCAGGCGGTTCCAAGACTTGAATCTTATGCGGAAACGCTTCAGGCAGGTCTGAATTTGGAGACGGGTCCGCTGATGAAGGCGGTGCTGTTCCGCCTGGATGACGGCGACAGATTGCTGATTGTTGTCCATCATCTGGTGAGTGATGCTGTTTCCTGGCGTTTTTTTCTGGAAGACCTGTCGCAGGGATATGAGCAGCATATCGCGGGGAAATCCATAACCCTGCCATTGAAAACAGATTCTTTCAAAGAATGGGCGGAGCAGATTCAGGAATACAGTGTAAGCGAGGAACTTCTCAGGGAAAAGGAATACTGGCGGATGCTGGAAACCGCTTCTGTGGGAGAACTGCCGCGAGATGATGATTTCCCGGAAGATGCGCTGATGAAAGATACCTTTATTATTGAGTTCACTCTGCCACCTTTGGAAACAGAGGTACTTCTGACAAAAGCCGGTCCGGTTTACGGCGCGGGAACAGATGAGATACTCCTCACTGCGCTGGCATACTCCCTGAAACAGTGGCACGGAAACGCCAAGACGCTAATCACTCTTGAAGGGCATGGCCGGGAAGATATTATCAGCAATGCGGATATCAGCCGGACAATGGGCTGGTTCACAAGCACCTATCCGGTGATTCTGGATTCGCCTGATGGTTCCGATGTGAGGTATCAGATTGAGACGATCAAAAGTATGCTCCGAAATATCCCCCACAGGGGAATAGGATACGGGATTTTGAAATATGTGACGCCCCAGGAATATAAACGGGACCTCAGTTTTGATATAAAACCTCAGATCAGTTTTAATTATCTGGGGCAGTTTGACGCTTATGGAAACGATTTTTTTGAAATTGCAGAAGAATCATCCGGCAATGCTGTCAGTCAAAACGCAAAGATCATTCATGACATGGATATAAATGCGGTCGTTGCTGAGGGAGAGCTGCTGTTATATTTTACGATGAACGGCAAGTGCTATCAAAAGGAAAGCATTGAAAATATTTTATCGGATTTTGAAAATAAAATAAAAGAAGTAATTACAATTTGTCAGAAGGCGTGATAAATGCAGGCGTATCGGCCCGCCGATGACATACGCACAGATGAAAATTCGAGCATTGGAATGGAGCTTGTAGCTTGTAGGGTGGGTGAAGGTTTCGATTTTTTACGCAGTAAAAAACGAAACCGCAACCCACCTTATAAACATAAACGGAATCATTGAACATATTTGGATTTGCAGAGGAGAGAGAATGGGACACAGAATCAGTGGGGTGTACGGGGTCGGGCCACAGCAAGTATTTAATATTAAACGGAATAGCTGCTTATTTTGCCTTCAAATCGGGCCTATATCGCTCTTTTTGGGGCCAAAAAGGGCGATATAGAAAAAATTCAGAATCCTATAATGCTCTTTTTGATGCCAAAAAGGGCGATATAGGCCCTGAAAACACCTGTTTTTGAGCCTGTTTTACTTATTTTTCAGTATGTTGGTGTGGCCCGACCCCGCTCACCCAACCGACCCCGCTCACCCAACCGGAGAACAGTATGACCCGGATGCGGGGCTGTATTATCTCAGAGCGAGGTATTACGATCCGAAAAGCGGGCGGTTTCTGACGCATGATTCGTGGCCGGGGAATATAGATGATCCGATTACGCTACATAAGTATTTGTATGGGAATGCGAATCCGGTGATGTATTCCGATCCGAGCGGAAAAATCTCAATTGCCAACCAGGTGGTTCTTATGACACTGATGGCAAGTTCCATTCAGATTGCAGGCAATATTGCCGTACATATAGCTGACAAATCAGAGAAAATTGAATGGAACGGTATCATGGGGGTGGGTGTTGTCAACGCACCTCCGAAAGGAATCACTCCCTCAGCCGGATTCCTTATTGCTGATCTTTCCGCGGTTGTCGATGAAAACAGGGGAAAAGAGGTTGAGGCCGTCTATCTTCTCCTTTTCGGCGGATTCTCACTCAGCAGCGGTGCTTCCGGCTGCTTTCTGACAATGTACACTCCCGGAGCGTACGGTCACAACCCCCTCGGGCTTACAGGCTTTGCAACCTATATGTCCGCCTCTGTCACCGGTTCTGCCGGAAAAGCTTTGAACGGAGAATTCGACAAAGGGTTCGGACCGGGAGTGGCGTGGACGTATCTGACGATGGGCACGGGTTACAGCCTCCCTCAGATATGGCCTCCGCCCTTCATAGCCGGACATGACAGCGGAATTGACATGCTGTTCGGGATATCCGTCAAAGCCAATTATCCGTGACACAGTTTTCTGGAAGACGGTACGGGAGGCTGAAATGGATATTCAACTGGCATTGGCACTGATAATGTGTTTCTGGTGGTTTGCGACGGGTTTTGATTTTTTTGTGGTTTCAAAGTTGGTTGACTATGAACGTCGGAACCATCATTCCCAGTGGGTGGCTGACGGAAGTCCCTCAGGTTTATATCAGGAATCTCACGCTGCGGCAGAATGGATAAAATCAGCACCGGATTGGATAAAAAAAAGTGAATATGCCAGTTCTCTGCTGTGGTATCACCGTTTATGGACGAAGAGTACCGTGGTTGTGATGCTGGCGCTGGTGATCGGATTTATATATGAGAAAATTGCAGATTTTTTTTGATAGAGCCTTTAACATAATGTTTGTCAGTAGTCAAAGTTTTAACTCATTGATATTAAAGAATTAGTAAAATTGTAGTCTGACATTCTTTTTGTGTAAGTGTATAATACAATCCGGAAATGGCAGAAAATATGCGCCCCGAATGATGCGGCCGGTGTGTTGTACGGGGTCGGGCCACAGTAAGTCGTTGATATTAAAAGAATTGGCTGCTTATTTTGGCTTCAAAAAGGGCCTATATCGCTCTTTTCGGGGCCAAAAAGGGCGATATAGGAAAAAAATCGTGAGGAGACAGAATCCTATAATGCTCTTTTTGATGCCAAAAAGGGCGATATAGGCCCTGAAAACGCCTGTTTTTGAGCCTGTTTCACTTATTTTTCAGTATGTTGGTGTGGCCCGACCCCGCTCACCGCTCCCGCTCACCGCTCACCCAAAAGTGTGACGTATCCGAACGGAATCGTTGCGGAGTATATGTATGACCGGCTGCACCGGCTCATAAAACTGACGAACCGGAATGAGGCGGGTGATCTGATTTCGGGCTATGTTTACACGCTCGGGCCTGCGGGGAACCGTGAACAGACTGAGGAACTTCATTCCGGCAGGGTCGTGAAATACGCCTATGACGAGCTTCACAGGCTGGCTGCCGAGGAGATCACCGATCCGGTTCTCGGAAACGAAACGATTTCTTATGGTTATGATGCTTTCGGAAACCGGTTGACAAAAGGCGACTCCGGTGATACTGTCACTTATTCTTACAATGAAAATGACGAGCTGCTGTCTGAAATCTTATACAGCCACAAAATCCGTTAGAATCAGATATGTTCTCTTGGAAAGGAGGTGAAAGCAAACATAAAATAATAGCATTATCTTTACTGATTGTTTATTAGGAAAGAAGGCTTACCATTTAATTTTAAAAAGCTTAGGAGGAAAAAAAGATGAAAAGGGTGTTGAAGTGTATCTTCTGTTTGTGGGTGGCCTTTCTGATGATGGCCAACGCTCCGCCGGCCTCTGTCGCACAGGAAGAATCAGGCCAGGCGGCCAAAGGTGAGGTTGAGAAAAAAAGGGATCTGGGGGAATGGTGGCACCGAAATCCCCTGACATACAATCCGGTTCCCGAGGAGTTTCTGTATCACTTTGAGGCGACGTACAGCTGGGACCGGGTAACCGGCAATTTTACAAGTGACAAGCATGATCTCGGAACGCTGCTTTCCCTGAGAAAAAAGATTTTTACCTATAATCTCCGATATGCCTTTGACAAGCGTAATGTTGCAAAACCAAAGGACCCGCCCAATCAGGAAGAGAACAGGGACCTTAGGACAAGCACCAAACACGAAATTCACAATGATTTCAGGATTGCCCTGACAAAGCGGCTGTATGGTGCTGCCGGCTCGTTCTGGCTGGAGGATGACTATATTAAAATTGACAAACGCCTCACCTATTACGGGGGCATGGGGGCCAATCTGCTCAACCATCCGAGGTTGAAACTGGATGTTTTCGGAGCCTACGGCTATGAGGAAAAGGACAGAACATCTGATTATCATGATATTTACCTGATGGTAAAGGACTGGGGACTGGAAGGCAGCATCAAAAACTATGAGCCCGGCACCCAGTCTTACTCATTGATTTATCTTGCCCAGTCAGCACGGGCCTATCTGACCCGCTCCCTGGCATTAAACCAAAGCGTCACTTATTTCGTGGACCCTGATGAGAATGACAGATATCGCTGGAAATTCAATATCGGTCTTGATATCAAGCTGACGAAGCATATACTTGCTTCAATTTCTTACGAGGAAGAATATGACAATGACGCTGATTCCCTTCTGGGGGTGCTGAAAAGAGATGCCACCAAAGGGGTCGGCATAAAAATAAGCTTCTGATTTCAGATTTGGGGTCATAAATTAAGGGAATCGGGGATTCAGGGACCATTTTGGCTCAACTCCCCAATTCCTTAATTGTTATTGTTTGTTAAGGAGGAAGAAATAATGAGGAAAACACGAAGTGTCGCGTTTGACAAGCCATGCATCTGCCTGGGGCTGCTCACCCTGATGATGTTTTTTTCTTTTGGCTGCAGCAGCGAAAATGAGGACTATGTCTCTGTGAGAGAGGGGCGTTTTCTGGACAGTCCGGTTGAGGGGCTGGCTTATATCTGCGGGGGGCAGACCGGCGTAACCGACAAAAACGGAACCTTTTTTTATGAAAAAGGAAAAGATATCACGTTCAAAATCGGAAATATTGTCCTCGGGTCTGTTCCAACCGTCCTGAATCTCCCACCGGGAGAGGAAGCACCGGAAATAATCACATTCAGCCCCAGGAACCTCGTTCCTGAAGCAGAAAGCAACAGGGATCCCCAAGTCACAAATATCCTGCAATTTCTGCAGACTCTGGATGAGGATTATAACCCGGACAACGGCATTTTTCTCTCGGAATCTGTGAGAGGGGAAGCCGAAAAATACAGTGCGGAAGTTGATTTTTCGTTAAGCCCGGATGAATTTGAGGCCAGCATACAGCCCATCATCGCCGACCTGCTGAATGAAGAGCGGGAACTGGTCTCCCGGATCAGAGCGCAGAATCATTTTATGCGGACATTGATCCAGGCTATCCTCGATGATGCAGTCAAACTTCACAAAGTCCCGGGCGTGGCTCTCGTTGCAGAAGTTCCATGTGCGGGATCAGAATGCGCCAACGGTGAAATGGACGGCGTGGACTATGAAGACGGCAAATTTATGTGGAAGCTGTCCAGCGGTTATACGGATATGGAGAATGAAACACCGGTGACGGCAGATACACGATTCCGGATTGCCAGTCTGACAAAGACCTTTATAGCCATGGCAACATTGAAGCTTGTTGAAGAAGGAAAAATAAGCTTGGATGATACTGTGGAAAAGTGGCTTCCCGGACTCATACCCCAAGGTGCGGATATGACCGTCCGCCAGGTTATGAATCATTCAAGCGGTCTGTTCAATTTTTATCATACGCCTTCTCCCTGGTTTCTGGATTTCCTGCTTCGTCCTTATGGGAACACCTGGGAACAGGAGGAACTGATTGAAATCAGTGTTGAACATGGCCTGAATTTTCCTTCCGGAATGGGATGGCATTACTCAAACACAAATTATGTGCTGCTGGGAATGATTATAGAAGAGGTCACCGGCGATACATGGGAGGATGAAATACGGGAACGGTTTATCATGCCTTACGGACTGAATGACACCATTATTCCGGAAACCGGCGAAGTGTATCTGGAGGGAGAGTATGCCCAGGTAGAAGACCCTGACGTTCCGCCTTATAATACCAGTGATGCGGTGTATGCTCACGGCTATGTTGATCTGAACGGCCTGACCGGGGGAATGTACGGCGATCCCGGCGGAGTTCTGATAAATGCGTCTGACCGGGAGCCGTCTGCTCTCAGTTCTTCGGGAAATATGATTTCCACGCCTGAGAATCTGTTCCAATGGATGAAGCTCATCGGGGAGGGCAGTTTGTTCGGAGAAGACTCTGACTTTGTCAATGACAATGTGGATGAGGAACTCTACTTTCCCATGAATCCTGTTGTCTCCTGCGGGCCGAATGTCTATAAAAATTATGCGAGCAATATGCTGATTGTCTCAGGCAATTTTCCAGGATATGATGTCGGCATGGTATATTCCCTGAATGACCGCATTCCAATGGCAGTCTGCTCCAACAGGACATTGAGTTCCGGACAGATAAAGGATATTGTCACCTTTGACGCTATTGACATTCTGGGCGGCGGTCTTTCTGACATTTAATGTTGCAAACAAATCTCTATGTCGGACCCTATATCGGACGGGGTTTGTAACCCCTCTATGCCGGATGGGGTTTGTAACCCCGTCCGGAACATCTCTATGCCGGACGGGGTTTGTAACCCCGTCCGAAACATTTGTGTCCCTACTGCCATGCGGGCTCCTATGCCGTACGGGTTTGCAACCCCGGCAGCATGGCAGTGCCGGAAAATATCAAACATTGCGGACGGGGTTGCAAACCCCGTCCGGCATCCGCAACCCCGTCCGGCATCCGCAACCTCGGCAGCATGGCAGTGCCGGAAAATGTGCGGTTCAGCCCGTATCAGAAACCACAAAAACCGTTAGAAGCAAGAACCGGAAATATTGAAATGAATCTGCTGAAACTATATAAAAACGAGTCAACCGTTTCCGGGACACCTGTTCTTGTCATGGCAGTCATCTCAGGAATTGCACAGGGAGCGTTGCTGGGAATCATCACGACAGCCGCGTCCACAGCCTCTTATGAGAGCCTGAATTTCAGATTTTTCCTCCTTTTTGTGATCGCCTTTGCCATTGTTGTCGTTGGAAAGCGTTATGCTTTGAGAAGATCAACTTTCATTGCCGAAGGCATTATCAGACGTATTCGGTTAAGAATTGCTGACAAAATCAGAAATTCCGAGCTTCTGTTTCTTGAAAATATCGGAAAAACAGAAATTTACACCCGGCTCACCTACAATACAAATCTTATTTCCGAATCCACAGTTCTTATTGTCAACGCGTGCCAATCCGCCATTGTACTTTTTTTCTGCCTGTTTTATATTGCGGTATTATCAAAAACGGCTTTTTTCATCACCATTGTTGCTATTTTCGCTGCAATTTCCAGTTATATATTGCAGCAGGATAAAATTGATAAGGAAATTCATGAAACAGCAGAAAAGGAGAGCCTGTTTTTTGAAATGCTGAGTCAGACTCTTGACGGTTTCAAAGAGATCAAGATGAACAGGAAAAAAAGTGATGATCTTTTCGGATTTTTAAAAATAATAGCAGATGAAACTGAAGCCCTGAAAATAAAAACCGGATACAAATTTGCCATGGGACTGATGTTCTCCCAGATATTTTTTTATACCCTGCTTGCAGTCATCGTTTTTGTTCTGCCCAGACTCGACCCGGCCAATCCCGCACTGATTATCAAGCTTACCGCGGCAATATTGTTCATTATCGGTCCGGTGAACCTGATTGCAGGTTCGATACCGCTGTTTTCCAGGGCAAGCATTGCCGTGTCAATTTTGTATAAACTGGAAGAAAGATTGGATGAGGGAAGCATGGCTTTTAAGGTGGAGGGGACTCTTCCGGTAAGAAGAATAGAATCCTTCAATGAAATACGGTTTGACGATTTCTCATTCTCTTACACAGACAGACATGATGTGCAGTTGTTCACAGTGGGGCCCATTAATATGACAATACAAAAAGGAGAAGTCCTCTTTATCGTCGGCGGCAACGGAAGTGGAAAATCAACATTGATGAAACTTTTAACCGGATTGTATTATCCGGTTTCCGGAAGCATTCAGGTTGATGGCCTGACGATTGACAGGACGACATATCAGGCCTATCGGGAATTGTTTTCTGTCATATTTGGCGATTTTCACCTGTTTGACAGACTGTACGGTCTGGATGAAATTGATGATGACAGAATCCGCGAACTTTTGAAACTGATGGAACTGGAGAAAAAAACAGAGATGATTGACGGTGCATTCACCAATATCAAGCTGTCCACAGGGCAGAGAAAAAGGCTTGCGCTGATAGTGTCCTTACTGGAAGGCCGAGAGGTTTGCATGTTTGACGAATGGGCCGCGGATCAGGATCCGATCTTCAGAAAATATTTTTATGAAGTGTTGCTGAATGAGTTGAAAGCACAGGGTAAGACGATTATTGCCGTCAGCCATGATGACAGATATTTCGGCTTTGCGGACAGAGTCCTGAAGATGGAATACGGTCAGTTCCTCAAGTAAAAGAAACCCGTTTTTTAGGGCAATTTGCAAAATCACCCTAAATGTAAAACAATTTTTCAAATTGTTTTTTCAGGCAATTTTTCAAATCTGTCAGAATATGAAAAGCCGGGTTTTTCCTGTTATCGCAAATAGATTCTGGGGACACGGGCCGTTATGGCGGACACAATCTCATAGCTGATAGTATTGAGGGCTGAGGCGATTTCATCAACAGTGATGGATGAATTCCCCTGCCTGCCGAAAATGACCACTTCCTCTTCCAGACCGACTTCCGGAACAATATGCCCCACATCCAGCATGGTCATATCCATGCATACGCGGCCCACTATAGGCGCCCTGCACCCGCAGACCAGCATAAAACCGCGGGAAGACAGCAGGCGGCTGAAACCGTCCGCGTATCCGATGGGAATTGTTGCGATGGTCGTGGGCTTTTCAGTCTGGTATGTCATTCCATAACTGATTTTGAAACCAGAAGGAACTTTTTTCAGATGAGCGACTCTGGCTTTCAACGCCATGGCCGGTTTGAGAACTGCACGGCTTTTATCCACCGCGTCGGAGGGATATAATCCGTAAAGGACAATACCGGCGCGCACCATGTCCAGATGGGTTTCAGGCAGATCAATGATCGCACCGCTGTTGGCAGCATGCTTTAAGGGGATATCCAGCCCTGAAACCCGGTCCAAAAAATCCGTGAATCTCTGATACTGCTTTTTTGCAAAGGTCTTGTCTGAACTGTCTGAAGCTGCAAAATGGGTGTATATACCTTCCAGTTCAAGACCCTGAAGACGTGCCACGGATTCAACCTCAGTGAGTGCCTGCCCTGTCTGTGGTTTCAGATCACTGACCACCATTCCCTGCCTTCCCATGCCCGTATCAATTTTCAGATGAATTCTGATTTTTTTACCATAAGAGACTGCGATCTCGGAGAGTGCCTCAGCTGCTTCGTATGAGGAAACAGTCTGAGTCAGATTGAAATCAAGAAGTTCTCTGGCGTGGTTCGGAGACGTATAACCGAAAATCAGAACAGGTGCCTCAATGCCCTCTTTCCTGAAACGGATGCCTTCATCCAGTCTTGCGACACCCAGAAAATCCGCACCGCTTTGCAGAGCCTGCCGCGCCACTTCCGCTGCACCGTGTCCGTAAGCATTGGCCTTGACAACAGCCATCAGTCTGGCTCCGGGGTCGGCAATACGACGTAATTCACGCACATTATGGGCAATGGCCTTCAGATCAACTTCCGCCCATACAGGGGAGGAAGTTTTGAATTTCCAATTTCCAGAACCTTCTTCCTTCAACCTTCTTCCTTCAACCTTCATCACTCATCCCTCATCTTATCCTCTGACAGCAGAGACAATTGCATCAACCATTTTCAAAACCCTTTCCTGTACAATCTCAAATGTCGTTACAGGTATCGAATTTTGCAACTGGGTTTTCATAAACGCTGATCTTTTTTCAGGGTCATCAGGAATATGGTAGAAAAATGCTCTGATCCTGCCTTCACTGGCCAGTTTCTGCATTTTGTCTATGAAATTCTGCTGATCTTTCTTTTTCAGCTCGTGAGGCGTGGGATAGAGAAAAACAATCTGACCTTCCTTATTCGCGCCGAATTTTGTTATTGCCCTTTCAGGAAAAGGGCAGGGGATTGTCGGACAGTCGCTTTCCTCATTCAGCAGGTCTGAAAAAATGATTACCCTCCCTCCGATCCTGTCTGTAAGCACCTGGTCAAGAAGACAGTTCAACGGCGTGGTCAGCGGTCTGCCCGGTCCTGGTTTCCGGGCCGGAGATACAGACAGAATTTTTTTTTGGACATCCCATTCAAAGGCAGTCTCATCTTTTGGTGACTGGTTTGAAACAATACTGGAAAAAGATGCCTTTCCACATCCCGGGTTTCCAAAACTTGAAACATAATAGGACACGGCCTCATCTCCGATAAAATTCTTCAGCCGGGAAATCACATTATTTTTAAAATCGTCAAGCATATCTGATTCAATGGTTGCGGATACATCAATCCCCACATGAAAAAGGTTGGGGTTCGGCTGCCTGACCTGCCTGAACTCATTGGCAACCCCCTCGTCGGTAAAATAAAAAAAAATGGTTGCGGCAACAAGCGCAACAAACAAAAAACAACACATATAAAAGAACTTTGATCTGAAGATTCCCATCAGTAACACCCCCTGAGTTTGGAAATTCCGATTTAGGCCTTATGGATAAACTGCATCTTGGCGGAACCGATCTCAATCACATCAAACTGCTTAAGGCCGACGGATTCCTTCACCGCACGACCGTTCACTTTTGGTTTTGAAAACCCTCCCACATAGCTCAGAAAATAGCCGTCAGGCCGTTTGCTTATGGTTGCCGAAGTCTGACCGACAAACCAGCCTTTCACCACAACATCCGAAGAAATATTTTTACCGAGTTTGGTGAGTTTCTTGGTCAGTTCCACTTCCCCGTCACCGCCGGAGAGAAAAGACAAAATACCCACTTTTTCTGTCTCATTGCTCTGGGATACCATACTTGAGACGTTTTTGGCCAGCATGGACCGATACTTGCCGGTATCCATGACCATGGTTTCGCTCATGGCTTCCCCTCCTTTTTCGGGCCGGGCCTCGTCCGGGGCATAAGCAAAAATGAGGATATGTTTGCCAATGGTGATGGCGTCCCTGTCTTTGAGCCAATGAGAAATGGCCAGTTGGTCGTTTACAAACGTACCGTTTTTACTCTTCAGGTCTGTAAGCAGGAAACCGTTGCCTGCCCAGTCGATCTTGGCATGATGTCCGGACACGGCAAGGTTTTCAATAACGATATCGTTGCTGTCCAGCCGTCCGATGCTGACGGACTGTCCTCTTTCAAGCTGATATGCCCTGATTGTGGTTGAATCTTTTTTGAATTTAAGCGTTAAAGTTGGCATCGCAAATTTCTCTCCTTATCAAATTGCGGGTTACTTGCCTGAGAGGTTAAGAACTTTCAGTTCCTGAGCTTCACAAACTCGCAACATAAAGTTAAAATCTCCTGTTCACAGAAACCCCGCGGCCTTTCCTCACGGGATGAATGCAAACCCATATTTTTAAATATTTCTTGTCAATATCGTTGTTCGGAATACCGGAGTTTGATGTTCGATGTTCGATGTTTGAAACTTCCATCAAACATCAAGCATCAAACATCAAACATCAAACATCAAACATCAAACATCAAACATCAAACATCAAACATCAAACATCAAACATCAAACATCAAACATCAAACA
>Ga0190284_1000888_pt1 | contig 14348 bp, 8 predicted proteins | sample 48691812_MG_FD_161668 | JGI IMG/M metagenome (GOLD analysis project Ga0190284, IMG submission 161668) | Hydrothermal vent microbial mat bacterial communities from Southern Trench, Guaymas Basin, Mexico - 4869-18-1-2_MG | ecosystem: Environmental > Aquatic > Marine > Hydrothermal vents > Microbial...
GCGACTTTTTGACGAGTTCGACGATTATGATATTAAGGCCAGACACTCAGGATGGAAGGAACTCCGGATTTATGAAAGATTTGAAAATCTCAGCGAGAATGGTCTTTTCCCCCTCCCATCATCAACAGAAGCAAAGCATGTCAGCGACGGATTTTTGCGTATTCTCGCAATATTCTCACAATTGCAAACCGATCATTCTGTGCTGCTTTTTGATGAAATCGAAGACGGGCTGAATCATGAGGTCATGGAATATCTGATGGATGAAATGGTCAGAGCCACCCAGCAAATTTTTTTAACCACACAGCCCCATGATTTTAAACTTCTTAGACGACGATATTGCCAAGAAATCGGTGATGCTTGTTTACAGGGATTCTCAGACAGGAAAAACACAGACATATAATTTTTTTGACATCCCCCGGATCAGAGAGAAACTCGAATATATGGGGCCCGGTGAAGTCTTTGCGAATGCCAGCTTGAAAGAATTGCCATGATTGAGATGATTCTGTCGGGAGAAGGAAACTCTGACGTAGGAGAACGGGACGATCACAGCAAAACATCAGCCGCATAATAAGGAAACATGGAGCGAAATAGCGGCCCGGTGCGCCGCGGAAGATATACAGGCTCCGAGTTTCCAACAGTACAGAGCAGACTTGGGAAAAGTCATAACATATTTATATTAAAAAAATGATGGATAAATCAAAAAAATGATCGCCTTGGAAAAACTATACTCAGATTTGGACTTTCAAAGCGGAGAACTGTTTTCAGTTGCAGACACTCCGAACAGACTCCGCAAGAACGAATGGCTGGAAAAGGGTGAATGGCTCTCTGCTGCCAAACGCGCCGGTGCTGAGAAAGTTTTTTTTGTTGAAAATAATCCGATTGCAGTTTTTGCAGCGTGTGGGGAAGATCATACTGAGAAGATCAGAGCATTTAATCGCTTATGGAGCCTTGCACGTCCGAGATTGCTGTTTTTGGCCTCACCCGGAGAAATCACTGTCTGTGACCTGGCTCAGAAGCCGTTTCATTTTTCAGGGGAAAGCAAAAAACGAAACAAACTTAAAGCACTGGCGACACTGCATGACATTGGAAAAATTGCTCAGAAATTACAGAATTTTCACCGGGACAATGTTGAATCTGGCAAGGTTTTTGAGAAAGGGCGTTTTGGCGACCTGAAAAACCGTGCGGACAAATCTCTGATACGCGATCTGAAAACGGTTCGGCGTGAACTGATTCAGGCAGGACTGGCCGGTGAAAAAATAAAGTACGCGCATACTCTGATTGGCCGTTCCATATTTATCCGTTATCTCGAAGACCGCCGAATTCTGACAGAAGATTATTTTCGCAAAGTGGCACGGCGGACAGCCGGCTGGACCGACATTCTGAAAAATGATACTGAATGCATTGCATCAGATGTTTCGGAACAGAAACCGTTTTATCCGCGTATTCTGAGAAACAAGGATTTCACTTACGCATTGTTCAGAACATTGGCACGGGATTTTAACGGCGACATGTTTCCTGATCTCAATAAAGAAGAGAAAACAGTGAGACAGGCGCATCTTGATCTTGTTCAGGACCTCCTCTACGGAAATGCCGGTATTCAGAAAAAGCTGTTTTTTTATTCATATCGTTTTGATATTGTCCCGCTTGATCTTATCAGTTCAATTTACGAGGAATTTTACCACCCATCAGCCAATAATGACGAAAAGAAAAGCAAAGCCCGTCAGGACGGGGCCTTTTATACACCGCCTGCGTTGGTTGAGTTTGTTCTTTCTCGGATACTGACCGTCAGAGAGTTGAGAAAGAACCCTCGTGTGCTTGATCCTGCCTGCGGATCGGGAATTTTTCTGGTTGAAGCGTTCCGTCGCATAGCTCGCTACAAACAATATGAAAAGAAAGCGGATTTGTCTTATGATGAATTGAAAGAAATTCTGCAAAGGCAGATATCAGGAATAGAGGTCAACAGAGAGGCAGCGAGAATTACGGTGTTAAGTTTGTATCTCTCCATGTTACACTATCTTGATCCGCCTTCGGTTCACGAACAGATAAAAAAGGGCAATAAACTCCCCAAGCTGATTGCAACGAAAAGCCGTTCTCAGCATCATTACCACTGTATCTGGGTTGGTAATGCTTATGACACAGAGGCTATTGGGAGCAACAAATTCTGGGAGGAGCGTTTTGGCGAACAATGTGCTGATGTGATAGTCGGCAATCCGCCCTGGGGTGCGCCGGGCAATAAGGCTGATGCGACAACAAAACAGCGGGAACAGGTGATGCTTGAGTGGTGCCGCAAGAATCATAAAACAATCGGCGACAAAGAGCCGTCCCAGGCTTTTCTCTGGCGCTCACTGGATTTTCTCAGACATGGCGGGAAGGCTGGAATGCTCGTGCCTGCCGGAGTTCTGTTCAAACATGGTTCCACAGCTCAGAGGTTTCGTGAACAGTGGATGGATTGTATAAGACTGGATGAGATTTTTAACTTTACACATGTAAGGAAGTTTTTCTTTAAGGGCGCTGACTCGCCATTTCTTGCGATTTTATTCGCCAAAGGCAGACAGAATGCTTCTGGCGTGAACTACTGGTCTGCCAAGCAGTCTTTGGCAATGAACAAGTCTCAATCCGTAATTTTGAATTCAAATGATATGGCAATTATTCGAGATACCGACTTGTCTGACTATCGTATATGGAAGCTTCTTACTCATGTACGCCATAAAGATTGGGAGTTTATCAACTGGCTCGGGAAATGGCCTGCGACAAGTATTTTGCAAAAACATGTAAAATGTAGTTGTGTCGGTTTCAAGAAGGCGAGTCAAACTAAAGATGCTGGTTGGCTAAAATCGTTCTCAAAAGTGAAGAATGACAGATTTGATCGTTATGATGCCCTGAGGACATCTGATTTTGAACAAGTTCCTGAAAAAGTCGAACATAGAGGAAAAACTAAAGATATTTATGTCGGGAACCGATTGATAATAAAAGAGGGTATTTCACAGGCGCAAGGGTTTTTCGGAAGAATAATAGCCAGGTATGAAACAGATCCTTATGCTTTCAACCACTCATTCCATGTAATACAGCTTAATTATGATACCGTTTGGAAATACAAGCTTGTGGTTGGAATTTTATGGTCGTCGTTTGCGCGATACTACCTTTTTCTTACTTCAGCAAACTGGGGCGTTTGGCATGACAAAATTCTTATTAATGAAAGACTTCGGCTTCCGATAGTTTTGGACAAAAAGAGCCCCTTCACAGCCAAAGTCATCTCCATCGTTGACAAGCTCCGCAGCTATCATCCGCAAAAGCGAAATATTCTGCATCCTGACGGTGTGCAGGAAGAAAAAATTGAGGCAAAACGTCGGAAATGGGAAGCAGAATTGGATGAGGCAGTCTTTGAACTTTACGGATTGAATGAGGAGCAAAAGGATCTGATCAGCGATTGCTGTGAGGTGACACTCCCGTTTTTCTACAGGCCGTTTGACAGTGTCGGTGTCATGCCTGCGGTGGATGATGGCAGAGATATGTCATGGATTGAAACTTATGCAAAAATCTTTGCCAGACGATGGAACACCTATCTTGGAAATGGCGAGGAAATGCGGGGGGAAGTTCATATCGGCGCGCATGGCAACATGCTTGCGCTGGAGTTTTTCCCGGCGGACAAAGATGACCATTGGAATCTGAAACCACAGGATGATTCCTGGACTTATATTCTGGAGCAGATTGGCAAGGCATTGCCACAGCCAATGGGAACCTCACGAATTGTTCTGGACGGGCTGATTCATACGGTTTCGGATAACGGCATTATCATTATCAAGCGCAATGGAAAACGCTTCTGGACACGTTCTCTGGCAAGAGAAGATGCTGATGCCACGCTGTGCAAAGCTATGCTGAAAAATAAGGGGACTTCCTAATGGCGAGACGATCTCTTCCTTCATTCTCCGATCTGTGGAAACAGCATGAAAAGCTCTATGTTGATATTTTTTCAATAGCGATTGCTCAGTTGGCAGAAAAAAATACATGTCCGTCTGGTGATGAGGACGAAATTTCAGAACAGCTTTGCCCTGTCCTGAACAGTGTCTGCTTTGAAGAAGGGAAAAAACGAAACTGTGAAATCCGGACTCCTGACTGGGAGAAGCCGATTCAGCCTGTAATCAACAAAGAACTGAAACGCGGGAAGATAGGAAAGCGTCCGGATTTTACCTGCAAATGTCATAATCCGTTTGCTTCACACGCCAAAGAGCATGAAATCGCTCTGCATGTTGAATGCAAGCGTCTGGGGGAACCGACCAGCAGAACTTGGATACTGAATAAAAACTATGTAAATAACGGCATAAAACGCTTTGACAGCCGGATTCATAAATATGGCAAACGGGCATATTCCGGGATGATGATTGGCTATATCATCAGCATGGAGCCGGAACAGATTCTTAACGAGGTAAATGAGTGGCAGCAAAAACAAATGCCACAGAATCCGAAACTTTCGTTTCAATTTGCCAATCCGCCCGTGTTCAAAGAAAAACAAAACCTGAATCGAAAAAATGTAAAGCCCAAAAGGTTTCATCTTATTCATTTGTGGGTGGATTTCAGAAACTGAATTTCAGGCAATCACAACACCAACGAAGCGGAGTTATTTTCACATGAAAATGACTAAGCCCCTTGAAGCGTATCTGGAAGAAATGAAGAAGATCGAAGGCTATCCCATTGGAGAGGATAAGGACATCTCAGCCCTTTCCGATCCGCCGTATTACACAGCGTGTCCCAACCCGTATCTCAATGATTTTATCGCAGAACATGGCAGGCCCTATGATGAGGAAACAGACGATTGATGCCGTGAACAGGTTGGCTGATGGTTCTGTCAACCTTTCGAGGAGAGAGAAAAGCAGATTGCCTGACGTGATTATTGAGGCAAAGGAGCGGCCCATGACATCGGCCCGCCGATGACATACGCACAGATGAAAATCCCGGAGGCAGAAAGGAGTGCAAAAATGGATGTGCCCGGATCATGATTACTGCAATGGAATTTTTGCTTCTTTGTCAAATGCAGACGATATTATTGAATATATTTTAATTTACAGAGGAGAAGCTCTTCGGAGAAGATGGAACCCTCCGCCCCGAATACTTGGCGGCACGAAGCTGAACCCGGACAGGAGGACGGTTGCCAGAAAATAAAATTATCCCGGGGATTAATGCTTGAATTTGCCAATCGTTCGACTGAGCTCACGCCGAAGTCTTATTTCGTGTATTTCGTGGTAAAAAAACAGAATTAGAGGAAGACAGGTATGTTTGAAGAAGAACTCGTCCAATACTGGAAGACAATCATTGAAACGATGCCGGACGGCCTGATGGTTGTGGATACGCAAGGCGTGATTGTCATGATGAACAGCACCATGGAACAGCTCATGGACTACAGCAAAAAAGAACTTGTCGGGCATTCCTGTGAGATACTGGGTTGCAATATCTGCCGCGAGGAAAAGAGCGAAGGGCTGGACAAGCATTGCGCCCTGTTCAGGGAGAAAAATATAAGACGGGCGAAATGCACGTTACACAAGAAAGACGGTACTCTGCTTCATGTCATAAAAAACGCTTCTGTCCTGAAAGACAGGAACGGTGACATCATCGGCGGTGTGGAGACCCTGACCGATCTGAGTGAGGTGGTGAACAAGGAAAAAGTGATTTCAAACTTACGCCGGGAACTGGACAGCAAAAACAGCTTCCACGGAATTATCGGAAGTTCTCCGATCATACATCAGGTCTTTGATCTCGTGTCCAGTGCTGCCCGATCTGATGCGCCGGTAATCATTTATGGGGAAAGCGGAACCGGCAAAGAACTCGTGGCCGAAGCTGTTCATAAACTCGGGCCGCGTTGCAGGGGGCCTTTTATAAAGGTGAATTGTGCGGCACTCAATGAATCTCTTCTGGAAAGCGAGCTGTTCGGCCATGTGAAAGGTGCGTTTACCGGTGCGGGTCATACACGGATCGGACGTTTTGAGGCCGCGAACCACGGAGATATTTTTCTGGATGAAATTGGCGATATTCCTCTTTCTGTCCAAGTAAAACTTCTGCGGGTTTTGCAGGAGAATGAAATCGAAAGAGTGGGAGATCACGTATCTGTCTCCATAGATGCCCGCATCATTTCGGCGACAAACAAAGACCTCGGGAAACTCATGGAAGATGGGCAATTTCGTGAGGATCTGTATTATCGGATCGGGGTTATTCCCATTTATCTTCCGCCCCTGCGAGAGCGGCGTGAGGACATTCCGCTGCTTATCAGTTCCTTTATCAGCCGAGTACGTCTGAAGACTGAAAAATCTGTTTTCGGGATGAGCAATGAGGCATTTGAATTGCTGAACAATTATGAATGGCCCGGGAATGTGCGTGAACTCATCAATGCCATTGAATATGCGTTTGTACTCTGCCATGGGGAGGAAATTCTGCCGGAACATCTTCCGCGGCAGTTATCAGGCAAAACACACCGGTTAACAACAGTCCGGAAAACAGTACTTCGGAAAGATGATGCTGATGAGCAGCGTCGTGTTCTGCTGGAGGCTCTGAAATCTGCCCGCGGGAACAAATCCGAAGCTTCACGAATTCTCGGAATCAGCAGGGTGAGCTTATACAAGCGGCTCAGGAAATACAGCATTCAAGTGAATAAGGAAATTGGAACAGACTTTGAATCGTGAATTATTCTTTACATGGCAATCACCTCCTCCCATGTAATGTCACGGAATCTGTTCAGAATAAATAATCCCGTCATGTTCAGCGCATCCGGTACGGAATGCGCCGGATAAACAGACATTCATCCCCATCTGCACGGATTAGTGACAAGCAGGGATATTGCTCATGGACGGCGAAAAAATCCCTGCTAATCGCCAATCCGTGTAGATTCGCAATATGCCCGTGAATCCGGCAAAGCCTTCAATCAGGTGGTGAGATTTCAAAGAACAGACTGCTGATCAGACTGAAAGATTTCAGTGAAAAAGAATTCCAGCCTGTTTATAATGCTGCACCGGAAAAGAAGTCACGCAAAATTGCGAAAGTCAGGCAAAATTGCGAAAATTCCGCCTGGCGGCTCCATTTCCGCACTCCTTTTAAAAGTTCGTGAGTGCTACAAATATTTGATAAAATTCCAGATTGCCTCGTGAACCCTGTACGTTCCCTCTCCTGAAAGTATGCCATGACGGTCAAAGTTGAAAAGATGGTATTGCTTATTCTCCGAACCCAGAAGCTCGAATATCCGCGCTGACCCTTTATAGTTGACGACCGGATCTTTAAAAGACTGTGCCACAATCGCCGGCACTTTCACTGTGGGCAGTTTGGGTTCAAGCGTGTCCATGAGCGCCTCAATTTCTTTCACACCTGAAATCGGATTTCGGGAATAGTTGATATGAGGATTTTCAGGTATGTTTTCAACAAACACTTTTCTGGCGCCGTCAAGATGAACCGCCCCCATAAGACGATTCCATGTATCAACCGCCGGCGCAAATCTTGCCGCAAAGTCCTGAAGCCGCATTGGCGGACAGACTGCAAAAACCCCTTTCACCTCACGGACCCTTGCGGCAAGATCAAGAGCCAGGGCCGCACCTGTGGAGAATCCTCCCACAACGACATGCTTGCAGATATTGCTGATGATCCCATAACCGAGGTCCACGGATTCCACCCAGTCTTTATAGGTTCTTGTGGCAAGATCGTCAGGAGAAGTGCCATGTCCCTTCAGACGGGGGCAATACACCCAAAGCCCCCGGTGAGCAAGATAATCCGCCAGTTTTCTCACCTCAGGAGGAGCCGCCATATATCCGTGAACAAGAACCACCCCGGTTTCCTCGGATGCTCCCCGGAGGAGCAGGGGCTGGCCCACGTCTTTCTCCTTTGACTCCCCTTCAATATAAAAAGTTTTGTAATCCTCTTCAAAATCAAACGCCGCTTTTGCCAGCAGACAGTTCACAGTCATGCGTCTCACCCGTGATTCGGGCAGCCATGCAAGGCGGCGTATCTTTCGCTGAAGCAATGTCAGAGGCTCGAGTTCGTTTGCCATGACGGAAATTGGGTTGTCAAGACGAACCCGGTGAAAATCGGAACCTGCAGAGAATTTGGACGCATCCTTCAACAGCGTCCCGTCCTCTTCCGCCACGATTCCCTTTTCCAGAGCTATCGTAATAAACTCTTTGAACTTGTTGTAACGATCATCCGTAAGCAGGTGAACCTGATCCGCATCAAGACTTGTATGGTGATACACTCTCTTCCTGTCAAGATTGTGGGTTGCGGCAAGGAACACTCTTCGTCTCAGATCACTCTTGCTGATCTTTTTGAAGGGCATCAGCTTGAGAACCGACGCGAACAGATGATCATGATTCACGGTGGTCATGCTGTAAATATCAGACATATACGTCTGCATGATATCCAGAGCGACTTTCCGCATGGTTTGTATTGACGGGAGGGGGTCGTCAAAATTTATTTCACACGTTGCTGAGATATCCTGTTCAATGGCAGGATGATCTGTGAATTTATCCAGTTTGATGGGACTGCCAAAGCGTATGTCTATGTCCACCCCGGAGAGCAGCATGGAGCCTTCGAGCATGATCTCTTCCGTGATCCGCTCCGGCATCTCTTCAACAAGATTTTCAGCCAGCGTGTTGATAATATTTTCCCGCGCCCTTATGGGATAATAGGTTAAATTTACCGGGACAATATAAGTGCCTTTCCGGGACACAGATTCAACTGAATCCAGCTTGAACAGCGACAGCAGACGTTGGGCCTCATCCGGGCATTTCTCATGCAGACTGAGCAGACGCTGCCGGTAAAACTCCGTCCTGAGTGCAAGGGATGCAGCACCTGAATGCGGCGGATGTCCGCCCCGGGGAGAACCGACCATGAAACGTCCCTCTTTAAAGATTTTTTTACTTTTGACCATGCGGCCCTCAGGGAAAATAATCCAGTTGGCTTCTCCGGTGAGCAGACTTTTTACAATGATCATGTCCCTGTCAGGATTTTTGGTGGAAACCGCACCGACCTTATCAAGATAAACGCCCAGTGAGCCTTTGAAAAGTTCGTAATCCGCAAGAGACCATACAGGAACACCCGTCAGACGGTAGATATACAGCGGCATAAGGCCGGTTTCAATCCGGGTGAAATGATTGATCGCAAAAATGATGGACCCCTTGGGAACATTTTTTTCGCCATGAATGAATACCCTGGCTTTTGAAAGCCGGGAAATCGCCTTTACCGCAAGACCTGATGTGAGATATGTAAAACGGTTCATATTGTTCAGTTCCCAGTTATAAGGTGATTTCCAAAAAAGAATCTCCAACTATATATTTGCCGGACTGGGTTTGCAGCCCCCGTCCGCTTTTTTAACCACGAAACACACGAAATACACGAAAAAAGCGAAAATTGTGAGTATATCCTTTTTTAAAAATCGCCTAAGTTATCGGTTATCAGTTGTGCAGATACGCCTCGGCTCGGTGCTCTTTGCGGATTTCACACCCAGACGGCAAAAATCCGCTTATCCAGAAACGCAATGTCCTCCTGCTTATATTCCTTCTTCCTGCTGAAGTCGTAAATCAGCAGATACCCCTGCTTCAGGGAATATGTGTCAAGATAGTCACTCAGCTGCTTCAGACCTTTCTCATGCGCCTTGGGGCCGTACCACCGTTTGAGTTCCACCACATAACGTCTGTTTTTATATGTGATGACAAGGTCCATCCGGCGCTCGTCCGCCACATTCGGCTCCTTGAACTCAAAACCCCTGCCGTTGATGATCGGCCTGAGAAAGGAGAGAAACAGGAGACGGCCCTCGCGTTCCAGGAACTTCTCATCCTTCCGGGAGGCGTGTTCCTTCATGAAAGCCTGGAATCTCAGCAGGATCAGTCTCACATCCAGGATATCATCATGAAAAAATTCAGGCCCGGGCATGCCGCTGATCTCTCCGTACCGGGTTCTCGCCAGTTTGGACATCATGCAGGCATAAATCCGCTGCTCGTAAATCCGGTTGTGAATCCGGCACCGCCCGTCATCGCCTTTTGAAAGAATCCCGCAGAGATGCCCCAGGCTGATGACCGGGTCTGAAATGTTGAAGGTCATGCTTTTGCCGTTGATCACCATGTTCAGGACAGCATCATGGAGTTCCCTGTTGTTTTCCAGGTTTTTGCTCAGACTGTCAAACAGTGTGGTGGTGTAGCTTTCATCGGCAATCATCCTGAATGCCCCGTCAACGTCACCGACGGACCAGTCCTTATTCTCCCTCGGCCGAACGATCTGCTCATCAATGAATTTGCACAGCTTGCTCACAAGGTACGGGTAGCCGGAGGAGTAATAGTGAAGCCTTTCCGCAATCGCGGGGATGTCAGGCTGAATGCCCCTGTCCCGGCTGTACTCCCGCAGCATGGAAGCGATCTCATCAGGATTGAAACTCAGGTCCACGGTAAAATCCATGGCGATGTTCCAGGGGCTGTTGTACCTCCTTTCGTCGTCGGGCCGGATTTTCGTCTTCAGGGTTTTCACATCGTGAACCCCCGCGAGGATGACCGAGTGAAAGGTGTGATCCTTTCCCGCGTTGCGTTGCAGATATTTTTTTCTCAGCATTCCGATAAAATTTAGAAACAGCTGGTTGTCCGCACTTCTGTCCACCTCGTCAATGATCAGCACGAGGGATTTTCCCGGCAGCATGGTGCGGACCAGCTTCGTGACAAACTGGGACAGGGCATGCATGTCGGCGGTCTGATCAATATGCTGCCGGATGAACCCGGAGACTTCCGGCAGTTCCAAAAATTCGCATTCTGTCATCAGCATGTCCAGAAAGACGGTGATGAAACGCTCCTGATTCCGGAATATCTCAGTGTCAATCGCCTCAAAACTTATATTGGCGGCCAGACAGTCCTCCCGCCGGTTAAGCTGCTCTGCCAGGAGTGACAGGATGGTGGTTTTTCCGAACTGCCTGGGGCGGTTTATTGTGAAATACTCCCCCTCGTCCACAAGGCGGACAATCTCACCGATTTTTTTGGATGTGTCTGCCATATAATGCCGCCCGGGCACACACAGCCCGGTATCGTTAAATTTTTTCCGCATTATTTTCCTCTTCGTTTTTTTTGCTCAGCGTCATCATCCCTCCGGTTGCTGTAGGCATTGTTCACTGATACAGCGTCTCGCAACAACAAGCGTCACATCATCAGGCTTATCCCAGGATTCCAGCGCGGTGATGAGTCAATCGCTCCCCTGATGACATTTTTGATATTGCAGGATGCATACCGCCTATTCAGATAATTGTATAATAAATTTAGCTCCCCGGGGCTGGTTGTCCTGCACATTGATTTTGCCGTGATGATCTGCTATAATTGAGCTTACAATGGTTAGTCCCAGCCCCATGCCTGCTTTTTTTGTGGAAAAATACGGTTCAAAAAGGCGTGTCTTATCCTCATCGGAAATCCCCGATCCGTCGTCCGCGACTTCGATCCGAGCCGTCTTTGAACGCGAATCATGGCTCAATGTGATGATGATTGTGCCGTTTTCCTTTATAGCGGCAATGGCATTGTTGACAAGATTAATCATTGCCTGCTTCATTTGTCGCCGGTCAAGGTTGAGCCGCGGCATATTGTCCGGGATTCTTATTTCAAAACGAACACTCTCAAGCCCTTCCCTGTAAAGGGCCACGGTTTCCTCAAGTATGGGAGGCAAGTCACAGGGTTCCGGATTTGCCGTGGGAAATTTGGCAAAGGCTGAAAACTCATTGACCAGATTTCGGATCAGATCCACATGATCAATGATCATCCGGGTACATTCGTCAAACACAGGTTCATTCAACTGCCCGGAATATTTTCGTGACAGACGCTGGGCTGAAAGCTTTATGGGGGTCAGAGGATTTTTCACCTCATGGGCGATTCTGCGCGCCACTTCACGCCATGCAGCCATGCGCTGGGCTTTTTCCAACGCTGTCAGGTCATCAAACGCCATGACAACCCCCATGCGCCGGCCGATATCATCTTTCAGCAGATTCAGACTCATCATAAAACTCCGGGGGCTTCCGTCAATGGTCACTCTCAGGGGAAATTCCACAGTGCCCTCCCGTGCAAGACTCTCCATGGTTTCCCTCGCGAGATTCAGATGTTGCCCCATCAGCAGTTTTTTATAACTTTGCCCCATAATTTCCTCATATCTGATATTCAGCATTTTTTCAGCCGACTTGTTTGTCGTCACAACCTGTCCGTCAGCATCCAGTGTGATGACCCCTGTTGAGACATTCCTCAGAACGATTTCCATGTACTGCCGGCGCTCTTCAATCTCAATATTCTGCTGGCGGAGCTTATGTGCGGAAAGTTCCAACTGATCTCTGCTGTTCCTAAGGTCACGGGTCATCTTGTTGAATGAGTTCACGAGGATTCCGATCTCATCATCTGCCGCGGGTGCGATGCTGAAACTCAGGTCCCCCTCAGCCACCTTCCGGGTCCCTTCAGCCAACTGCATGATCGGTATGCTGATGGATTTTGCCAGATAAAAGCCGAACCATATCGCACAGAACAATACCAGCAGGGCAACAATGGATATGGTGATATAATATGTGATCTGGATCGGTTCCTTCAGTAGCTGGATTTGCTGGTATCCTTCATAACCTCTTGAAATCGAAGCCATTTTCTCAGAAAGATCAGAAGGAATCATGACAGACAGAATAAGAAATCCTTCCGCGTCTGTATGCTTCACTCCAAAGGGAACTGTGCCGATGGTTCTTGTCATCTCCCCTTTGAGGATATTTTCCGAAACTGACCGGACATTTTTCAACTCAAAGTCCTTGTAAAAATTATTCGCGGACATCACCTGAAACGGCTTATCTTCCAAGTCCGGGCCAAGGGCATAAGCAATGCGTTCCGCATTCAGGGTATATACTTCGACAGCATCAAGGTTAAAGGCGCGCTGCGCCACCTTTATGTAACGGGAAAGGGCTTTTCTTTTTTCAGGATTCAAAAGCTTCCGGGTACTGATCTGGTATGAAATTCTTTCCAGAAAAAACTGATTGTGTTCTTCCACATATTCATACAGGCGTCTTCCCACATCCAGTGAATTTTCAAGTGCCTGCTCCACAGGAATGTTGAACCAGAACTTGATGCTGCTGTTAATAAAATTGATGGAAAAGAAGAACAGCACAGTGGTCGGCAAAAGCGTAATGGAGATAAACGCAAGGACAAGTTTTGTGCGGAGTTTTGCCCCCATGACTTTGCGTTTTCTGTCATAAAGAAGTTTTATCAGGTTTCTGAAGACGAGAAATATCAGCAGGATAACCAACAGCAGATTGATGTTGATCAGTATGAACATCAGTATGGTGTTGGAAACGGGAAAATCCGCGCCAAAATATATGATTCGGCTTTCAACAAACGTCAGCAGGGCAATGATGCCGATAACAGCAAAGATGAGAATAATTTCCCTCTTCCGTTTTCTGCGCTCGCTTTCTGAAATAGAAGGCGTCCGGTATCTGAACTTGTTAATTCGCATATTTTGTGATTTGGTCACTCAGAATGTAGGGTGCAGCGAAGCCCTGAAAACATCAAACATCAAGCATCAAGCATCAAACATCAAGCATCAAACATCAAACATCAAACATCAAACATCAAACATCAAACATCAAACATCAAGCATCAAACATCAAACATCAAACATCAAGCATCAAACATCAAACATCAAACATCAAGCATCAAACATCAAGCATCAAACATCAAACATCAAACATCAAACATCAAACATCAAGCATCAAACATCAAACATCAAACATCAAGCATCAAACATCAAGCATCAGTAAACAAAATCAATTGTCTGCCAGTCGGTTTCAAAGTCCCACAGGGAAACAAAGAACAGGATATAATGCAGATAAAGGGGAAGAGTGACTTTGCTGAGTTCTGCCCTGGCTCTCAGTTGATATCGCCTGCCTTTTTCAAGACTGCCAGGCGGAACAATCTGTAAATGTTTAATTTCACACATTAATTTACGGGCTTCCCCGAAAGATTTTACAATGACGGGTTTATCATTTTCCCACGACCGCGTTACGATAAATTCCTTTTTCAGATTATGGTATTTAATGGTATGGGTAAGCTCAGTCTCAGCAATTTTTTTGTCAGGCCAGAAACGACGAACCTCATAAATATTGATAAAAAACATGAAAGTGGTGGGCACACCGCTCAGAACAGCGTTTCTCATTTTCTCCGTAAACGTACCTTTAATATTCAGATAAACCAGTTCGAGGCCGTCATAAGTGTTGGTTATCGTAATGTCAGCCAACCTTGCATTCTGTGCAAAAGCAGGAGGTTGTGTAAAAAAGAATACGCTAAGAAAAATGACGATACATATTTTCCGGATCATGAATGATGTCATTTGTTGCTTGAAAA
>Ga0190284_1000889_pt1 | contig 14346 bp, 11 predicted proteins | sample 48691812_MG_FD_161668 | JGI IMG/M metagenome (GOLD analysis project Ga0190284, IMG submission 161668) | Hydrothermal vent microbial mat bacterial communities from Southern Trench, Guaymas Basin, Mexico - 4869-18-1-2_MG | ecosystem: Environmental > Aquatic > Marine > Hydrothermal vents >...
TAGAGCAGCCGGAAAATACCGCGGGTCCTGGCCACACCGCCACCCATCGACACGAAAACGGTTTCTTCACCGGTGGTCGGATCGGCGAAAACCGAGATCCCCTTCGGCTTCATCTTGCTCGGCAGAGGGTTTTGGCTGCCCTTGGCAACGGCATTGACCGCCGCGGCCGTCTCACCGTCGTCGGCTGAACGTGCCAGCTCGGTGGTGCTGCCGAACCAGATCACATCCGGCATCGAGGGATCGAGGGCGATCGCCTCGACCCGGCTGCCCTCAAGCAGCGTGTACGGGGCCACGGCCGCGCCGGTTGTCGCATCGACAATCAGGACACCTGTGGTCGTGTTGATGTTGTAGTCGCTCTTCAAGGCGGGATCAATCTCCAACCCGTGCTCGAGCGAGTAGATCAGGTCCATCACCGCCGTGACGCCGAGATCCTCATAGAGGCGCGACAGGTTGCGTGGAGCAAGCGACCCGGCCGATGCGATCAGCAGCTTATTCCCGGCATGGTTGAAGCTCAGGCCCATGACGACGTGGAATCGATCGTCAGGATACCAGCGCGACCATGTGGCGCCGCGGTCGTGGCTCACGACGATGGTGCCCCGGCGCATCTCCTCGGTTTTTCTCAGCGAATACGACGACGCCGCGATTTTACACGGCTCTCCAGGATCGGCATGCGTGGTCAGGCAGTGAACGCGAGAGGAGCCCGCCGCCAGCGCCACAGGCTTGGTGCCCGTGGAATTGTCCATGGACACCCGGAACATCGTCCGCGTTCCCTCGTGGTCCGAGCTGATGGCGACGAGCAGCTCGTTCTCGTACGAGCCATAGGCCGGCAGCAACTCGATGATCGTGTTGGTGTTGAAGAACTGCGCTCCCTGCGGATTGCAGCGCGTCCATTGTTGGCCGGTGTCGCGGCTCATCCAGATACCGCTGCTGTCGTGCGAGTCGGCGAAGATATGCGACGGGTCGGACGGATCGATGACGATCGTGCTGCGGTCGCCGCCGAAAGGCCCACGGGAGACCTCGAAGCTGTTTTCACCGTAGATGGTGCCTCCGCCTCCGGAGTCGCCGTCTCCACCCACATCGTTCCCCGTACCGCCGCCGGGATTGGCTGCAGATCCGTTGCCGCCCACGGAGCCGCCCCCTCCGCCACCGCCGCAGCCGGTCAACGCGATCGATACCGAGACCAACATCGCTAGCATCAAAAAACGGATAGTCTTCCCCACTTCCTCACTCTCCCCTGAGATGTTTCCCTGTTATCGTGATCGGCCCTGATAATCCGACCCATCTATTTGCTTACATGTTTTTATCGAGAATTATCAAAATATCTTGATGTAAAAATGAAAATACATACAAATACATCGATACGAATGAGATAGGAAAACCCCTGCGCTCAGGGTGAGGGTAGGTGACCCCTAAAGACCCATTACCCAGCGTGGGACACAGCCTTGCGGCCATATCCCACGCCGGCCTCATGCGAAAGTCACTGGCCAAAATGACGTGCTCGGCCGTAGCGGAGCGATACGCATACCCGTACACGATGTTAGGCAAGGAGGCGTCCTGCAAGGATTCGGGAACGAGTACGTGTACGGAGAAAAGGCCGGGCAGACTTTACGGTTGCGGGGCCGCACAACGTCCAGTATGTTCACTCATCATGGAGCCTGAACGGTTTCCCTTTGCAGGGAACAACATACTAATCGGCGCTGTCCACCTTCTGCCGCTGCCCGGCTCTCCCGGCTACAAGGGAAGCCTGGATACGGTTTTGCGTTCCGCTGTCACCGATGCAGAGGCCTATGTCGAGGGCGGCATGCACGGCCTCATCGTGGAGAACTTCGGCGATGCACCCTTCTTCCCGGATAACGTTCCTCCGCACACGATCGCCCTCATGACGTTGCTGGCTCGCGAGATCCGCGCGCATACCGACCTTCCCGTCGGGATCAATGTGCTGCGCAACGACGGAGCGGCCGCGCTGGCCGTGGCCTGCGCAACGTCCGCCGCCTTCGTGCGGGTCAACGTGTTCTGTGGAGTGGTGGCGACCGATCAGGGGATTCTGACCGGACAGGCTCATACGCTCGTGCGCTACCGGGATCAGATCGGCACGCGGACCCCTGTCTTCGCTGACGTTCACGTCAAGCACGGACGCCCGCTGACCACGCCCGACATCGCTCTCGCCGCGCAGGAGACCTATCGTCGCGGCCGCGCCGACGCCCTGGTGGTCACCGGACCCGCCTCGGGCCGATCTCCCGCGATGGACGATCTCGAGCGCCTGCGCCAAGCCGTGCCCGAGGCTCCTCTCGTGGTGGGCAGCGGACTCGATCCGGACAACGCCGCCGACGTGTTCCGCTCGGCCCGCGCGGCGATCGTAGGCACCTGGTGCAAACACAAGGGCGAGATCACCGCACCCGTCGACCCTGCACGCGTCCGCCGCTTGGTACGAACTGTATCTTCGCTCTACCCCGATCCCGGCCGTTGCCGATCGCCTCGCTCGCGCAACGAGACCCGGCTCTTTTCAACGGTGACACCGCAAAACAGGGACTCAGGCGAGGACAACGACCACCGAACACACGTTGGGACGGGTTCCTACGAAGCACAAGAACACATGGAGAATGTGATATGGCCTCAGACTCCCTGCCTTACCTCGGAACCGAGACACCGTGGCTCGACAAGATGGACGCGAAGAAGAAAAAAGAGCTTCTCTCAGGCCATCGCATCCTGCCCAAGGGATTGACCGGACGGGAATCCCTGCCGAACCTGGTCGAATCGGTCTTTCTGGCTTACAACGGGCGCAAGCTCAAGGAGGCTTGCCAACTCTTCACCGATAAAATGCTCGCCCCAGACACCACGGTCGTGCTCAGCCTGAGCGGCGCTCTGACCCCCGCCGGGTTGGGTGCCTCCTGCATCGTGCCCCTCATCCGGGCGGGATTCGTGGACTGGATCGTCTCCACCGGCGCCAACCTCTACCACGACCTGCACTTCGCCTTCGACTGCCCGCTGCACGCGGGATCCCACGAAGCGAACGACGAGGAGCTGCGCAACAACGACATAGTTCGGATCTACGACATCTTCCTGGGATACACCGACTGTCTGCTGGAGACCGACAACATCTTCCAGAAAATCGTGGAGCAGCCCGAGTTCGACGAGGAGATGAGCACCGCCGAGTTCCACTATATGCTGGGTCGCTACGCCGCCGAGCAGGAGCGCAAAAAGGGCCGCCGCAACATCTCGATCCTGGCCGCCGCCTACCGGGCCGGGGTTCCGATCTACAACAGCTCGCCTGGTGACTCGACGATCGGCATGAATCTGGCCATGATGGAGCTGACCGGTCATTCCCTGAGGATCAATCCCTCGCGCGACGTGAACGAGACCACGGCGATCGTGCTCGACGCCAAGGAGAAGGGCCAAACTGGCGTTGTGATCCTCGGCGGCGGAAGCCCCAAGAACTTCGTGCTCCAGACCGAGCCGCACCTCCAGGAGATCCTGGGGATCGAAGACATGGGGCACGACTACTTCATCCAGATCACAGATGCCCGTCCCGACACGGGGGGGCTCTCGGGAGCCACGCCGAGCGAGGCAGTCTCGTGGGGCAAAGTGTCGCCCAATCAGTTGCCCCACGCCGTAGTGACCTATCTCGACACCACGATCGCCCTGCCGCTTCTGACGCACTACGCCCTGGCCAAAGCCAAGAAGCGCGCCCCGAAAGGCCTCTATCACCGACGCGACGCCATGCTGGAGCAGCTCACTCGGCGTTTTCGGAAGGTTCACGGGCTCGACGAGGATTGATCCGGATTCACCTCGAGCGCCTGCACGATCTCGCTACCCCATGCGTAAACAATCCGGTTTTTCAACGATCCCGGCCGCCTCCAGGCACCGGCCGGTGATCGTCTCCCAGGAGAAGCTGGCCTCAGCCCGCGCGCGCGCCGCTTCCCCCATCTTGCCCGCCAGCTCGCGGCTGTCGAAGATCTTCTCCACGGCTGCCACGATCTCCCCAACGCGCCCCGGCTCGATGAGCAGGCCGGTGCGCCCGTCCTGAACCAGTTCCGGCGCGGGCCCCTTGCGGGTTGCCACCGTGGGAATCCCCACCGCCATGGCCTCTACCAGCGCCAGTCCCGACGCGGAGTCAACGAGATGGGGCATCACCATAAGTGACGATGTAGCATAGATCTGCGGCAGTTCACGGTGCTCGATCTGTCCCGGCAGAAGGAGCCCCCTCAAAGACCGGCCGAGATCCTGGATCCGCCGGCCGTAACGGCCGCGACCGCTCACAAAGTGATGGGGCCGGCCGTAGGGTGTGCCGAGCAGGTACTCCCGCTCCGTACGTTCCACGCTGCCCACGAGCAGCAGCTCGGCATCGGTGTAGCGCTCCCGCAGGAGGCGAAAGGCCTCTACCAACTGATGAACACCGCGCTCCGGCGAAATGCGACCTACGTAGAGGATCCGGTGGCGCGGTCGAATCTTCTGCGGCTTGAAGGCCTCCAGATCGACGCCGTCGTAGACCACCTGCAGGCGCGCTTTCATGACCGGAAAGCGCTGTGCGATCCGCTCGGCCAGGGAAGTATAGGGACAGATGATCACATCGATACACGCAAGGCACGCCTCGATGCTTTGCGGAGCCACCCTGAGCCAGTCGCTCCTCTCGAAGAACACGAGGCGCGCCTCGGGATTGGCCTCTCTGAGGATCGGTGCCCACTGCGGGCAGGCCGCGAAAACGATGCAGTCCGCTTTCTGCTCGGCGCAGAAGGAGGCGGCACGCTCGATGTAGAACCTGTCGCGGTAGGAGCGGTAGAAGTGACTCGCCGTCCAGGGCAGCAGCGACTGAAGAAGAGCCAGGGGGCTCAGGAGATACCGATCGATCCGAGCATCGACGCGATAGAGGTCGGATGGACCCACCTTACCGGCCCAGACCGCGCCTTTCCGATCGCGCGCCCCGGCGGATTGCCCACCTGCGACGATGATCACCTGACAGTGATCGGGAAGCGTCTTGGAGAGGTTTTCCAGCACCACATCCCGGGCCTCGGGTAAAAAGGCCGGAACCGTCTTGAAGGGAGTCCCAACGATGACGATTTTAGTTTTTTCGACCGGTCCGGCCTCCCCGAAGCTTGCGCCAGATCAAGCGCATCGTGGCCTTCAACACCTTGGAGACGACGATCTTCGTCTTTTGGCCCCGTTTAAGATCATAGCGCAGGATGAGCGGGATCTCGTCGAAATTGAGCCCCTTACCCCTCAGGCAGATGAGAATCTCCGGCACGACCGTAAAATCTTCCTCCTGCAGCACCGCGGCTCCCTGGTCACCCCAGGCCGACCTGAGCGCCGACACCCTGAATCCGCGGAACGAGCCGGTGTAATCGGAGATCTCGTCGATCGGGAAGAAGCGCGCCAGGAGCCAGTTGCAGAGCCGCGCCAGGTACCTGCGCCACCGGGGAGCCCCCCACTCCTCTCCGCCGCTCAGGTAACGGGACGTAATAACCACGTCCTGCCCGTCGAGCAGCCGGTCGTAAATCGCCAGGATGTTCTGCGGTTGATGGGCTGAATCGGCGTCGAGAGTGACGATGAAGTCGCCGTCGGCGGCGTCATTCAGGATGTTGTCGAGCCCTGAGCGGATCGCTCCGCCTTGGTTCTGATTCGACTCGTGGTTGATCACCTCGAGAGGCATTTTATCGATGTAAGTCTCGAGGATGCGAACGGTCCCATCGGTGGAGGCATCATTGACCACGAGCAACCGATAGTCGAGCTCAGCACCGCTCAGTACGCGACGCGATTCTTCCAACAGAGCTCCGATGTTCTTTTCCTCGTTGAAAGCTGGAATCAAGACATGAAGCATTACGACTCTCCCCTGGGCCATATGGGAAGCGCTCTGACCGTGGATCCGTATTTCCTGGAAATCATTCAGCATTTCGAGGCATTAGTCAATGGCCTATTTGACCTGGACTCTTCATGAACACCAGCCGGACCTTGTTAGAGGTTCACGTCAAAATGACATCACGATTTCCGGGACACCCGACCTCTGAGCCGGGGCACCGCCTATTAGGTTTCCGTCCGATCCTTTCCTTTGACGGCGTGGTGTAAGCGACGGACCGACACGCAGATCCGAAAAAGGACTTGCGATTGCATCATGAAATCCTAATATTCAGCCAACCTGTTAAGGAGGAAACTCGCAATGCGGGTGAGGGAGTTCTTGCAAGGCCAAAACCGGAAGGAAACCCAAAAAGACGACAAGCCGTTGCTCAGGAAGTCGACCTTCCGCTTCCCTCGCTGGGCATGGTCCCAGGAAAAGAAAAACACGCCCAGCTTGTGGCGGGCTCGACGAGGCTGGGGTTGGTGGATGAGTCGCGAGTTCTTCAAATGGTCCTTCCAGTTCCCCTGGAACACGCCGCAACCGAGTGGTCGTGACGGAGGCGCTCCGCCCGTCGTGAAAGAAAAACCGAGGGATCTCTTCGACAAATGCCGCCGTTTCACGCGCGCCGCCGAGGTCAGAAAGTCGGGGTTTTATCCCTACTTCTCGCCGATCCAGTCGTCGCAGGAGCCAAACATCGAGCTGAACGGGCGGAGCATGCTCATGCTCGGATCCAACAGCTACCTCGGGCTGACCACCCACCCCAAGGTGAAGGAAGCCGCCCAGCGCGCCATTCAGAGCTACGGCTCGAGCTGCTCGGGCTCGCGGTTTCTCAACGGCACCCTCGAGATCCACGTGGAGCTCGAGGAGCGGCTCGCGCGCTTTGTGGGCAAGGCTCAGTCGATCGTCTTCACCACCGGTTTTCAGGCCAACCTGGGTGCCATCTCCACCCTGGTCGGCAAAGACGATCGGGTCATCACCGACAAGGTGGACCACGCCAGCATCATCGATGGCGCACGGCTCTCGTCGGGCCGCATGCTGCGCTTCAACCACAACCGGATGAGTGACCTCGAACGGATTCTGCGCTCCTGCAACAACTCGGGCGGCAAGCTGATCGTCGTCGACGGCGTCTTCAGCATGGACGGCGACGTGGCCGACCTGCCGGGGATCATGGAGGTCGCCAAGCGGCATGGTGCCCACGTCATGGTCGATGATGCCCACGGACTGGGTGTGATGGGACCGCAGGGACGCGGCACGACCGCACACTTCGGTCTCACCGAGGATACTGCGCTCATCATGGGGACCTTCTCCAAGTCCTTCGCGTCGATCGGCGGATTCGTGGCCGGCGAGAGCCAGATCATCGACTTCATCCGCCATCACGCACGCTCACTGATCTTCAGCGCCAGCCTGCCGCCGGCGCAGGTGGCGTCGACGCTGGCGGCCCTCGAGATCCTGGAAGAGGAACCGGAGCGGCTGGAGCAGCTCTGGGACAACACCCGCTATCTTCGCGCAGGGCTCCAGAGCCTCGGATTCGACACGGGACGCAGCGAAACACCGATCATCCCGGTCATCATCGGAGACGACACGCTCTGCTTCCAGACCTGGCTGGCGCTGCAGGAGGAGGGAATCTTTGTCAATCCGATCATCTCACCGGCCGTCCTCTCCCACCAGGCCTTGATCCGGGTGAGCGTCATGGCCTCCCATGAGAGACACCACCTCGATCGAGCGCTCCAGGTGTTCAGCGCCGTCGGTAAAAAGTTGGGGCTCATCTAAACGATGGCGAAGCCCGTGAGCGTGCAGCCGGCGAGAGGAAGAAGAGACCGCAACGCCTTTATTCGTCTTCCCTTACGTCTCTACTCCCATGATCCCCACTGGGTTGCTCCGCTGAACATGGAGATGCGCGAGAAGCTCGATCCGCGCCGGCACCCTTTTTACCGCCACAGCGAGGCGACGTTCTTCCTGGCCCGCCGCGAGGGCGCGGTGGTGGGGCGGATCGCGGCGCTGATCAACAACCGGCATAACGACTTTCACGGCGAGAAGATGGCCGGCTTCGGGCTCCTCGAGCTCGAGGAAGACCTGGAGATCGCGCGGGCGCTGATCGGCGCGGCCGCGCACTGGGCGCGCGAACGCGGCATGCAGGTGCTGCGCGGGCCCTTCAACCTCTCCACCAACGAGGAGTGCGGCACCCTGATCGAGGGGTTCGACTCACCGCCGGCGGTCATGATGCCCTACAATCCCCCTTGGCACGCCACTCAACTCGCGGCGGCCGGGCTGCGGCGGGTCAAGGACCTCCTGGCCTACCATGTGGACCGGCAGACCGATTTCGGCAAGATCGCACGCCTCACGGAACGCCTGCTCAAACGGGAACCGATCCACGTGCGCCCCTTCGATCGACGCAAGCTGCCCGCGGAGGTCGCCATCGCCCGCTCGATCTACAACGAAGCCTGGGAGAAGAACTGGGGTTTCGTGCCGATGACGGATGACGAATTCCAGTGGCAGGCACGCAAGCTGAAGGCGGTTCTGGCGCCCGAGCTGGCGCTCTTTGCCTACGTGGAGAACGAACCGGCGGCCTTCTCGTTGAGCCTGCCCGATCTGAACCAGGCCCTCGCCCCGCTCCGAGGACGCCTCTTGCCCTTTGGCGTGCTGACATTCCTGCGGCGCCGGCGTGAGATCGACGGCATCCGGGTGCTGACCATGGGGGTGCGCAAGCGGTTCCGCGGCCTCGGTCTCGAGGGGCTCCTGATCCACAAAACGATCGAAGCCGGTTACAATGGCGACTACCACTGGGCCGAGCTCTCGTGGATCCTGGAGGACAACAATGCCATCCGGCGCATCGTAGAGAGGGTTGGAGCCCGCGTGTACAAGAGATACACCATCTGGGAAGCACCGGTGGAGGAGATCCAACCATGAAAGCCTTTGTCACCGGGGCGACCGGCTTCATCGGGAGCCATATCGCGGAGAAGCTCCTCGCGCAGGGCTGGGATGTGGACGTCCTCGTGCGCGCGCCGGACCGGCCGAGCTGGCTCGATTTGATCCCGAAGGCCAACAAGGTGCCCGGGAGCCTCGATAACGTCGCTGCGCTCGAACGCGCCGTGGAGCGGGCGGAGCTGATCATCCACTCGGCTGGCAGGGTGCAAGCGCGCAGCGAGGGCGAGTACGACGCGACCAACGTGGACGGCACCTGCAACCTGCTCGAGGCGGCGCGCCGTTCGGCCGCGAAGCTGACCCGTTTTGTGCATATCTCGAGTCAGGCCGCTGGGGGGCCATCGACAAACGGTCGCTTCGTTACCGAGAACGACCCGCCCGGGCCGATCACGCCCTACGGGCGCAGCAAGCTCTCCAGCGAACGGGTGGTGCAGGAGTTCGGGAAGGATGTCCCCTTCACCATCATCCGGCCGCCCGCGGTCTACGGGCCTCGCGACCGCGGGGTCTACCTCTACTTCAAGCTCGCTGCCAACGGCTTCGTGCCTGTGGTGGGATCTCCGCAGAGGCAGGTTTCGCTGGTACACGTGCACGACCTGGTTGCCGGCACACTGAGCGCCGCCGGAAGCGCGCAGGCGGCGGGCGAGACGTACTATCTGACAAGTGGGCACTGGAACTGGGAGGAGCTGTCATCGGGGGTCATCCGCGCCGTGGGGCGCGGGCGCAAGGTGCGCCTTCCGGCCTTCGTTCTTTCGGTGGTGTCGGCGATTCTGCACACGGCTGCTGGAGTGCTCGGCAAGGCCGTCGTACTCGACCGACACAAAGCGCGCGAGATCCTGCAGGCGGCATGGCTCTGCTCCCACGCGAAAGCCTCGGAGCATTTCGGCTACACCCCGGCGTACGACCTCGATCGCGGCATGCAGGAGACCGCTCGCTGGTACCGGGAGCAGGGATGGATTTCATGACGACGGAGTGGCGATTCAGGCCGGTGCGACGCGATCGCTCGCCGGCGGCGGGTGATGTCGCTGGAACGTCCGGCAAGATGCGCCGTAATAATGAAGATGATGAATGAGGAAAACGCGTTGCTGATATCCCGCCTGGACATGGTGCGCCATCAAATCAAGCGCCGGGGGATCACAGATCAACGGCTGCTGAGTGCGATGCGGAAGGTGCTTCGCCACGAATTCGTGCCAGAGGCTGAAAGGGCCAACGCCTATCGCGACGGTCCGGTGCCGATCGGCCACAACCAGACCATCTCCCAGCCTTACATCGTGGCCTACATGACGAACGCCCTGGAGCTTACCGGCGGTGAGAGTATTCTGGAGATCGGAACGGGCTCGGGCTACCAGACAGCGATCCTGGCCGAGCTCGTCGCCCACGTGGAGACGATCGAGGTTGTCGAGGCTCTGGCGCTCGTCGCGCGCATGCGGCTGGAGGGAGCCGGCTACACCAACATCTCCTTCCGGATCGGCGACGGTCGGAAGGGCTGGCTCGAAAAGGCGCCTTTCGACGGCATCATCGTCACCGCGGCGCCGGAGACCGATCCGATCCACCTCACCGATCAGCTCGTGAACGGAGGCCGCCTGGTGGTCCCCGTAGGTGGCGGATATCAGATCCTCAAACGCTTCACGCGACGGGGCAGCAAGCTGGATAGGGAGAATCTCCTCGATGTGCGCTTCGTACCGCTCGTGTAGATCCCCGGAGGGTTCGAGCGGAGTACGCGACGACTCCGCCGGTACCTGCGATCTGGAGCCGCACCGAGCGAGCCTCGGACGTCGGATCTACCTGGCCTGCGAGTGCGGCGTTCTCTTCGCCGTACTGCCGGTGATGCTCTATCTCTTCCGGACGCAGCTCAAGCGTGCGCTCATTCCGCTCCTCTTTCTACTGGGGATCACGGCCTTCATCCTGCTCCGAAGAAATCCCCGTTTTCCACGCAAAAATCTCTTCCGCCTCCAGGAGGAACGCCACCGGCTGAAAAGCATCTTTCGCAGGCTGCTCGTGGGAGCATCGGCCCTCTTTCTCGCGGTGCTGATGCTAAAGCCCGATGTGCTCCTGGCCTTCCCCAGGACATACTTCGGGCTCTGGTGCCTGATCATGATCTTCTACCCGTTGGTCTCCGTATATCCCCAGGAGCTCATCTTCCGAGCCTTCTTCTTCCACCGCTACGCCCCGCTGTTTGCGCGGCCATTCTGGATGATCGCCGCGAGCGGCTTGGCCTTCGGCCTCGCCCACCTCGTCTTCGGCAACTGGGTCGCCGTGGTCCTGAGCACCCTCGGCGGATTCCTCTTCGCCGGAACCTATCATCGCAGCCGATCCCTGGTCCTCACGAGCATCGAGCACGGACTCTGGGGGGATTTCATCTTCACCGTGGGGCTGGGCATCTACTTCTATTCGGGCGCCATTCAGTAGAAACGAAGCAACGAGCCGCATCGTGCGCAGATGTGCAATGTCCGTGCAAGAGACCTCCAGCACCTTGAACCGACAATCTGTTCTATTTGATTCAGGCAATCACGAAACGCTTTTCAACATCCGAATATCACCCAAACAATCCACCCCATCTCCGTGACCGCCGGCCGGACCAACCGTTTTCCATCCCGCCGGATCGTGGTAAAATCATCGACACGCATCGATACCTTAAAATACCTCAATGCTCTCTCTGTAAGCCGTTTTCCTTCAGTGGAGGATCCTCTCATGTCCAGGAAAGACGTTTTGCTCGCGCTGACAGCGTTCATTGGCATTCTGTTCGCCTGCCCCGACTGTCCCGCCCAGGGTGTGGGCCGAAAAAAGAGCAAGAGCAAGAACCGGTTTCATGAGCGCCCGCACCAGATCAAGAATCAGATCCCCGAAGCGCTCAGGGATTCCATCGTGGTACTCCCGGAAAAGATCACGTTCGACACGCTCCAGGGCGTCTTCGACTACTGCAATGGCCAGTACCGAAGCGGCCGAAGTGAAGGTCGTGGTTATATATCGATCCCTGCGGGAACCTACTTCGGCAACTGGGTGATTCCGCCCGGTTATTCCGTCTACGGCTCTGGTGCGGGTTACACCATTCTCATCGGCAAGCAAGGCGTCAGCGCACCGACCATCAAGTACCCTGCACCGAGCGGTCCCTCCGACTATTCTTTTATTTCTGAATTGACCGTCGTCGGAAGGGAGGTCGCCGCAGTCGAATATACAGGCAACCAATCGCAGTCGTCTTTCGGACTTGGAATGTGTGAGCTCGAAACGATGGCAACGAATCCGATTCCGGCCCTGAAGATCTCTGGCGAAGGAGCCGGATACGACCAGTGTATGGAATTTTGGACGTATACGTACGATGATTCCCCCATCTCGATCTATTCATCAACCGGAAACGCCATCGAAGCCACGCTCGGATCGGACGTTGAGCTCGAGTTCGAACGCTGTGAGATCGAGGCTGCCCAGGTCGGACTCGTCATTTCCAGCCCGGGAGCAACCGATAGTTACGTCGATTTCGAAAAATGTTATTTCGAAGATTGTCAATACGGGATCAAGGCCACCGATACGACAGGTTTGGATCTCAGAGAAACCGAGATTGAAGTCACGGTCGATGCGATCGAGATCTCCGGATCTATTGCGAGCATTTATCGCTGTGAGTTCTACGCTCCCGGTATCGGGGTGAACGCTAGCAGCGGATCGAGCTTGTATATCGCCTACACCGGTTTCTTCGACTGCCAGCAAGCGATTTCCGTTGATGCCAGCTCCACCAAGAGAGCCGCCTTCAACCATCTCGATTTTATCGAGCTATAGAGAATAATCAACAACACAAGTAGGATATAGAGTCGCATCCTTTTGCTCTGTTGACAGGCCAATCGTGGCCTTTGACACCGACGACGTAAAGCGTTCTCGTCGGGGTCGCTATCGGAATCGTAACAATTCGATTGCGATAGCAACCCCGATTTCGGTTATGACGGATCAGTCTCGAAAGCAGATCTCGTTCTCATGCTCGACGCTGTCTACGGGGAAGGCAAATCGGCCGATCTTTTCTACGACCTGACCGGCGATGGACTATCCGACCGTTACGACGTTCAGGCACTGCTGCAGCTCATGGACGTGGAAGAGGCTAACAGCGCCTCGATCGTACGTCTCCTACGCGATGCCGGCCTCTTGGGTTCCGATAGTAATCAATCGAACGGAAGCGTGCATCATGAAGAGATCTCGATCGACTGGGATCATTATCAACCGTACTCGGCTGGCTGGACCCATACCCAACAGACTAGCGCTGAAATTTGACCCGATAACCACCATAAAAGTATCAGCAAGTATTGGATCTCCGGAGACCACGACGGTCAAATCAGCAAGGAATTGTGACCGAGTAATCACGGTTGTTTCACGAGCGAAGACTGGGAATGGGGAGACCCTCACCGGTCTCACTACAAAACATTAAAAAAGGGTCTTGAACAAAGTAGAGTGGAGTTACCACCCAAAGGAATCCTAAGTCAACCTGAAGCAGGAAAATTCATGGAAGCAGGTTGACAAAGTTCTGGTTTCAGAAAAATCTAATAATCGAGCTTCCTATTCTTTAATCCACGTAATAGGGATGTTTGGGGTGTTCCTCCGTACCTTTGAGGGCAATTTGGAGGATCTTCTCGGGGAAATCCATAATAACCCAATCCGTATCGTCAGAAAGGCGAACCAACGAAGCACTTGATCTGAGTTGCTTGGGTGCGCTGCCATCTGAAAGGCTGTATTCAATCCTCACTCGAGCCGCATATTGACAATGTGTCTCCCATCTGTTGTTTTCTCCACTTCTTACCCTTGGTGGGGGAGCTTTCTCGAACTTCGTGTTTTCATCGTTGAATGAGTCAACTTTCTTATGATATCTTCAACTTCCACTAAAATCGGCTTGGGGTGTCCAGCTCGGCTCGCGTATCTCGAATTTTAGACTGCCAGTCGGATAACCCCAGCGTTCGACAATGTTAATTTTTACGTCCTTCAGATTAGCCTGCAAGATTTTTGACAACAACGGGAGATCGTTATAATCAATGCGGTCGCTATTTCCCCAAGGGTTTCCACGTCTGTCCGCTGGTATTAGGTGGGAATTTCTCTTGACCCCAAGGTCAGAAAGTGTGAATTTTTCTGGCAAGTACTTTCTCCACTGATTTGGCTCGCCATCTTGGAGGGCGCCAAAGAATTCGTGGATTGCACGGTCTGGTGTTGTTGCTCCACTACCACAGCCCGAACTTAAAATGACTAACAGAACCAAGGATTCAATCAAGATCCATTGTTTAAATATTCTCATTCCTCAGTCCTTTCAGAAATCAAACGACTTGTGGTAAAGTGATCGCGTATTTGCATGGAATTCATTAATTTCCTGAACTTAACTAACTGATTCTGCTTGGATTTTTACTAATTTCTTTACCTGGGACAAGTATCCTGGTCCAGTGGATTTCTTCTTGCTTTCAATTTCCTTTCCGTGAGCAGGCAGTCAATACAAAGCCGATTCTAACCTGATTTGGGTGAAATTTTTGGTGTACGCATTTTTATATGAAAAGATATTAATATACTAGAAATTCGGTCCCTTTTCTGGTTTATGTAAGGTTGTAAACAAACATCATTTACATATGGACAGAAAGGAACCG
>Ga0190284_1000893_pt1 | contig 14310 bp, 8 predicted proteins | sample 48691812_MG_FD_161668 | JGI IMG/M metagenome (GOLD analysis project Ga0190284, IMG submission 161668) | Hydrothermal vent microbial mat bacterial communities from Southern Trench, Guaymas Basin, Mexico - 4869-18-1-2_MG | ecosystem: Environmental > Aquatic > Marine > Hydrothermal vents > Microbial...
CTCCGCGTGGACTTCTTTTTCACCGTCGCCTATCTCCTTTTTGCCGTTTACCTGCTGTCGCGCCTCTGGGTCCGGCGTGTGATGGACCGCCTGCGTGTCCAGCGGCGTTTTACGAACCGCGCCTTCTTCGGCGACCGGGTGACGGTGGATGTGGCCGTGCACAATGCTGGCTGGTTGCCCATTCCCTGGTTGCAGCTCAACGAGACGTTGCCGGTAGCACTCATCGCCCCCCCCTCCCATCGCGAAGTGGTCAGCCTGGGCCCGCACCAGCGACACCATCTCCGCTACACGCTCTACTGCCGCCAGCGCGGCTACTACCCCATCGGCCCGCTGACGATGCACACCGGCGACCTGCTGGGGATCGCACGTCGCGGCCAGGTGCAGGTCGCGCCACAGCACATCATCGTCTACCCCCGGGTAGTCCCGCTGCAGCAACTGGGCCTGCCTACCCGCTCCCCACAGGTCGCGCTGCCCGCCCGCTCCCCCCTGTTCGAAGACCCGGCCCGGGTGATGGGTGTGCGCGACTACCAGCGGGGCGACTCCCCCCGTCGCATACACTGGACGGCGACCGCCAGCGCCGGGCGGCTGCTGGTGAAGCAATACCAGCCCGCCATCGCCCGCGAAACCCTCATCTGTCTTGACCTGAACCGGGAGGATTATGGACGGCGCCGACGGTACACCGCCACCGAACTGGCCATCGTCGTCGCCGCCTCCATCGTCAGCCACGTCGTCGTCAGGGAAGGACTGCCGGCCGGTTTGACCACCGAAGCGTGGGACCCGCTGTTAGACGAGCGGGCCCGATTCTTCTTGCCGCCGCGCTCGGAGTGCACCCATCTGATGACCCTGCTGGAGGTACTGGCCCGGGTGCAGACCGCGTCGGAGATGTCCTTCGTGGATCTGCTGCGCCGCGAGAGTCTCAAACTCTCGTGGGGCGCTACCCTGTCGGTCATCACCGGCCGCGAGAGCGAAGTCTTGTTCGACACCCTGGTCTATCTGCGGCGGGCCGGGTTCGCCGTCGTCTTGATCCTGGTACAGCCGGCCCGTCCTTCGGCTGAACTGCAGAAGCGGGCCGATCTGCTCGGCGTGCCAGTTCGCCGGGTATGGCACGAACGCGACCTGGAGACCTGGCGATGAAGCGTAATCCGTGGCTGGAGAACCTGTTCCGCCCGCTGGCGATCGGGGTGATGTTTGGCTGCATCGCTCTGTCGTTGGTGGGTTTGGTGCGCCTGTTCGCCCCGACCTGGAACGGGACAATCCTCGTCGTGGGATGTGTGTTGGCGGCGTTGGAGGCCAACTACTCCTACCGGCTGATCCAGGCCAGGCGGCTGTGGGGTAGCGATGTCCTGCGATTCCGGGTGGTCGAGATTGCGCTGTTTTTTATCCTGCTTAAGATCGGCGGCTACGTAGGTGATAGGGGGGCCGACGTGCTGGCGGACTTTCAAACCTGGCCGCGCCACCCGCTCAACGTCCTGGATGCCGAGACGACGGCCGCTTTTGTCCTGGCCCTGCTTTCCTGGTCCGCCTCCACCCAGACGGTACGTGACCTGGAACGAATCGGTGAACCTCCTGACCCCCGTCGCCCCTACGTGCCTGCCACAGAGAGCCTCGCCACCCGCTTCTTTTGGGGTGGGGCGGTGCTGCTGATCGCCGCCGGCTTGAACCGCATCGGGATCGCCGCCCTGCTGGACCTGCGTCGCCCCTCGGTGCCAGGACTGGTGCTCAACGTGCTGCTCTATTTCCTGCTGGGGCTGGTGATGCTGGGGCAGGTGCACTTCACCCGCTTACATCAGCAGTGGCAGGCGCAGGAGATTAAAGTGGCCCAGGGGTTGGCCGGGCGCTGGGTGCGCTACAGCCTGGTCTTCATCGGCCTGGCGGCGCTGGTGGCTTTCCTGCTTCCCACCGGTTACACACTGGGCCTGTTGGATGTGGTGGGCCGCGCCCTGGAACTGGCCGGCGTGATTTTTTGGTTTGTCACCATGTTGCTTATGCTCCCTCTGGGCTGGCTGTATTGGCTGCTGTTAACGCTGCTATCAATGCTGTTTGGCGGTGTGCCTCCTCCTCAGCCTGACCGCTCGCTGCCTGAACTTCCCCAGGGAAAGCCCGGTGGCCCCGTTGGTGCTGCCCCCAATTGGTTCGAGCTATTGCGGTCGCTCCTTTTTTGGGCCATCACGCTGGGGATGGTTTTTTACGTCACCCGCAGCTATCTGCGCGACCACCCGGAAATCCTGGGAACCCTGGCCGCGTTGGGACCGATCCGCGCGCTGTGCCGTTTCTGGGCCGCTTTCCGGCGTTGGCTGGCCGGGTTGGCGCAGGCTGTCAACCAGCGCTTCCCGCGCCGCTTGTCGTTGCGGCGGGCACGCCCCGCGTCGCCTGATGAGCCCCCCTTCCGTTTCTTCCGTCTGGGTGCGCTGTCACCCCGCCAGCGTATCTTATACTACTACCTGAGCATCCTGCGCCGCGCAGGTCAGCAGGGCATCCTCCGCCGGCGTGCTCAGACGCCCCACGAATACGAGACTACCCTGGGTCCTCACCTGCCCCAGGCGCAGCAGGAGATGACCCTGCTCACCCAGGCCTTCGTCGAGGCGCGCTATAGCCTGCACACCGTTGACCGGGAGCAGGCCAGGCAAGTGCGCGCCGGCTGGTTACGGGTGAAGGCCGCGCTGCGGGCGCTCAAGCGCAAATAGGAGGTTGCACGGCAACACCCCACCGTGGCCGCGCTGGAGGAGGCCGTGGCCGCACTGCTGGCCACGGGAGCCCGGGCGGGCACGCATCGGCATCGGCGACGGGCTGGTGCGTTTGTCGGTGGGGATCGAGGCGCTGGAAGATATCTTGAGCGACCTGGAGCAGGCGTTGGATAGGGTGTAGTATGGAAGCGCCAACTTGTTGGCGTCTTTGGCGAGCCTGATTTGTAATCAAACTCTTGACAAATTGTTTTATTTGTGTTATAATTTAAACGTTTAAGCCCCTGTCCCAGATCGGTCTGTTTCTGTCTTGATTGATTGAAACGATTCAGCGATGGCGAAAATTCCAGCGGTCACCATAAAAGACGTCGCCCGGCGCGCCGGTGTATCCATCGCCACCGTGTCCTACGTCCTCAACGAGAGTGCCTCCATCGGCGAGGCCACCCGTGCCCGCGTGCTGGCCGCCGTCGAAGAGTTGGACTACCGCCCCAGCGTCATCGCCCGCGGCCTCCGTGCCCAGGAAAGCCGCATCATCGGTTATAGTTGGCACCGTTTGCCCCCTGACGGCTGGAACCCCATCATGGAGGGTTTCCTGTATAGCGTGGCCGAGGCGGCTGATGCGCGCGGATACCACATCCTGACCTTCACCAGTCCGCCCGATACTGAACCGTGGCTGCTCTACGAGGAACTGACGCTCACCCGGCAGGTGGATGGTTTCATCGTCTCCGACACGAACAGGAACGACAAGCGCGTCCGCTATTTGCTCGACAGAGGGTTCCCTTTCGTGGATTTCGGTCGCGCCAACGAGGAATGGGACTTCCCCTACGTGGACGTGGACGGCGCGGAGGGGGTGCGCCAGGCAGTCGAGCACCTGTTGGCGTTGGGACACCGGCGCATCGGCCTCATTGCCTGGCCTGAGGCATCCTTGCCCGGTTACTACCGTTACCAGGGATACCTGGCGACGCTCCAGGCGGCCGGCATCTCCCCCGACCCGGCCTGGATTATACGTACTGAACACACGGAAGCCGCCAGCCGGCAGGCGACGTACACGCTGCTTAACCTGCCCCCTGACCGTCGCCCGACCGCAGTCGTGGCCCTGAGCGACCTGATGGCCATCGGCGCCATGAACGCCATCTACGGGCTGGGGTTGCAGCCGGGGCGGGACGTGGCCGTCATTGGCTTCGACGACGTCCCCGCAGCCCGGTATCTCCAGCCGCCGTTGACCACGCTGCGCCAGCCCATCGCCGAGGTGGGTGAGCGCGTGATCAGCATGCTGCTCCAGCTCATTCGCGGTGAGGAGTTGGAGGAGCGAGAAGTGTTGCTGTCCCCGACGCTCATCGTGAGGGAGTCCAGCGGAGGGGTGATAACGTAGATGTCCATCCGCTCCTGTGCCGCTGAGAAAAGATCTGACAAAACGGCAGACGTCAAAGCCATCATCTTCGACCTGGACGGGGTGTTGACGAATACCTCCGAGTATCACTACCGTGCCTGGAAGCGGTTGGCCGACGAGCTATCCATCCTTTTTACCCGCGCCGACAACGAGTCTCTGCGGGGTGTCTCGCGGCGACACTCGTTGGAACTCCTGCTGGGCGACCGAAAGGTGACCGAGGAACAGGCCCAGGAGATGATGGCCCGCAAGAACCGCTATTACCAGGAGTTCATCCAGCAGGTGACGCCGGATGACATGCTGCCCGGCGCGCTGGAACTGCTGCAGGAGTGCCGGCGGGCCGGGGTCAAGGTGGCCATCGGTTCGGCCAGCAGGAACACCCGCGCCGTCGTGGAGCGGCTGTCCATCGGGCACCTGGTTGACGCCATCGCGGATGGTTACAGCGTGGCGCGGCAGAAGCCGGCCCCCGACCTGTTCCTGCGGGCGGCCGAAATGCTGGGCGTGTCGCCGGCTAACTGTATCGTCGTCGAGGACGCCGCGGTGGGCGTAGAGGCGGCGCTGGCGGGCGGGTTTTGGGCCATCGGTCTGGGCCCTGAGGAGCGGGTTGGCGCCGCCAACTTGGTGTTCCCCGATCTGGCTGGCGTGACTCTCAATGACATCCGGCGTATCCGGCAGCGAGCAACCAGCATCCAGCATCCAGTAATGACCTACTGGCACATCACCGAAACCGAGTTCAACCCAGATATACTCCACCACAAGGAGACCGTCTTCACCATCGGCAACGGCTACCTGGGTACGCGGGGGGCCTTCGAGGAGGGCTACCCGGACGCCTGGCCGGCTACCCTCGTCCACGGTGTCTTCGACGACGCGCCGCAGGTGTACACCGAACTGGCCAACGTCCCCAACTGGCTGCCTTTCCTCCTCTTCGTGAACGGCGAGCGCTTCGGGATGGACCGTGGCACGCTGCTCTCCTACAAGCGCGACCTGAACCTGAAAACGGGCCTGCTGTCTCGCACTGTACGCTGGCGCAGCCCCGCCGGCCACACGTTGGACCTGGCGATCGAGCGCTTCGCCAGCCTGGCCGACCGGCACCTGCTGTCCATCCGCTACCGGGTGACCGCGCTCGACTCCGAAAGCGTGCTTGAATTCCGCGCCGGCCTCGATGGGCACGTAGAGAACGCCGGGTTGGTCCACTGGCGGCTGGTGGATCAGGGGCCTGCCCTGAGCTTGTCGAAGGGAGCCGTCGGGCAGCAGGGAGTTTACCTGCACGTGCGCACCAGGGGCTCGGGCATCGAATTGTGCGAGGCGTGCTACCTGACCCTTCGGGTTGAGCCTTCGGCCCGAGCCTCAGGCCGAGGGCCTCAGGGCGAAGCCGTCTCCGGCGGGGAGAGTGTGACTTATACCACCCTCGACTGCGAATGTGCCCCCGCCGTGGTCGCACACCTGACACTGCGGCCGGGAGAGCAGGTCACGGCCGATAAACTCGTCGCACTGGTCACCAGCCATGAGGATAGAGACGACGACGTGCGCGAGGCCGCTCTGTCCAGGTTGGAAGAGGCAATCCTCCGTGGCTACGACGACCTGCGGGCGGCCAACGAGGCCGCCTGGGAGCCGGAGTGGGAGGCCTGCAACGTCACTATTGAGGGGGACGACGAGGCCGACCTGGCGCTGCGCTACAATCTTTTCCAACTCCTCATCGCCGCGCCGCGCCACGACGAGCGGGTGAGCATCCCGGCCAAGACGCTGAGCGGCTTCGGCTACCGGGGGCACGTCTTTTGGGACACTGACACATTCATCATCCCCTTCTTCGCCTGCACGCGGCCCGGGATTGCCCGCAATCTGCTGCTGTATCGCTACCACACGCTGCCCGGCGCGCGGCGGAAGGCGAGGCATAACGGTTACGAAGGAGCCATGTTTGCCTGGGAGAGTGCCGATAGCGGCGACGAGACAACGCCGCGCTGGATGTATGTCCCGGACGGTGAACTGGTCCGTATCTGGTGCGGCGACATCGAGCATCACATCAGCGCAGACGTGGCCTATGCCGTGTTTCAATACTGGCGCGTCACGGGTGACGACGACTTCGTGCGCGACTACGGGGCCGAAATCCTGCTTGACACCGCCTGTTTCTGGGGTTCGCGCGTCGAGTGGGATGATGAGCGGGGCCGCTACGAGATCAACGACGTTATCGGCCCCGACGAGTACCACGAGCACGTGAACAACAACGTCTTCACCAACTGTATGGCGCGCTGGAACCTGGAGGCCGCGCTGGAGGTGCTGGCCTGGCTGCGGAGAGAGTATCCTGAAAAAGCCGCCGAACTGGAGGCGCGCCTGCACCTGACGCAGGAGCGGCTGTCCTATTGGGCCGGCGTCATCGACTGTCTGTACGTCGCCCACGACCCGGAAACGGGCCTGATGGAGCAATTCGAGGGTTTCTTCGATCTGAACGATGTTGACCTGGCCGATTACGAGCCCCGGCGCATCTCTATGCAAGCTCTATTGGGTATTGAGGAGGCTCAGCGTTACCAGGTGCTCAAGCAGCCTGACGTGCTGATGTTGCTTTATCTGTTGAGAGATCGGTACGACCAGGAGACCTTGCGGATCAACTGGGACTACTACACCCCCCGCACCGACCTGACCTACGGCTCATCGCTGGGACCGTCGATCCACGCCCTGCTGGCCGCCCGGTTGGGGGAGCCAGAGGCGGCCTACGAGCATTTTATGCACGCTGCCTGGACAGACCTGAAGGACGTGCGAGGCAATGCAACGGATGGGATTCACGCTGCGCTGGCCGGGGGACTGTGGCAGGCGGTCGTATTTGGCTTTGCCGGACTCGAGTTGAACGAGGAGGGATACACCGTCAACCCTCAGTTGCCGGCCCACTGGAAGCGGCTCTCATTTTCAATCTTCCATCGGGGGGAGAAGGTCGTTTTGGCGCTGTCCCATCATGGCTCTAGTAAGGGAGGTGATGCTACTCTACAAGTACTCCAGTACTAGCCTGTTGACAGCTTTGCAAATTTGTGATATATTTATCCTGGCTCCAGGTTTGGAGATACTCTTGTATTGCCCCGCTTATTAGGTTACTTTGGGCTCTTAACAAACGGTATTGTTTGTAAACGTTTAAACGACAACTTGATGTCTTTCCATCGCTCCAGGCCTGTTGGCCGCGCGAGATTGTTCGCGAACTTGGAGAGATTTCGTTGGCAGAAAGATTGGCAGAAGGGTTAACAGAAAGGAGGTGGTTTTTCGGAAAGATAACTAAACTTCTAATCAGTGTCCAACGTCGCTTACTCTGTGTCAGTAACCCCATTTTAACTATACCATAAAAGAAAAGGAGAAGGAGAATGCGCAAGCTTACGCTTCTAAACCTGTTGGTTATACTGCTCCTCGTGTTGGCCGCCTGCGGGCCGGCAGCGACCGAGGCCCCTGAGGAACCTGCGGAACCTGCAGCCACTGAGGCTCCTGCGGAACCTGAGGAACCTGCGGAACCTGAGGAACCTGCGGAACCTGAGGAACCTGCGGCCCCTGCCGTATCGGCAAACCAGGCGCCAATGCTGCAAGAGTTAGTGGCGGCCGGCGAACTGCCGCCCCTGGCCGAGCGTCTGCCCAAGGACGTGCTGACTGTCCCGGTGGTGGAGTCCATTGGCGAGTACGGTGGAACCTGGCACCACCTGGACGATGGAGTCGACTTGGGCAAGATGAAGATGACGCTGTACGAGCCGCCCGTCCGCTGGAAGCCGGACTACACTGGCTACGAGCCGGGTCTGGTCAAGGAGTGGGAGTTTGAGGACGACGGCAACACCCTCATCCTCCACTTCCGCGAGGGCGTCAAGTGGTCCGACGGCGATCCCTTCGACATGGAGGACCTGCGGTTCTGGTGGGAGGACATGGCCAGCAACGAGGACTACAAGGTGGTGGCGATTCCGTGGTACGGTTTCAACACGGACAACACCCCCATGACCGTTGAGTTCCCCGACGACTATACCATGGTCATGAAGTGGGACAGCCCGCACTGGGTCACTCCCTTCACGCTGGCCCAGGGCTTCTGGGAGGGAATGGACATCCTCAAGCCCGCACACTACCTCAAGGAATTCCACCCCACGTACAACTCCGACGCCACTTACGAAGATCTCGAGTTGGCCGACAAGTACTGGGAGACGCCCGGCTATCCGTGCCTGTTCGCCTGGTGCTGCTCCGATGTGACTCCCGGCGAGCGCGTCTTCTTTGAGCGCAACCCGTACTACTGGAAGGTGGACCCCGAGGGCAACCAGTTGCCGTACATTGACTACATCGAGGACGATATCGTGACGGATCGGGAGACGCGAATTCTCCAGTTGTCGCAGGGCAAGTACGAGATTGATTTCCGTGGCTCCAACAACCCGCTCGACATCCCCTTCCTGACCGAGCAGGCCGAGGCCGGCGGCTATCACCTGCAGCCGGGCTGGATGAACGGCGCGGGCGCCTGGCCCGGCTGGATCATCAACCAGGACTATGTCCCGGATGAGGGCATCCGCGACCTGCTCAGGGACACGAACTTCCGCAAGGGCCTCTCCGTCGCGATGGACCGCGAGCGCATCATAGACGTCGCCTGGGGCGGCATCGGCACACCGCAGCAGTCCACCATCAGCCCCCAGTCCTGGCACTTTGCCAGCCCCGAGGGGCAGGAAGTGTTCAAGGCCTGGCAGCAGGCCGATGCAACGTACGATCCCGACCTGGCCGTGGAGTACTTTGAGAAGGCGAACTTTACGGATCAGGACGGCGATGGGTTCCGCGACCTGCCCAGCGGCGAACCCTTCGAACTGGTCATAGACATGACCGGGTGGGCCAGGGATGAGATCGAGACCCCGGCCGCAGAGACCTTCAGGGGGAACCTGATAGACCTTGGCGTGAACGTCGCCCCCCTGAACATGGTCTCCGGCACGCCTGACTCTGGCCTGAGGGAGAAAGAGAGCACCTTCATGCTGCGCGGATGTCACGCCTCTGAGGTGGACATCTGGACCTACCCCGACTGGATCTTCCCCCTGCGTGGTGGTGGGGAGGGGTCGCGCTCCTGGCCCATGCAGGGCAAGTGGCGCCAGACCGGCGGTGCGGAAGGGTGGGAGCCGGAGCCCGGCAGCCCGGCCGCCAAACTGCAGGCCCTCTACGACAAGGGTATGGCTGAGCCCACCGTCGAGGGGCGGCACGAGATCGTGTGGCAGGCCATCCAGATCCACATTGATGAAGGGCCGTTCACCCTCGGTGCGGCGGGCGACCAGCCCATGCCGGTGGTCGTCAAAAACAACGTCCACAACGTCCCCGAATATGGCATTCTGGGGCCGTGGGCACCTGGCAGCCCTGGCAACACGAATCCTTCGCAGTACTGGATCGAGCAGTAGCATACTGCAACAGCAAGTGGCGGGCGGGTTCTTCCCGCCCGCCACATTTACCGGGCTTGGCCAGGATCGGGGAGGGGCGCATACGACCAAGCTCCCACGATCTTGGCCATTTCCGTCTATGTTACTACCAACGTGACTTTGCATAGAAGAGCTTTCCACACACGCTCAAGGCGGATCGTCAGATCCGCGACCGCCCCGAGTGCCAGACCCCCCGTCTGAAGCGTCGATCTTGCCGCCTGGGGCCGGGATCTGACGATCCCTGGCGAGCGTGTAAACTAAGAAAGTGACGTTGTAGTAATTATAGGAGGTTCAATATGATTACTTATCTCATGCGGCGACTGGGCTACGCCCTGATCATGCTCGTGATAGTCTCTTTCGTCAGTTTCCTCATCATTGATCTCCCACCGGGCGATTTTATGGATCAGAAACTGGCGGAACTGTCGCAACGAGGCGACAGAAGCGCCGAAACGCGCATCGAGGAGTACCGGGCCAAATACGGTCTGGACAAACCGCTGCTCCAGCGGTACTGGATGTGGGCCAGCAACTTTGTGAAAGGGGATTTCGGCGAGTCGTTCCAGTTTGAACGCCCCGTCAAGGACATCCTCGGCGAGCGTTTGCAGATGACGATCCTCCTGGCCATGTTCGCCCTGGCCGTGATGTGGATTGTTGCCATTCCCCTCGGTGTCTATTCGGCGGTGAACCAGTACTCCCTGGGGGACCAGGTCATGACCACGATAGCCTTCATCGGCATGGGTATGCCCAACTTTCTCCTGGCCCTGCTCGTCCTGTTTTTCGCCGTCGTGGTCATGGACGCGGACATCACCGGCCTGTTTTCCCGCGAGTTCCGGGATGCAGCCTGGAGCCTGGCCAAGGTGTGGGACCTGCTCAAGCACATGTGGATCCCGTCTCTGATCGCCGCCGTGACCGGTTCAGCGGGTCTCATACGCATCATGAGAGCCAACCTGCTTGACACTCTGGGGATGCCTTTCGTCGAGGCGGCCCGCGCCCGGGGGCTCAAGAACCGCACCGTCATCTGGAAGCACGCCGTGCGCATCGCCATCAACCCGCTGGTCGTCATCCTCGGGTCAGAGCACATACCTGGAATCATCAATCGTAACATGCTGCTGGCCTACATCCTGAACCTACCGACCATCGGCCCGGTCTTTATCGGAGCGCTTTTGGTCCAGGACAGTTACATGGCCGGCACATGCCTGGTCTTCCTGATCATGCTGACGTTGCTCGGAAACCTGCTGGCCGACATCGGCCTGGCCTGGCTCGACCCGCGCATTCGGCTCGAGTAGGCTGTTAATGGAGGTAGAGATTATGACTACAGACAAATCATCTGAAACCCCTTCGACAGGCTCAGGGCAGGCTCCTTCGACAGGCTCAGGGCAAGCCCCAGAGCGCGACAAAAAGCAACTGAGCCAGAGCTACTGGGCGCTGGTGTGGTGGCGATTCAAGAGGAACAGGATGGGTATCGGTGGCATGATCATCGTCCTCATCTCTCTCATCTGTGGCACGCTGTTCGCCGAGTTCTTTACCCCGTATCTCGTCAATCAGCAATCGGACTACATAGAGGCGCGACCCCAGTGGCCCCACTTTATTGACCCTGACGGCAAATTCCACCTGCGGCCTTTTGTGTATGGGTTGAATGAGGAAATAGACATGACGTTGCACATACGCGTCTACACGGTTGACACTTCCAAACAATATCCCATACACTTTTTAGTGCGAGGTGTGCCCTACAAGTTGTTGGGCCTGATTCCGATGGATACTCATATCTTTGGCCCAGACCCCGACGATCCAGAGGCCCACGTATATATCTTTGGCACCGACGGGTTGGGACGCGACATCTTCTCGCGCATCGTCTACGGCGCCCGTCTCTCCCTGTTGCTTGGCCTGATCGGGCAGGCCCTCACGCTGATTTTTGGAGCGACTCTGGGGGCCATCTCGGGGTATTACGGCGGCGGGATGGACATGTTCATCATGCGCACGACAGAGTTCCTGCAGGCCTTCCCCCGGGAGCCTATACTCCTGGCGCTGGCGTCCATCATCCCCGACAACTGGGACCCCATGTGGATATACTTTGGGCTCACCATAGTCCTGGCGTTCGTCTATTGGGGAGGGCTGGCCCGGCAGGTGAGGGGACTGGTGCTCTCCATCCGCGAGCGGGAGTTCGTGCTGGCCGCCCAGAGTTTTGGGGCCAGCGACAGACGCCTCCTGTTCCGGCATCTGATCCCCAACGCCATGAGCAACATCATCGTCAACGCTACGATGATGATCCCCGCTATGATCCAGTCTGAGGCGTTCCTCGGTTTTCTGGGCCTGGGCCTGCGTCCCCCACTCACGAGCTGGGGCGTGCTGATGAACGAGGTCAGCAGCGTGCGCGCCATACGTTATTTCCCCTGGCTCCTTATCCCCATCCCGTTCATCCTCATATCCCTCCTTGGCTTTAACATGCTGGGCGATGGACTGCGGGATGCCCTTGACCCCTATAGTGGCCGGTAGGAGGTTATGTAATGAACGAAGTAAAAGAAACGAGCGAAACAAACAACGTACTGGTAGAAGTCAAAGACCTCAAGGTCCAGTTCGATGTGCGGGATGGCATCATCAAAGCCGTGGACGGGGCCACCTTTGATATCGTACGGGGCCGGACACTGGGCGTGATCGGCGAGAGCGGCTGCGGCAAGTCCGTGACCGCCAGGGCTATCCTGCGCATGGTCCCCAGGCCCGGCAAGGTTGTGGGGGGAGAGATCCTGTACCACCGCCGCATCCAGTCCAACGGTTCCGAAATGACCGACATCGTGAGGATCAACGATCTGGACCCCGATGGAACCGAGATCCGCAAGATCCGTGGCGGCGAGATCGGTATGATCTTTCAAGAGCCGATGAGTTCCCTCACCCCGGTTTACACCGCCGGCAGCCATATCAATGAGGCGGTCGGTCTGCACCGGCTTATGCCCATCCGCAAGGTCGGAGCCCAGATGACGGAGACCATCCAGGCGCACCGGCAGGTCACCAAAGAGGAGGCCCGCGAGATCGCCATCGAGATGCTGTACAGAGTGGGGCTGCCGAAACCAGAAGAGCGGGTGGATTCCTACCCGCACCAGTTGAGCGGTGGGCAGCGGCAGCGGGTCATGATCGCCATCGCGCTCTCCTGCCAACCCAAGATGTTGATCGCCGATGAGCCGACGACGGCGCTGGACGTCTCCATCGAGGCGCAGATACTGGACATTATGCGCGATCTGCAGGAGACGGTTGACATGGCCATCATGTTCATCACCCATAACCTGGGCGTCGTCGCAGAGATGGCCCAGGACATGGTTGTGATGTACATGGGCAAAGTGGTGGAAAAAGCCAGCGCCCTCGAGATATTCTACGAACCCCAGCATCCGTACACGCGCGCCTTGCTCAAGTCCATCCCCCACGTAGGCAAGAAAAGCCAGGAACGGTTGTTCACCATCACAGGTATGGTGCCTGACCCGTTCAACCTGCCACCGGGGTGTGTCTTCCATCCGCGCTGCCCAGAGTATATGCCGGGAAAGTGCGACCGGATCGTGCCATCGTGGACACAGGTGGGAGAAGACCACTGGACGCGGTGTCTGCTTTACGAGGAGGTGTGAGCAACATGGCTGAAGACATGCAAACCGACAACATCCTGCTGGACGTCAAAGGGTTAAAAAAGTACTTTCCCATCCACAAAGGTCTGTTACGCAGGGTCACGGGGTACGTCAAGGCGGTGGACAACATCAGTTTTTTCGTCCGCGAGGGCGAGACGCTGGGACTGGTGGGCGAGAGTGGCTGCGGCAAGACCACGGCGAGCCGCACGATCATCCGCTTGTATGAACCAACCGCCGGAAGTATTCATTTCAAAACCGGTCTGTTCTCACCCGACGGCAAGCCCCAGATGGTGAACCTGCGCGAGTTGGACAAAACACAAATGAAGGCGATCCGGCGGGAAATGTCCATGATCTTTCAGGACCCGGTCGGCTCGCTGAATCCTAGAATGAGCGTGTTCGACATCATCTCGGAGCCGCTGGTGATCCACAACCAGAGCACAGGCCCTGAGGCCGAGGAGACCGTCGTCCAACTCCTGGAGCGCGTGGGTCTGCGCCCGGAACATATGCGCCGTTACCCGCACGAGTTCTCGGGCGGTCAGCGTCAGCGCATTGGCATCGCCCGCGCCCTGGCTCTGCATCCGCGCCTGGTCTTCTGCGACGAGCCTGTCTCCGCCCTCGACGTGTCCATCCAGGCGCAGACGTTGAACCTGTTGCAGGACTTGCAGGCGGACTTTGGCCAGGCTTATGTCTTTGTCGCCCATGACCTGAGCGTGGTGCAGCACATCTCTGACCGCGTGGCGGTGATGTACGTGGGCAAGATCGCGGAGATGGCCGGCTCCGACACATTGTACAACAATCCGCTGCATCCCTATACCGAGGCATTGATGTCGGCCGTGCCAAAGCCCGATCCCAAGTACGAGTCGGAGCGCATCATAATGCCGGGCGACGTGGCTGATCCATCCAATCCGCCGCCGGGGTGTTACTTCCACCCCCGCTGCCGGTATGCCCAGGAGATATGTAAGCAAGAGGAACCGGAGTTCCGGGAGCTCAAGCCGGATCACTTCGTGGCCTGCCATCGCGCCGATGAGTTGCAACTGAGAGGCGTGTAGACGCGCTCACCAATATTCTCCGTCTGACAGAGCTCTGGCGTGCATACGAGCTGTAGTGGCGACTTCAGTCGCTTTGTGCCTTGTTGTGAACGACTGAAGTCGTTACTACGGAACTCACTACCGGACAGTTTTATGGATGCGCCAACTTGTTGGCGTCCTGGGCTGGCAAAGACGCGGTTTGCGCTGTTGATCTTGGCAGCG
>Ga0190284_1000894_pt1 | contig 14293 bp, 13 predicted proteins | sample 48691812_MG_FD_161668 | JGI IMG/M metagenome (GOLD analysis project Ga0190284, IMG submission 161668) | Hydrothermal vent microbial mat bacterial communities from Southern Trench, Guaymas Basin, Mexico - 4869-18-1-2_MG | ecosystem: Environmental > Aquatic > Marine > Hydrothermal vents >...
GACCTCGACCCCAAAAAAACGATTCTCCTCCGAATTAGTTACTGGAGAATCTGCCCGGTAGGGCCTGTTTGACTTTGAGGGCGCAGTATTCGAGATCGTGAACCCCCTTTCTAGCTGTGGCCGGCGTTCTTCTGTGCCTGGACATGCACGTTCTGCACCGGCGCGACTCTCTTGATTTCTCGCTCACGCCGATCAGCAGAGTGCTGCTCGCCGGGCGTACGTTCTGGTTCTACGCCGCCAAGCTGCACTGGCCGGCTCAGCTCACGGCAACCTACCCGCGGTGGGAGATCGACGTTCACGATCCGCAGGACTACCTGCATGTTGCAGCCGCTCTGGCGATGGTGGTAGGCCTGTGGAAGGCGAGGCCCCAGGTAGGCAAAGGACGAGTGGAAGAGGCGCTCGAGCAATTGGACGAACTTCTACGTCTGTCGCCCGGCGACGTCCAGGCGAGCGCGCTGCGCGAGACGATTAGCACTCACGAGGCGCGACCGTAAGCGCGAAGCCCAGGACCCAGGGCCCAGGCCCCAGGCCCCAGGCCCCAGGCCCCAGGCCCCAGGCCCCAGGCCCCAGAGTCCACACCTACTGGCCCAACACCCGTTGAAACGCCGCGAAGTCGCGCAAGTCGACATAGCCGTCGCAATCGAGGTCGGCGTAGCGGCAGTCGGGATCAGTCGAGGGCGTGTCCGGTCCGGTTAGGCAATCGTGGAGCTGCGCGTAATCGGCGAGGTCCACCTCGCCGTCGCCTATAATGTCACCGAGCTTCGTGCGGACGTACTGCGTGAACGGAATTCCGTTCGTGCCCGTATCCGCATCGGCGAGGTGCTCGGTAAGCGCAATCTCCAACCACGTATCGTCGGGCAGGGTTCCGTCGGTCTGATCCAGAATCAGCGTCAGACCGTTCGACGAAACCTCATAGTCGAAGTAGCCGGTGTAGTAGTCCTGCGTGTGGGTGTCCTCGTCAGTAATTGTGACCGGCGGGCCGTCCTCGACCACAATCTCCCGGTGGAATGTGAACGTCAACTGGGCGTTGCACACGCTCGGCAGTGTGGCTTCGTACAGCGGCGTGGTCGCCTCGACCGCCGGAGCCGGGACGTTGAACACGACGATGAACGGTTCAGAGGTCTCATACGGTCCCAACTCGTCAACCAGCCGGTAGGTCACATGGAAGGGGTACCACGGTGCGGGATCGTGCGGAACGTAGGCGCGATACTTCATGTGTACGTGGTGCTCGCTCCACTGGCTCAGGTTGTAGGCATCGCCCACATGGGTCAGCCAAGTGCCATCATCCATTCTGATTTTGAGGTCCGGCGCCAGGTCCAGGATCTCAAACCATATCTGATAGTCCACGCCGGGCGTGCCGGACAATTCGATCTCCAGAGGAAACCCGTAGGCGGGGTCGGTCGTGTCTGAGAACCCAGGCTCGCCGACGGACCAACAACCGTAGATTGAACTCCAGTTCAATTGATAGTAACCGTTGTACGGATAGGGGCCTGGCGGGTCAGGGCTCTGGCCGTGTTGGTATACCCGAGACTTGTCCACGAACAGCTTGCCGTCTTCCTGGCCCAGGAAGAAATGATCCAGCGGTCATTGTCCCCACGCGGGGACGCAGACACCGGCAAAGACGATCGCGGCAATTGCAATACTTATGTTTGATCGACTCAACATTCCGTCGTTCTCCTTGTGTATGCTCCTCGATCCGTAATCGCGCGTTCGACGCTTACGGCGGAGGCTCCTCGATCGGCGGCCAACCAGGGGCGTGGCTCGGCCACCAGAGGTTCTTGCTGGGAAATTCCCACGTCGCTTTCCAATGAAGCGGTTCCACGTGACTGTCCACGAACAGGTAGTTCGAGCAGTTCCTGTGCCGGTCCCACGCCACTTCCTTCTTCGGGTCCTCATCACCTTCCCAGAGGTCCGAGTGAATGTGGTCTGCGGAATCGTAACCGGCGCCACAGCGGACCTCGGCCAGGTAAATGACCGAGTTCGCGCGCCGGATGGTGCCCATGCGGTTGTAATCGTGTGGGTTCTGCGGCGTGGGCACCAGGGAAAAGTTGATGGCGTAACTGGACCAGCGGTAATCTTGCCAAGTGGCCCGGTCTTGCGGGGGATTCGCCCAGTTGAGGAAGGGCTTCCCCGTCTGGTCCTTGGGACACCGGGCGACCAGGGGTTGCCTGGCGTATTGCTGGAGCACGCACAACCAGTAGTCCTCCTCCAGTGAGTCCGCCGAAGGACAGGCCGCCGCCGGAAGGTAGTCCCGGTTTTCCAGGGTGTAGGTTGTCAGGCTCGAACTGACCTGGTGCAAATTGCTCATACAGACCACGCAGCGAGCCTGCTCGCGCGCCTTGCGCAACGACGGCAGCAGAATGGAGATGAGCAGGGCGATAATCGACACGACTACGAGCAATTCGACCAACGTGAATCCCCGCACCACTCGCGAGCGGGGAACGGGGCCGCCGCGCAGCAGCGCGACGGCCCCATCGTTGATCGAGTCCTTCTCGGGGAATTCACGACACATCGTCGCGCTCCTTGTTCGGACCCTTGTTGCGACACGATCACCTACCGGCACCGCCGCAGGACGGCCAACGCCCCGACCAGCAACAAGCCCGCCGTGCCCGGCTCGGGCGTCACTTCAAAATTGAACCTGAACGGCGTGTCCGAACCACCGAGTTCCGGATGTTCCCCTTCCACGCCGTCTCGGCCCACGAGAGAACTACCACCCTCGGTGTACATGCCGGAGTCGTCGAATGCCGTGAAGTCGCACCAGACGGTTTCTCCGAGCATGGTGTCGGGCAAGTAGAAGAAGAAACCCATATGCGAGTGAATGCCCCAGGCGTTTTTGTCCTCCAGCCACAGCTTCTCGCCGTTGGCGGCGGTGAACTTGTACGTATCGCCATCCGCGGTGAGCACTCCGGTGTCGTCTTGCTTTATCATTAAAAAGTCGGTTTGGTCCGCCAGGGAGGTGCTGACCCGCCTGATCCCGACGTCCCAGGATGGTTCGGTTTCCTCGTCGACGCTCTCAAGGCCCCACATGCCCCGAGGACCGTGGGCCGAGTGCCAACCATCCAGGTGCTGCACGCCATCGGGATCACCGTAACCCAGGTCCGCACTCCACTTGAACCGACAGGTGTACAGGAACTTGGCGGGATCAGTGGGTTTGGGAATGGGGTCGCCGAACTCGTCCAACTCGGGCACCAGCTTGAGGAAGGGGGCTCCCGGCTGGACCGGGTCTTCGCCCCATTGTGGCCAGCCTGGGGTGGGCGCCACGGCGTGGACCGGCGGTGTGGAAAACATCCACAACTGGTTGTCGTCGCCCGACCAGCAGTCAAGATCGCCGGCCGAGGTGCCCGGATCGCTCCAGTCAGGTCGCAACGTCGGGTTGATCCCGATGTGCGTGTGGGCGAGCGGACAGTCCGCCCAAGCCTGACTGATCAGAAATGCGGAAACCACTATTGCTGCAACTGCGTTGCGCAGACTTCGTTCTGTCATCGAAAAGTCCTCCGTTATCTCGTCCATGTGACTGCTCGTGCGGCAGGCAGCCGCGCCTCCGAACGCGGCGCACCAACGAAAGGGCACAGGACCCATCGCTCGCGCTCCGGGCTCGGTCGGTAGCGTCGCCCCTTGTGGGCGGCGCACCCGCGTCTTTCGTCACCCACAAGGGGTGACGCTACATTAGGGATCATCAGAGGCGATTAAACCGATAGCATCTCGCGCTCCAGGCTCGGCCGGACGGTGCGTAATCGCGCTCGGTTGCTATAAGATAGGCAGCGGCGGGGCCCGCGGAATCCGGGGGCTGAATTGGGCTTGCACACAAAGTACGAGGTCAGGGATCGGCAACTCCACGAGCCCGGCGTCGGCGCACATAGACACCGTCGTCGGTTCCTCGAGTGTTACCTTGCATCCCGAGGTTAGCTGTTGACAGACGGGACATTGCTGAGAGGAATGGCCATCATGCTGGGCATGGATATGCAGCGCGTGCGCCATCCCCGTCGAAACGAGAAGAAAGCACACCAACGCCGGGATGAATGCCAATCGCCGCAACATGGCCCCCCACGAGCGTTAACGCCCTGTAGCAACCCCGTATACTACGACTCAACCGGGCACAAGGTCAACTCTTTTCAAGGTTGTTTTCCCTGGTCTGCGCAGAAACTTACACCAATGCCGTCGGCTTTCTGCCTCAACAATGCCTGTTCACCCGCGTGTTGTGCTACCGTCTACCAACAGGGTTTTGTCGCGCAATGACAGATCGTAGTAGACTTGCAGTTGCCCATCGCACATCGCGCTGATTGAATGATGCTCCTTGATATGCTGGACAGCCTGGGTCGCCAGGGTGCGTGCGAACGGACGGTCGTTGAGCAGGCGCTCCATGGCCGCCGCCAGAGTCGTCGGTCGCGCATCGGGGCAGACCAAGCCGGTGACTTCATGCAGATAGGCGTCGTCGGCCCCCCCCTGGACGGTGACCACGGCCATGCCGGCGCCCATGGCCTGCAGAGTGCGCACCGACAGCGCCCCTTCAATCGCCGGTCGGACGAAGAGGTCCGCGCCGGCCATGATCTGCTTGGCCTCGCCCAGGGGCTCGGCGAACGTCGCCACCGGCGCCAGGCCACTGCTTTGGGAAGTCCGGCGTAGAGCCTGTTCCATGGGTCCCGAGCCGGTAAGGAACGCCATGAACTCGTGTCCGCCCACGCGCAGCAGACGCAGCGCCTCCAACAAGCGATCAACGCCGTTGGCAGGGATCAACTGGCTCGTGCAGAGAATGGTGGGGATGCGCTGCGGTCGGGTAAAGCAGGTGGGCTCGTCGCCGGCGACGATCCCCGGCTTCACCAGCGTCAATCGCTCGCGCTGTACGTCACCGCGCTCCAGGAGCGCTTCGAGAATCGGCTGGCTGCCCGCGACCGTACGATCGGCCGGGTGCTCTCCCTGCGGCGAGAGCGCGTCCACATCCTCCAGGTCCATCGCGTGCAGAACCAGGTGGGCGTCGTAATGGCGGGCGATCTGGCCGGCAACGTGGAACGAACGCCCCGAAAGTCCGTGGACGATGTTGGGCGGGCGCGCCGCGAGCGCATCCAGCGCGCTACGCAGACGCCGGCGCCGGAAAGGCCAGGAAAGCTCCCTGTAAAACACGTGTTGGACCGACCCGAGCATCAGCGATTCCGTCTCCAGCGAGGGGGAAACCAGCCGAACCTGCGCCGCGGCGTCGAGCAATCCCACGCACAGATACCTGAGCACGGCGCGGAACCGTCGCAGGGAGAGTGGGTCCACGCACAAGGCCAAGTCGACCTTGGGCGGAACGTCGGAAGGAAGCATGTCGTCCGTTGTGGGCGTCATATCCGGATCATCGGTAGAGCCCGCGCCGGACGCCAGTCCATAAACCAGCCGGACGCAAGCGGTGTTTGCCAAACGATCAACCGACCACTATCTTACTCGCGCCCCAGACCGGGTGACAGCCCCGACGAAGGATTTCGGCATGCGTGTTGTCCGCGGACATGATTTCGAGCATCTGCAGCTTGCCGCCTCGGTCTTGACCATCGGCAACTTCGATGGCGTGCACCGCGGGCACCGCCAGATCATCGCTCAGGCCGGGCTCCTGGCCGCCGATCGCGACGTCCCCGTCGCCGTGCTCACCTTTGAACCCCATCCCCTGGGAGTTGTGGGCTCTCGCCGCCGCCCGCTACGACTCACACTGGGGGAGGAAAAAATCACCCAGCTCGCCCACACCGGTGCCGACATTATCGTTGTCGCGGACAGCACGCCCGCCCTGCTGGGTCTGACTGCCGAAGCCTTCATCGACGAAATCGTCGTGCCCCGGTTTCATCCCACGCACGTGGTCGAAGGGGCGTCGTTCGGTTTCGGACGCGGGCGCACGGGCACGACCGAATTGCTGCGGCAACTGGGGCGAGCGAGCGGGTTCGAGACATTCGTTGTCGAGCCCGTTCGTCTGCAGGTGGAGGGTGACGAGGCGGCCCTGGTCTCCAGTTCGCTGATTCGCAGGCTTCTCCAGGACGGGCGGGTGCACCGTGCGGAACTATGCCTCGGACGTCCCTACACGCTGGTGGGGACGGTTGGCGTCGGGGCGGCCAGGGGCGCCGGGCTGGGCTTCCCGACGGCCAATGTCGAATCGCCCGGGCAACTCATCCCCGGCGAAGGGGTTTACGCGGGCGAGGTCCACCTGAGCGGCACGTCGTACGCGGCGGCGGTCAGCATCGGCACCGCGCCGACGTTCGATGGTTCGGTCAGTCGCGTCGAAGCCCACCTGCTGGACTTCGACGGCAACATCTACGATCGCCCCATCCGCCTGGACTTTCATCGCCCGCTGCGTGCACAAAAGACGTTTGCCTCCAAGAACGAACTAGTCGAACAAATCACCGAGGATGTGGCCCGGGTGCGCCATCTCTACCACGAGCGCACCGTCGTCCTCGGCCAGAGCGAGGTTCTTCCGTGACCCCCATCAAGCCCGCGCAGTTTCAACAGGCCGCTTCCATGCTACGGTCTTGGCACCACCCCTTGGTCGTGACTCATGCTCGCCCCGATGGCGACGCGTTGGGGTCGGTGTTGGCGTTGCGCTCCCTTTTGCGGGCGCTTGGCTCAAACCCGTTGTGTCTGCTCTTCGACCCGGTTCCAGCACCGTACGCTTCTCTGACCGAAGGCGATCCGCTTCCCGTCTTTGGGCAGGACGTGGGCGAGGACGGTTTGCGTGGCGTGGATGGGGTGGTCATCCTGGATACGTGTGCGTATGCGCAGTTGACCCCGCTGGCCGACTGGCTGCGCGCCGCGTCCGTCCCGATCATCGCCGTGGATCACCACGTCACCCGCGATGTACCGGGCGACGCACACTTGATCGACACGACCGCGGCCGCTGCAGCGCTGATCGTGTACGACTGGGCGCGGGTGATGGATTGGCCGCTCGATTCCGCTGCGCAGGAGGCGTTGTTCCTAGGGATTGCCACCGATACGGGCTGGTTTGCGTTCGGCAATTCCGACGCGCGTGCGCTCGAGGCTGCCGCCGCCCTGGTTCGCGGCGGCGTTCGCCCGCACGAACTGTACATACGCGTTTATCAATCGGAGCGGGTGCCGAAGGTTCACCTGCTCGGCGCGGCCCTGGAGACGTTGGAACTACTCGACGACGGGCGCGTCGCCGTCATGCAGCTTACACGAGCAGCCTTCGAACGCTTCGGGGCACAGCCTTCCGATACCGAGGGCATCATCAACGAGCCGTTGCGCATCGGCTCGGTGGACGTGTCGGTCCTCTTTGTGGAAGGCGCCGAGGGTGTGATCCGCACGAGTTTCCGCAGCAAGCGCGACGCCGACGTCGCCGCCATAGCCGCCTCCTTCGGCGGCGGCGGTCACGTCAACGCCGCCGGAGCGCGCATCGACGGCAAACTGTCCACGGTCAGAAAGCGCGTGCTCGACAGGATCCTCACCGCCCAAAGCGACCACACGTCATAGCGCTCCCCACCTCGAAACGAGGCGGGCCACCCGGCCTTGTTGCCATTGCTTATCGTCGCCGGCTCACACGCATGAAGCGAATTGACCCGACGTGATCGATCACTGCTTGGAGGATCGGCGCGGCTTGGTCCGGTTGTTCGTGTCCGGCTCGATCCGGATGATGTGGACCGGATCACAGAAAACGAATGTCTCGGGCTGCCGCGCTCGCGGTCTGTGAATCGCCAGGACAAGGATCGTCCGTGAGACCAGGACCATCTCCGGATGACGGACTTCAAAAGCTGTCCCGTCGGACATGCACAACCGAAACGGCACAAACGGTCGGTGGCGAAGCTGTTTTTCGATCTCTGTCGTTCGCATGACAAGATCATTCTACCCGCCGGACCGGCGCGCGGCAACCCGGAATACCTCACCCCCGCGCCTTACCGCGCTACCGCCTCCTTCTGCAAGGCGAGGAGTTCCTTTAAGTCGGTGGTTGGAATCCCAGTCAACCAGCCCGTGTCGGACACCTGATCCGAGCCCCGAGCGCAAGCGAGCGGGTCCCAAGGCCAACAGTCCGTCCACGAAGGCCCCGCGCTGGCGCTTTGGCTCCGATCAGCCCGCCGATAGCGTCACGGACCCCAATTGCGCGGATGACTCGGACGGGCACTGGTGAAGTTTCGCGCGGAAGGGTAGGATACGCCGCCCGAACGACAATAGACTTGGGAAACCGGGTTTCCGGGGCACGCAAGAATTTTTCAAGGAAGCGTTCGTCGGCGAAGACGGAACGTCATTGAGGAGAAGTACGATGATGAGATGTGGTATCCGCAGGATCGGTCCGTGTTCGCTCGCGCTGGCGATCGTCGTCAGCCTGTGCTTGCCAATCGCCCGCGCGGCGGAGTTGGCCGCCATCATGCCCGCCGAGAGTGTTGTGTACATCGAGTGGTCCGGGTCCGATGCGGTCCGCGAAGCCTACGCCGCCACCGCGATGGGCAAGATATGGGCTGAGCCGGAAATGCAGCGCTTCGCGGCGGAACTGGAGAAGGGCATCAATCGGCTGATGGTGGCGCCGGACGCCGGTCCCACACTGAAACAAATCGGCATGGGTGTGCAAATGGTCAAGCCCCTGCTGCGGCACCTGTGGCACCACCGCGTCGCGGTGAGCTTGATCGGCGCCGAGACGACCGACCAAGGCCCGGGTGTTTCCGCGATCCTGGCAATCGAGCTCGCGTCCAAAGACGACGTTGGCATCTTCCAAGGGCTGATCAACATGGCGACCATGCAGAGCCCAAAGCAGAGCGAGACCGTCGGCGAATACACGATGCAGCGGGTTGACATGCCGCCTCTGCCACCGATTCGCTACGGCGCCGTTGACGACGTGTTCCTTGTCGCTGTGGGTGCGGACGTGCTCAACGACGTGCTGGCAGTCAAAAGCGGCACCGCCCCGGGCCTGATCGCCAACGAACGCCTGGCCACGGCGCGGAAGAAGCTGGCCTGCACGCCGGACAACACCACGCTGGTTGTACACCTCGATCTGGTGCGCGCCCGCGAGCAGATCAAGCCTCTGCTGCTCGGCTACACCGGCAGTGAGGAATTTCCCCCGCCGGTGGGGCAGCTTTTGGAGGAATTGGGCATCAATGGCATCGACAGCATCACCTACGCCAGCCAGTTGGCCGACGGCGGTTGCCGCAACGCCACCTTCATCGCCGCCAAGGCGCCCCGCAAAGGTCTGCTCAAGCTGTACGCGGGCAAGCCGTTGGCCGACGAGGACTTCCATGCGGTTCCCGCGGACGCGCCTTTCGTCAGCGTCTTCAACGTGGACCTGCCGGCGGTGTACGACGAGGCCCTGCGCATCGCGACGGTGTTCGCGCCGGAGCAGGTCGCGGAAATCACCGAGCAATTCGAACAACAGACCGGCATGAAACTCCGCGAGGACGTGATCGCGCTGCTCGACGACGGTTGGACCGTCTTTGATGCTCCGAGCTTCGGCGGGTTTTGGTTCACCGGCTTCAACGTTGTGCTCGAGACCACCGACGCCGACGCCTTCGTGACCCTGTTGGACACCCTGGCGGGCGCCATCCGCAAGATGACCGGTGACGACACACTGGCACTGAGTACCTGCGAACGGAACGGGCATACGGTGCATTACGTCACGGTTACCGCCGGCCCGGTGCCGGTTGCCCCCGCGTGGGGGGCGCACGGCAAGCGCGTGGCCATCGCCCTGTTCCCGCAGATGGTCGACCAGACACTGGCCCTGATGGCCGCTCCCGACGTTGCCCAGCGCTGCATTCTGGCCAACGCGGACTTCGCCCGCGGGCGCAAGCTGATGCCCGCGGAGAGTGCCGCGATAACTTACATCGACACCAAGAGAGGGGCGACGGACCTCTACAAGGTCTTTCTGCCTGCGGCAACGGCGGGCTGCTCGATGGCAGCGACCGTCGGAGTCAAGCTCGACGTGGCCACCATCCCCACCCAGACGACCATGACCCGGCACCTCTTCGCCGACCTGCACGGTATCAGCCACGACGAGGACGGGATCATCTCCGCCGGTCACGGGCCCTTGCCGATCCCCCTACCCTCGATAGCTGCCGGAAGCGGCGTGGCGGGCACGGCGCTGATGGTGTCGATCCTGCTTCCCAGCCTCTCGCGGGCGCGCGAGCTATCCAAGCGACAGGTCAGTATGGCCAACCTCCGTGGAATCGGTCAGGCGTGCATGCTCTATGCGTTCGAGCACCAGGAGCAGTTCCCGCCTGACCTGGAGACGCTGGTGACCGACGGAAGCCTAACGCGGAAAATGCTGATCTCGCCACGCGACCCGTCACTCTCGCCCGACCATGCCGCGCCCGGCGACTGCTCGTATGTCTACATCGCCGGGCAAACGATGAAGTCCAACCCGAGCAACGTCCTGGCGTACGAGTCCGACTACGACGGTGAGGGCGGCAACGTGCTCTTTGTCGACTCGCACGTGGAATGGGCCACGCCGCAACGCCGCCAGCATTTGATCGACGAAACACGCGAGCGCTTGGAGAAACAGGCGGCGACGGAGAAGTAGGGGCATGGGCGAATCCACAAGGTATGAATCTCCCCTGGTGACGCGCTATGCGTCGGCGGCGATGAGCGAACTGTTCGGTGCCCGCAGGCGGATCGTCACCTGGCGGCGGCTGTGGCTTGCTTTGGCCCAGGCCCAGCGGGAGTTGGGGCTGAACGTCTCGGCCCGCGCTATCGCCGAGTTGAAGCGCCATGTGGAGACGATCGACTTCGCCGCCGCGGCGTGTTACGAAAAGAAATCCCGCCACGACGTGGTGGCCCACATTCATGCGTACGGAGACGTGGCCCCGGCGGCGCGGGCCATCCTGCATACCGGGGCCACCAGCGCCTATGTCGTGGACAACGCCGACCTGATTCTCATGCGCGACGCTTTGGGTAGGGTCCGCGACTGGCTGGCGGCGGCGGTCGATGCGCTGGGTCGCTTCGCCATGAAGTATCGCACGCTGCCCACGCTGGGCTTTACGCACTATCAGCCGGCCCAACTCACCACCGTCGGCAAGCGCGCCTCTTTGTGGTGTTATGACTTCGTCCGCGATTTGGAGGAGATCGAAACCCGAATCGCCCGCCTTCGCTTTCGCGGCGTCAAGGGCACCACCGGTACCCAGGCCAGCTTCCTGAGGCTCTTCGACGGTGACCACCGCAAGGTCGAGCGGCTCGAACGGTTGGTGGCCAAAGGCGTCGGCTTCGCCGAGGTCGAGCCGGTCACCGGGCAGACGTATTCCCGCAAGGTGGACGCCCAGGTGGCGGGTGCGTTGGCCGGTGTCGCCGCGAGCGTGCACAAGTTCGCCGGCGACGTTCGCCTGTTGGCCAACCTCAAGGAGATCGAGGAGCCGTTCGAGAAAACCCAGGTGGGCTCCAGTGCGATGGCGTACAAGCGCAACCCCATGCGCTGCGAGCGTGCCACTTCTTTGGCACGCTACGTCATGTCGGCATCCGGGGTCACCTTTCAGACGGCGGCGGAGCAGTGGCTGGAGCGGACCCTGGACGACTCGGCGGCCAAGCGGATCGTCATGCCGGAGCTGTTCCTGGCGACCGACGGCATGCTGCGTCTGGTGGTCAACGTAGCCCGCGGGCTGGTGGTCTACCCGAAGGTGATCGCGGCCCGTATTCAGGCGGAGCTGCCCTTCATGGCCACCGAGGACATCCTCATGCAGGCGACAGCCGCCGGCGGCGACCGGCAGGAACTTCACGAAGCCATCCGCGTCCACGCCCACACCGCCGCCGCCCGCGTCAAGCAACAAGGCCGGGAGAACAACCTGCTCGACCTGCTGGCCGCCGACGAGCGCTTCGCCGGGATCAACCTCAAGAGGATTCTGGACCCCAAGCGCTATGTCGGCCGCGCGCCCGAGCAGGTTGCGGCGTTTAACAAGGAGTACGTCGTGCCTGTTCGGCGGCGCTTCAAGAAGGTGATCAGTACGAGCGCAACGCTGAACGTTTGACGAAGTTGAATTGGTCCGCACAGCGGACCCTACGTCGGCTGATTCGTAATGTTCGCCAGAAAGACCTCCGTCCCCCTTTTGGGCGTCTGTCATGTCTGGTACCATGCCCGAGGTGGAAAAGACACGGCCACAACTCGACCGCGACAAGATCGCCGCATTCTGCCGCCGTCATCGCATCCGGCGGTTAGCTCTGTTTGGCTCCGTCCTGCGCGATGACTTCAGCGGGGACAGTGATGTTGACGTGCTGGTCGAGTTCGAGCCGGGTGCCAAGACCGGACTGGCCTTCTTCGACATGCAGGACGAGTTGTCCGCGATCATCGGCCGAGAGGTAGACCTGAACACGCCCGGTTTTCTGGGACCCCACATCCGCGAGAAGGTCCTCCGGGAGACTCAGGACGTCTATGTCGCCGCGTGATGACCTCCCCGACTTGGCCGGGAAACTCCAAAGGGAGTTGGACAAGTAGAACCGATGGGTTAGTGCCCATCCTAATGTCATGAAGAAGCTGTCGGCGGGTTGAGAGAGTATAAGGGCGAAGGGAGGCTGCCATGTTGGAGCAAAGGAGAAGGAGTTGGGTCGCCACGGCAAAGAAGTGCGTGACTATTGCCCTCGTATTGTTCGTTGTCTTATCCATCACGGCTAGGGTTTGGCCGTCTTCTGTCTTCATTCTGCATCGGATCCCCCTACTGGGCGGTTGGTTCTGGCCGTTCAGCACCGAAGTTCGCAGGTTTATCCAGTTGGACACCAGAGATGGGTTTATCGAATGCCGAGTCAACGTTGATTCTGGCGTCGGTGAGTGCTCGTTCTACAAGGGTGAACGGCTAACGCCGGACGATATGGATGACCGGGGGGCTCGCCGTCTCCACGAAACGCACGTCACGATAAATGGTATTCGTGCAAAAGAGGGATTTGTTGAGTTCGAGGACGGAGAGAAGATCTTCTTCCAAGAGGTCTTCTCCACGGAAGAGGGCCATCTCTGCACGAAGGACGGTATCATCAGGTTGCACGACGGGCAGAGAGTCGTCTACACTGAGGGAATCCTCCAGTACAACAGCTACTTCGAGGTTCCCCTGCGACAGCTCCCTTGATCACGTTCCCCGTCACACCCTTACCGCCTACGCCGACACCGCTGTATCTGGTCACCCGCCAGTTCAGAGTCCTCACCACGGCTTGGTGGGTCCACCGGTCGGGTCTGCTGGTCTTGGTGAGGATACCCCAAGAAGAAAACGAGATAGAACCCATTATTGCGAGCTAACGTTTCGTGGTCGCGCCCCGTCCTGAAGGCTGGGGAGAGCGCACGCGGTCGGGGTGTTGGGTCTGCATCGACTTGAACAACTCGGCCATTTTGTCCAGATCGTAGTCGCACTGCCTGGCCAGCGCCTCGCGGGCTTGACGCGTGCGGGCCACCACGGGATCCACCGTATCCGTCGCTTTGCTGTCCATTCGAGTATTCTCCGACCAGCAATTGCGGTGTCAGGATGGTCAGGCTGACGGCTCGCCCGGACGCTGAAAGTAGAACCTCAAAAGTCGTATCATCCCACGGATGGCGCCGAGGACCAAGCACAATGTTCGCCCGGTCCCTGCGAGGGATTCTCTTGAACAAGGGGACGGGTTCGGTCTTTCTGAATCCGGGGGCACGGTTTTGCGGCCAAGCGCAGCGGGTTTCACCGGCTGGACAATCTCTGGTAAGCTACGATCTGGTGCTCCGAATGATCGTACACAATGAAACACGCAAAGGTCCGCACAGAGTTTGGGAGTTTTTCAAACGCACCCTCACGGAATACCCTTTTTGGGTGTCGGCCCCTACCCATCGATACGCTGTGAGGTGATTGGTGAGGATAGGGGTGATAAATTCCCAAACTCACAGCGGACCCTACGTGGGCTGCATCGGTCGAGTCGTGATGTTCGCCAGAAGGACCTCCGCTCCCCTTTCTAACGTCCGTTATGTCTGGTACGATGCGCAAAATGGAAAATGCATGGCTGCAACTCGATCACGACAAGATCGCCGCATTCTGTCGCCGACTGCTCTTCCTCGCCCCTCGCAATGACCATCAAGAGCATTGGCTCCACAGAAAACGAATGTGACAGCCCCTGTAGTGCTAGGAGGTACACGGAACCGAGGGCCCGTGTGCTCCGGATGCCGGAGAGCAAAGATGACCAGGTATATTGGACCGACGTTCGCCACTGAGGACTATGCCGGATTTCTTCGGCGTACAGCGGCTTTGGTCATTGACGCCGCCATTCTCACGGTCGGGTGGTTTGTGTTCGCCTGGGGATGGTACTATTTCGCTCCGGACTCGTGGGCGACTCAGGCAGCTTACGTCTGGATCTACGCCATTTGGGTGTCCGGCTCACTGCTGTACCTTTTGGGCTTCCGACTGACAACTGCGGG
>Ga0190284_1000895_pt1 | contig 14289 bp, 15 predicted proteins | sample 48691812_MG_FD_161668 | JGI IMG/M metagenome (GOLD analysis project Ga0190284, IMG submission 161668) | Hydrothermal vent microbial mat bacterial communities from Southern Trench, Guaymas Basin, Mexico - 4869-18-1-2_MG | ecosystem: Environmental > Aquatic > Marine > Hydrothermal vents >...
GCTACCGGGGCATTGAAATTCTGAAGCCGAAGCCCTTCGCTGACAAATATCTGTAGGCCGAAGAAAGTCGCCCCACAGAATTTTTACAAAGCATGGAAACCGTGGGAGCGGCTTCCGGTCGCTTCTAACGAGGCAAGATACCTCGTCCACTTTGAAATTCAATCGTAGCGCAGAACAGATATGGGAAACTCTTTACCAATCACCCGACAAACTGTTAAAAGAGTTCCTGAGCTGAGAGGTTTTTAGAAAGCTGCTGATTCAAAAAAAAGGGGTCAGCCGATGAATCTTAGAATACACGGTTTCACCCAATACATTTTGTGACAACGGCAGTGAGTTCTTCGGCAATCCGGCCAGTGATTTCATCGGTCGGGCCTTCAACCATTACGCGGCACATGGACTGTGTGCCGGAATAACGAATGAGCACGCGACCCTTATCGGCGAGTTCCGCCTCGGCTTTTTTAACAGCCTTTTGAAGCTCGGCGATTTCTTCGACCGGCGGCTTTTTAGCAACATCAATGTTGATGAGCTTCTGCGGAAAAACTTTCATCACTTGACCCAGTTCGGAAAGCGGTTTGCCGGTTTCGCGCATGATGCTGAGCAACTGAAGCGCAGCGATAATACCATCGCCCGTCGAGTGGTGATTGTGGAAAATCACGTGACCGGAGGCTTCGCCGCCCAGCACCGCATCGTCTTTGAGCATCCGTTCAAGCACATAGCGGTCGCCGACCTGCGTCACCGCTGTTTCAATCCCCATCTCCTTCATGGCGGCAAAGAATCCAAAGTTGCTCATCACAGTCGCAACGACCTCGTTATTTTTGAGCAGACCGCGTTCCTTATATTGCCGGGCGCAAATCGCGATGATCTGATCGCCGGAGAGTTCCGTGCCGGTTTCATCTATCACAATCAGACGGTCAGCATCGCCATCGAAGGCCAACCCCACCTCGGCACCGGTTTCGAGAACCTTGGTCTTGAGGTCGTCGGTGTACTGCGAGCCGCAGTGGTCGTTAATATTCGTGCCATTGGGGCTGGCGTGAATCGCGCTCACTTCAGCGCCAAGCTCCGAGAAAATGATCGGCGCCACTTTGTAGGCGGCTCCGTTGGCGCAGTCGAGCGCCACCTTCATGCCGTCGAGCGTCATTTCTTCCGGAAAGGTGTTTTTACAGAAAACAATATAGCGGCCGATGGCATCGTCAATGCGTTTCGCTTTACCGATGTCATCTTCGGTGGAGCGAATATCGCGCAGTTTATGGCTGTTAATCAGTTTTTCCATTTCCTCTTCTTCGGCATCGGGAAGTTTATCGCCGGTGCGCGAGAAAATTTTGATGCCGTTATCATAATAGGGATTGTGTGAGGCCGTAATCATCAGACCGGCATCTGCGCGCATATCCTGTGTAATAAAAGCCAGCCCCGGTGTCGGCAGCGGTCCGAGCAAAATCGCATCCACGCCCATGGAACAGACCCCGGCGGTGAGCGCGGTTTCGAGCATGTATCCGCTCAGACGCGTATCCTTGCTGATTACAATACGGGGGCGCGTGCCCTTCTCTTTGTGATATTCCTTACAGACAAACGCGAGCGCGCGGCCGATTTCGAGGGCCTGCTCGGCGGTCATGTTGCCCATGTTGGCCATATCGCGCACACCGTCTGTTCCGAAAAGTTTTCCCATTAGAATCTCCTGTTTAGCCCTAACGTGGGACAGCCATCCTGGCTGTCCTGACAGGCTGGAAGCCTGTCCTACTTTAAATTAAACCCCTCCACAAATTTGCCGCTTCATCCACGATGGCTTGCAGCCAAGTCGTCGCCCCGGCGCACGCGCTTTCACTCAAATTCTGTATCGCAGCAATGTAGTCTGCTTTGTCCGCTTTCTTGATTTCGATCATCAAACCCGCATCGGCCACGGTATCAAGCGGGCGTTCGAGCGCCTCGCGAATCGTCGGCCACGCTTTAGCGAATTTCCGCTGCCCGGCAATCAGCACTTCAGCACCGCCCTTTTTACCGCCTTCGGCGGCACAAGCTTCGAGTGCGTCGATGGAGGATTTCATTTTGACGGCAAACCGGCTGAGCCGCTCAATACGTTCGGTCAGAATCAAATCAAAATTAGCACGCGCGCCCTCATGGCAGGCAACGTCGAATTCATCACGAATGAACAGTACGCGGACTTTCTCATACCACGCTTTGAGCGCGAGGATGTTACCAATGTAGATAAGGTTATTTTTGACGATGCGGTCAATTTTATTGTAGACGCCCGACTCATAAGCCACCGTCTGTTCCGGCAGTGCGGCGGGCACATGCAGCTGATTTTCTGTCAGCACATCTTTGCGGCAGATGCCGCCTGCCGCAATGACGCAGCCGTAGGCGATGCGCGCGGGGCCGACGAGTCCGCCCTGCCCGCCAAGAAAGATTGGCTTTTGATTGAGCAGCACCCCGCAAGGCACGTCGCCGATGAGCGAGGCGGTGGCTTTGTCCTGATGCGGCGTGAAGTTGAAATGGATGTAGGAGGAACCGACTTCGCTGTGGTTCCTGCGGCTGGTGCCGCCCGCCATCAGGATGTCGCAAAAATTGATGAGACTTCCGAGCGTGACAAAAGGAAGCAGCACGGTCTGTTTGAGTCCGACGGTATGCGCACCGCAAGCCTGCTCTTCGAGAATCGTGCCTGCGCGCACATGCGCACCGCTGCCCATATTGGAGCCGTCGAGGAACACCGTCCCGGAAAAATATCCGCCTTTGAGTTTTACGTCGCGGCCCAGCTGACAGTTTTCGAGCGTGACGGGCGCTTCGGCTCCGAGTACGCAGCCGGGCCCGATCGAGGTTTTTGCACCGCGGATACGGCAGGCGGGATGAATGATCGCATCGGGCGCGATGCGGGAAGAGTCGACTTCAGAGCCGATAAAAACATCCTTTGGGGCAAAGGGCTTTTTCATTCCCGCAAGGCTACAATGATTAAAAATGCGGAGCAAACGTTTTTACCGTTCGGTAGAGAATCATACACCCTCGTAGCCGGGCATCTGTTCGAAGGTACTGTAGATCCAGTCAAGGATGGATTCAAAACGGGCATCGCCCCGCAGCGCAGTCAGGTCGGGATCTTTTTTCATCCATTCGTAGTCGTCGTAACCCAGTTCGACGGCACGGCCCAGCGCGTCGAGCGCGTCATCGGCACGGTTGGAAAGCGCGAGGCTGCAGGCGAGGTTGTACCAGACCATCGGGTCTTCAGCACAAAGACGGCTGAGACGTTCATCCACCCGAAGTCCGTCGCTATAGGCACCGGTGCGGGTATAGAGATCGCCCAATGCCCGCATTATGCCGGTGTCCTCCGGAAGCCGGCGGGCAATGGCCTGCAGGAATTCGAGTTCCTGTTTGTTTTCGCGGAGTTCCTCCGCCGGTCGCTTAGGCTGCATCAGAATACAAGTCCGTTATTTTCGTTTTTCAATTGGAACCACTTTGCGCGCGTTGGGACCGGTATACACTTGGCGCGGACGGGCAATGCGCGAGTCGTGATCTTTTTGCATTTCCATCCACTGGGCGATCCAGCCCGGCAGACGACCGATAGCAAACATGACGGTAAACATATCGGTCGGGATGCCCATTTCGCGATAGGTCAACCCGGTGTAAAAATCGACGTTGGGATAGAGCCCGCGCTCTATGAAGTACGGATCAGCCAGCGCTTTGGCCTCCAGCTCCTGTGCGATATCAAGCAGCGGATCGATCTTCTCCGTGGATGCGATGACCTTTTCACAAAGCGCTTTGGCAATTTTCGCACGCGGGTCGTAGGATTTATAGACCCGGTGCCCAAAGCCCATCAGACGGAACGGGCTGCGCTTGTTCTTGGCCTTCTCGATTACTTTGTCGACATCGCCTCCGTCCCGGTGAATCGCTTCGAGCATTTCAATCACCTGCTGATTGGCGCCGCCGTGCAGCGGCCCCCAAAGGGCGCAGATTCCGGCCGAAATCGAGGCATAGAGGTTGGCGCCGGCGCTCCCCACCCCGCGCACGACCGAAGCCGAGCAGTTCTGTTCGTGGTCGGCGTGAATAATCAGCAACTTGTTCAGCGCCTCAATCATGACGGCATTGTAAGGGTTTTTGTTCACCGGAGAACTGAACATCATATTCAGGAAGTTTTCGCAGTATTTGAGACCGTGCCGGGGGTAAACCGCCGGGTCACCGATCGATTTTTTATAGGAAAACGCCGCGATGGTGCGAAGTTTGGAAATCAGGCGGGTCACCTTCATGTCCACGTCTTCTGTGTGATTTTCACCCATCTCCGGATAGAAGGAGGAGAGCGAAACCGCCATCGCCGAGAGAATCGCCATCGGATGCGAACGGTCCGGGTAATGAATAAAAAACTCCCGCATGTCTTCATGAATCATGGAGTGCTTGTTGAGCAGGCTGGAATAACGCGCTTTCTGCGCGACGGTCGGCAGCGATCCGTTGATCAGCAGATAAGCCACTTCGATAAATTCACAGTTTTCCGCCAGATCGGCCACGTCGTAGCCGCGATAGCGCAGAATGCCTTTTTCGCCGTCAATAAAGGTGATGTCACTGGCGCACGAGCCGGTATTCACAAACCCGGGGTCATAGGTGATCAGCCCGGTCTCTTTGCGCAACTTGCGGATATCCACGGCCCGTTCGCCCTCGGTGCCTTCATAGACAGGACAGACCAAGGTCTGGTCATCCACATGAATCTCCGCATTTCCAATTTTATTCATTTTCATAGTAAGCCTCTTTCTGAAAAATAAGGGGAGAGAGTTTATGTAGCCCCGCTGTCTCTAACAAGCAAAAAGCCCGTTTCCAGTTCGGCAAAGCCGAAAATGACGAATTACCGAAACACCCAAGAACGAAAAAAGCACGAAACCAAAATGACTAAAAATGCTTTGGGCGGCTTCGTTTCTTGATCTAATTCTGTATTTCCACGGTTATTCGGTAATAACGCCTCGGCGTTAAATTGGGATCCATTATATTTGCCCAATTCCCGGTTCCGGGAGTATTGGTCATAGTTTGCCAACTGTCCTCTAAAAGCGAATCACGATACTGAAGGGCGTAACCCCGCCCCGTGACGGTTGAAAAGCGAACGGTCGAATATAAATTGCTAACAGAAGGCGGGATAACCGACAGTTGAAAGTGTGAGGCCCTATTGGTTGGCACCGTGCCGAATTCGTATTCATCCCGGTTAGAGTATCTGTCCCCGTCATTATCCACGGAAGCGATTGCTCCGGTTGCATGACCAAAATATTGATATTCCCATGTATCCGGCAGGCCATCCAAATCAAGATCGGCTGATAGCTGCCAGTTCCAAGTTATGGAGGACGTAAGATTTGTCAATAGAATGTGGGCGGTGATATTTTCGTTACCATTTGATGGAGGCGATCCCGTGCCCGTCCACCCGATACAAGTCCAGTTTGTGCCGTTATCGTTCGCCACAGAGTCTGCTGAGAAACTGACCATTGAGCCCATTATATAGGCGTGAGTTCCCGTCGAGGGTGCCGTTGTCCCATGCCCCGAACCAACCGTTATCACTGCCGCCTCGGTGTCTTCAAAGCCGGACTGAATGTGAGCCCCTACATAATCAGCAATAACTTCAGAGCCGGAGCTGGGACCTTTAGTTATATGTCCATCCCCGAGATTATAAATGGCTTTCAAAAGTCCGGTGTCGTAGTCCAGCAAGGGGGCCCAAATATCAACAATCGCATACCCGAATTCAGAGGCATGGCCTTGAATTCCGTCATTCAAATCCTGAATCTTTTCGGTCAACGACGGACTAGGCCACGAGTACATGGTTAAGCAGGTCAAATCAAACCCGTTGGTGATGATAGCATGAGCAAGGTTTGTGTAGCTGGAAACGGTATCTTCTACCGTCCGTCCAGCGAAAATGTCATTGATGCCGACTAGCAGAAATGCTCGATTCGTTTTATTTGTGTCAAGATAAGGAATCAGTCTTGTGTCCAGCTCGGCCAGAATATCCGTTGTTTTATAACCACCGGATGCTTTGAGGTGCCATGTTGAATTCGTGAAACGGCCCGCACTGATACCGCCCCATTCGCTCTGTTCACTCGAAATTGAGTCGCCCAACACAACAAAAACGCAATTGTCTCCCGGCTGCTGGTCGGCAAAAACCGAAAACGTGGAGAACAGAATCAAGCCAGATAATAGAATCAGTTTCACTAAAGCGTTTTCTTCACTGTCATTCGGCATTCATTCGTACTTGGGTATTTCGTGCTTCGTCATTCTACGGTCACGCTTTTGGCAAGATTGCGCGGCTTGTCAATGTCCGTTCCGCGGGCGCGGGCCGCGTAATAGGCCAGCAGCTGCAGCGCCACAACATTCACCATCGGCGTGAATTCGTCCCGAACCTCGGGTACATAAATAATATCGCCAGCCAGTTTCGGAATTTCTGTGTCGCCTTCGGTCGCCACGGCGATGATTCGCCCGTTGCGCGCCTCCACCTCTTTGATGTTCGAAAGCATTTTTTCGTACACCTCATCTGCGGTCTTCGTGCAGATGCAGATTACCGGCAGCGCTTCACTGATCAGCGCGATCGGCCCGTGCTTCATTTCTCCCGCGGCATACCCCTCGGCGTGCTGGTAGGAAATTTCCTTGTTCTTGAGCGCACCTTCGAGCGCCGTCGGGAAGTTGAACTTGCGTCCGAGATAGAGCGAGCTGGGTCCGTCGTGATGCTTTTCCCCGATGACCCGGATTTCTTCCTTCTTCTGAATCACATAATGGACGGCATCGGGCACTTCATGAAGATCGTCGAGATAGTCCTTCACCTGTTCCGGCGTCAGGTTGCCGCGCACCCCGGCAATGTAGAGCGCAAAGAGCGCAAACGCCATCTGCTGCGCCGTGTAGGCTTTGGTGGATGCCACGCCGATTTCCGGCCCGCAGTTGGTGAAAAAGGTCGCGTCGCTTTCGCGCACCACCGAACTGCCCTCTACATTGCAGATGGAAAAAATCTTACAGCCCCAGTCCTTCGCCATGCGGATTGACGCCAGCGTATCGGCCGTCTCGCCCGACTGCGAAACCGGAATAACCAGCGTACCGGGATCAATCTTCGGGTCGCGGTAACGGAATTCGCTGGCGAGATCGGTTTCGACCGCGATGCCGGTCAGGTTTTCCAGCAACAGCTTGCCGTACATGCCCGCGTGATAGGCCGTGCCGCAGGAAACAATCATGATGCGGCGGAGCTTGCGGAAATAGTCCGGGCTCAGCCCCGATCCGATTTCAATCGTCCCGTCCGCCGACACGTGTTTTTCCAGCAGGGCACGCAGAACTCGCGGCTGTTCATGAATTTCCTTGAGCATAAAGGTTTCAAACCCGGCATGCTCCGCGTCCTCAGCCTTGAAACTGATCTCCTTGACCTCCGGCTCCACCGCCTCACCTTCGATCGTGCAGACCTCGACGCTGTCCGCACGCAGCACGGCCATTTCGCCGTCATTCAGGTAAATCGCCTTTGAAATCCGGTTGATGATGGCCGGCACGTCGCTGGCGATGAAGTTTTCCTTCTCGCCCAGCCCGATGATCAGCGGGCTGCCCAGTCGCGCGCAGTAAACCGTGTCCGGTGCATCACGAAACAGAATGCCCAATGCATAAGCCCCGCGCAGCTTTTTGAGTGCGCGCTGAACCGCCTCGATCGGAGATGCGGCACCCTCCTTAAGTTCCTGCTCAATCAGGTGTGGAACCGTTTCCGTATCGGTTTCTGAAAGGAAACGGTGGCCCTTGGCGGCCAGCTCGTTGCGCAGCTCGGCATAGTTTTCGATGATCCCGTTATGCACTACAGCAATCGCGCCATCCGAGCTGAAATGCGGATGGGAGTTAAGCTGTGAGGGCGCGCCGTGCGTGGCCCAGCGGGTATGGCCGATGCCGCACGATCCCGCCAACGGAGCTTTCGCCAGCAGCTTTTCCAGATTGGCCAACCGTCCCATCTCTTTATCGGAAACGATTTTCCCGCCGTTGAGCACCGCGATGCCCGCCGAGTCATACCCCCGGTATTCCAGCCGCTGAAGCCCGTCGATCAAAATCGGGGCCGCTTCTTTGCTTCCGATATATCCCACTACTCCGCACATAAAAACCCTCTCTCCAGATTAACCGGTGAAAAACCGGCTCGTAGTCTGCCTGAACAGGCCGCCAAAAACAAAATAAAAAACAGGCCGGACGTCCTGCCCGAAGGCGTTCTATATTTGCGCAGAAAAGGGTTGCAGGCCGTGGGCTTTTCCTGTTTCATCCCCACCTTGCTGAACCAATTAAGGGAACCGATTTATGGCAAAAACGAGCAGTATCGCTAAAAATGAAAAGCGCATGAAGCTGGCAAACAAATATTACGCCAAGCGCATAGAGCTGAAGGAAATCATCCGTAATCCGGAGACATCCTATGACGAGCGCATGGCCGCGTTCGACCGTCTGCGCAAACTCCCGCGCGATGCCAACCCCGTGCGCGTCCGCAACCGTTGCCGCGTCACCGGACGTCCGCGCGCGGTCTACCGCAAGTTCGGTCTTTCCCGCATCACCCTGCGCGAAATGGCTTCCGAAGGGCTCATTCCCGGAATGACAAAAGCCAGCTGGTAAGAGAAACTACGGGTTCTATTAGAAAAAGCCTCGGATTCGTCTGGGGCTTTTTTATGCGCCCGGTGAGGTCACCGGGCCTACACTCTCTCCAAACTGTCTTTGTAGGCCGGGTGACCCCACCCGGCGAAAACACAAAAAGACCGGCCCAGTGGACCGGTCTTCTAAAACAGTGTTTCGGAACTTAAGCCTTGGTCACTTCGCCCGAACGGATCGCTTTGGCCGAAACCCAGACGCGCTTCACGGCTCCGTTTTCGTCCCGAACGCGAATGCGCTGAAGGTTCGGCTTGAATTTACGTTTTGTGGCGCTGGTCACATGCAGACCGATACCGCCTTTTTTCTTCGCCAAACCCTTGCGGACAATCCGGCGACCCGAAACCGTTCCCTTACCTGTTACTGCACATTTAGCCATGGTTCATTCCTCACAAACTCAAAAATTGACTCAAAGAGGGCGTAATTTACGGACTGCCCCGCCCCTTGGCAAGCGCAATATCAGACCAATTCGGCGAACACCGCATCGCTCACAAACAGCGCTTCTTTGGAAAGCTGAACGTGCCGGCCTTCGATTACAATGAGGCCTTCGGCTTCGAGGTGGTGCAACGGGGCTTCGAGTTCCATCCAAAGTATGTCCGGCACGTCAACGCCTTCAAGCAGGCGCAACCCCATCACCAGCGTTTCGTGCGCCTTCGCCTCTGAATCGAGCGTTTCCTCAAACTCCCGCCGCGGGCTTATCCTGAACCCTGTCGAAGGGCCGTTTGCGCAGTAGTCGGTCAAATTGGAAGCATTCGCCCAGCGCCTGCCCTGCCAATGCGAATGCGCCGCCGGGCCGGCACCGAAATACTCGCCGCCGCTCCAGTAGAGCCGGTTATGCAGGCACTCAAATCCCGGTTTGGCAAAATTGGAAATTTCATAATGAACAAAGCCCTCTTCAATCAACCGCTCGCGAATCCGGTAATACATTTCGCGCTCCAGCTCTTCATCAAGCCGCGCCGGATTCGAAGCCGTCAGCGGCGTACCGTCCTCATAAATGAGATTGTAAACCGCAAGGTGCTCCGGCGCGCGAGCCAGCGCGCAGTCGAGGTCGCGCTCCACCGCTTCGAGCGACTGACCCGGCACACCGAATATCAGGTCGAGATTAATGTTTTTAAATTCCGCTTCGCGCGCAAGGGCAAAAGCCTCTTCCGCTTCAGCCGCCGTATGAATCCGCCCCAGCGTTTTGAGTATGCTCTCGTCAAACGACTGCACGCCGACCGAAAGCCGGTTGACGCCGCCCGCGCGCAGCGCGGCAAGTTTTTGTGGATCAAGCGTTCCGGGATTGGCTTCGCACGAGTATTCGGTAACACACGAAAGATCAATCGCCTCCGCAACGTCGGCAAGCAGTGTTTCAAGCTGCGAAGCGCCCAGTACCGTTGGCGTGCCCCCGCCGATGAACACCGTTTCAGGTAAAAAGTCTGGATACAGACTTTTTAAATTTTTTATTTCGGTTTCCAAGGATTGGAAAAACGACTCCTGTTTTTTCCAATCCTTGGAAGCTACGGAATAAAAAGCGCAGTACGCGCACTTTTTCGCACAAAACGGAATATGAATATACAAGCCCGACATGATTGCCGATTGTAAATTTTAGATTGAAGATTTACACTGCGTTACATGAAAAAAGTGCGACTCGATCAACTGCTAGTGGATAAGGGGCTCGCCGAAAGCCGCGAGAAAGCCAAGCGGCTGATTCTCGCCGGGCAGGTGCTGGTTGACGACCACCCCGCCCCGAAACCCGGCCACCCGCTCGCGCCCGATCATAAAATTGTTCTCAAAGAGGCCGCGCGCTTCGTCAGCCGTGGCGGCGAAAAACTTGAAGGTGCCATGGAGGCGTTCGAGATCGACCTAACCGATAAGGTCTGCCTCGACATCGGCTCCTCCACCGGCGGCTTCACTGACTGCATGCTCCAGCACGGCGCGGCCAAGGTATACGCCGTGGATGTCGGCAAAGGCCAGCTTCACTGGAAAATGCGAGAAGACGATCGCGTCGTTGTAATGGAAGGTATCAACGCGCGCTACCTTACGCCTGACGACATCGGTGAGCTCGCCGATTTTGCCTCGATCGACGTTTCGTTTATTTCACTCACCAAAATTCTACCCGCCGTCAAAGAACTGCTCAAACTGGGCAGCGAAATTGTTTCGCTGATTAAACCGCAGTTTGAAGCGGGCAAAGAGGCGGTCGATAAAGGCCGCGGCGTCATCACCGATCCGGGCATCCACAAAGCGGTAATTGAACAGGTCAAAACCTTTGGAACTGGCGAAGTCGGCCTCAAATGGCTCGGCCTCGCCACCTCGCCCATCAAGGGTCCCAAAGGGAACGTCGAATTCCTCGCTCACTGGAAGCGGCCCTGAACTAAGCCTACAGCTTTTTCACCTTCTCTGCGCGCCGCTTAATGTCTATGCGCGCGACTTCAGCTGCAGGATCAAGCGTTTTGAGAATTGCTGGCGTTTCCAGCCTGTAAATCACTCTATTCTGGATCCGCCGGTCACTAACAATTCCCACCTTCTTTAACGTGAATAGATGCCGCGAGACATTCGACTGGCTGATACTTCCCAAGGCTGTGATCTCGCTGACACAACGATCTCCATCACGCAATGCATCCACGATGAGAATCCGCATCGGATGCCCCACTGCCTTGAGTGCCTTCGCCCTGATCTTCGCCTGCTGGTAGTTCATGTGTATTATAATATGCGCATATGCGCATATTGTAAACTACTCTTACAAAAAACTTCTAACAAATTATGCGGAGGATAAGTGGTCGGGGTGACTGGATTTGAACCAGCGACTTCTACGTCCCGAACGTAGCGCTCTACCAGGCTGAGCCACACCCCGATTTAGAAAGACGGAGCATCATACAGCGCTAACGCCCTTTGACAAGTCTAAGCCGCTGATTTTCACGAATCGAACTGCTTTCTGCGCCCAAGGAACCGGCTCAGCGCATAAAGTGGCAGGCCGAGCAGCAGGATGGCGAGCGCCGCAAGGGCGATATGCGGTTTGTAGATGACGGCGCTGTAAATCAGAAACACGCACACTGCACAGAAGATGAGCGGAGGAAACGGATAGGCCGCCACGCGGTACGGCCGGTCCGCATCCGGTTCGCGCCGCCGCAGGACCATCACGGCCAAACCGCACAGTAAAAGGTGTAAACCGCCGGCGCGGTGTAAACGATGGCATCAATAAAGGAACCGAGCAGAAGTATGAGCACAACAGCCAATCCCCCCTGAAGCAGCAGCGCGCAGACCGGTGTGCCGGTTTTTGAATTCCAGCGTCCCAGCAGGCGGAACAGTGCATGATCTTTTCCCGCCGCATACGAAATGTGCGCCCCGGTAAAGATCAATCCGTTCACCGCGCCAAGCGCTGAAATACAGATCAGCACACCGATGAGTCGCCCGCCGATCCGAGGCAGCACGGCGGCTACCGTACCGGTCGCCACCGCTTCCGACGCCCGCAGGCCGTCAAATCCGAGCACATAGAGAAAGGTGGCGTTCAGCAGAAGGTAAAGCGCGGTGACCATCAGCAGGCCGGATACCGGCGTACGAACGATGTTACGTCGCGGATTTTTGACCTCGGCCGCCACATAGGCCATCTCGTTCCAGCCTCCAAAGCTGAACAAAACAAAAATCAGTGCCAGACTGAACGGTAGCGGCTCCACCGCTGGGGCGGGCACATGCGACGGCCCGGCCCAAATGCCCGCCGCCACAATAAACAGCAGTCCCAGCGCTTTTACGGCCGTCAGAATATTCTGCGTCCATTTGCCTTTGTGAACACTGAGCACGTTGATAGCGGTCAGCGCCATCACAGCGGCAACGGCATAGCCCGTCTGGGAAAAAGCCGGATTGATTGCCCGTGCGTAAAGCGCGAAGGCGAAGGCCATTACAGCAATATCGCCGGGCCGCACCACCGCCAGCTGAAGCCAGCCGAACAGAAAACCGGCCCACGATCCGTAGGCCCGGGTCAGATAAACATAATCGCCGCCCGCGCGGGGCCAGGCCGAAGCCAGCTCGGCATAGGTCAATGCACCGCACAATGAAAGCAGACCGCCCAGGATCCAGATCAGCAGAACCCCCGTTCCACTGCCGACCCCGCGCACCACGGCCGGGGCCATCTGATAAACACCAACGCCAATGATAATGCCAACAACCAGACAGACCGCATCCGGAAGCGAAAGCTCCCGCCGCGGCGCACCCCGGTCTGACGCAATGTCCGGCACGCAGATCACGATGCAACGCCCTCCGGCAGGGTCACTGATTCAGAACAACCATCGCGCGGGCGTTGTCGGAGCACGACAGCACAGCGAGGCATTTGTTCTGCCCGATCAGACCGGTCGCCGCAATGTGCCCGATATCAACCCCCGCTCTGCCGAGCCGGTCGGTCAGCTTCACCAGCATGCCCGGCTTATGTTCCACCTCGACCACCACGACATCTGCTTCCATCGGCGCATAGTCATGGGCCTTGAGCGCGTCCGTCGCTCTCAGATTGTCGTCGGTAATCATGCGGATCACCGCATTTTTCCCATGAACCTCCCCGCACACGGCGAGAAGGTTGACGCCTTTTTCCGAAACGATCTTTGAGAGATCGTGCAACACACCGATCTCATTAAAAACCTCAAGCACGATTTCTTTATCCTGTCTGGCCGCAAACATAACACACCTCCTTTGCTCCTCTTCCCTGAAGGTATTGTTGCGCGCCGTTTGGCGATGTCAAGCTCCACGGAAGCTCATCGCAAGCATGCAGATGGAACCGGCGACGGCGGCGTTGAGGGATTCCACGGACGTGGAAATTGGAATGGAAAGTTTTTTGGTCGCGCGCTGCTGAATTTCTTCCGAAAAGCCGTGAGCTTCGTTACCGATCGCCAGCACGTTTTTCGGACCGAATGCTGCTTCGTGCAGATTTTCGCTGCCGGTAATGACGGTCGAAATGAGATCGCACCCCGGTTCGTCGAGCACTGAAAAAAATCGTTATCCTAACCTGCCCCATGGACTGGGCAGGTTCTAATGAGAGTCCTGCAGGGTTAGTTTTTCGCAGTGCTCGAAAAGATCTGCTTAATGATATGAGTGCGGACGGGTCTACTCTTCGTTGATCTCGGCGTTGTATTTGAGCAGATCTTCCATAGTTTTGGCGCCTCGGAGATAGTCGAAGTCGCCTCTAAACTCGCGGGTCACTTTTTTCAACTTTTTCACATCATCGGTCAGGATCTTATCCGCATCCGCAGCGATCAACTGAACAAAATGGATTTTTGGTTTTTTGAGTTTGGCGGGAATGTAGTTGAATTTGTAGACGCTCTCTAAATGATCGATGATTTCATCTTCATTAAAGAAGTATTCGATATCCGGCTGGGGCGGTTGCGGTAGCGAGGGGGGGAGCTGGGCCTTCACCTCATTTTTATAGGAAAACATGTTGCTCACGATCCGGGGAGGAAGGCCCTTTTTGGCGCGCGCCTTATTCTCTTTTGCCAGCAACTCTTCGGCTTTTTTCATCCGTTCCTTTTCGCGGTCGTTGTATCGCTGGCGCCGCTCCTTCGGCCAGCCGTGCTCGTCAAACCATTTTTCGCGGATCGAAGGGTCGACCGGTCGATCATGCCCCCCCCAGCCCGGTACCAGAATAAAGATGTTATCCGCCTTCTGTTCCATGGCGGCCTGAGCAGCTTTCAGCCAGCTCTGGGCTTTCGACCCCACCTCAGTCTCGTATTCGAAGGGTGGGGAATAGTT
>Ga0190284_1000896_pt1 | contig 14272 bp, 12 predicted proteins | sample 48691812_MG_FD_161668 | JGI IMG/M metagenome (GOLD analysis project Ga0190284, IMG submission 161668) | Hydrothermal vent microbial mat bacterial communities from Southern Trench, Guaymas Basin, Mexico - 4869-18-1-2_MG | ecosystem: Environmental > Aquatic > Marine > Hydrothermal vents >...
CAGCGGGCTGACCATTATCTGGGTCGGCTGGCAGTTCGACGTGCCAAGGCTGCCGGGGAGGCTACGACTGCACGTCCCGATCGTGAAGGACGGTGAACGCACCATCGAGGGGCTCGTGCGCGCCGACTGGGTGGTCGACCAACCAACGAAGCGGCTGGCGATCGGACATCGCAATCACGACGCCTACGCTGTGGCGCGTCCGGATCACCCGGACAACCGCCTCACTGTGCGGGATGGCCGCCTCGCACCGCGGCAACTCGTGCCCCGCAGCGACTGGGGCTTCGTGGAGTCGACGCACATCGAGATGCCGGACGGTTTCGAGGCGGGGAGAATTTACGAACTCGTCTACCGCGGGAAGGATCCGGCGGTGGTCGGGCTTGGTCTCGCGGCCGTGCGGGACATGATCGCCTTCGCAAAGCACGACGAGCGCTGTCCCTTTCAGGTGCGCCACGGCCTTGCGGTCGGCATTTCGCAGACCGGTCGCTTCCTGCGGCAGTTCCTCTATCAAGGATTCAATGTCGACGAGCGTGGACGCAAGGCGTTCGACGGACTCCTGATCCACACCGCCGGGGCGGGGCGCGGGAGCTTCAATCATCGCTTCGGACAGCCTTCCCGCGATGCCCATCGCTATTCGGCGTTCTTCTTTCCGACGGACCTCTTTCCGTTTAGCGGACGGAGCCAGCGCGATCCTGTGAGCGGGACGCGCGCGGGGCTTCTCGACCGGCTGAAAGCGAGCGGCCATCTGCCGAAGATCTTCTACACGAACACGGGATACGAGTACTGGGGGAGGGCCGCGTCGCTGCTGCATACGTCGCTCGATGGATCCGCCGACGTGGAGCCGCTACCTGAAGAGCGGATCTACCATCTTGCGAGCAGCCAGCACTTCGTGCGGCGCTTTGCTCCTCCGCGATCGTCCGACCGCGTACCCGGAGCCGACGCGTACCGAGGAAACCCTCTCGACTTCCTGGTCACCGAGCGGGCGTTGCTCCTCGCGCTGAAGGCGTGGGTGGAGGAAGATCGCGCGCCCCCGCCGAGCGCGATTCCGCGCATCGACGCCGGCACCCTCGTTCCGATCGGCCAGGTGCGCTTCCCGGAGATTCCCGGGGTGGAATTCCCCGCGGTGATTCACGAGGCGTATCGAGCGGACTACGGCGGCGACTGGCCGCGGGGGATCGTCACCAGGCAGCCGCCGGCGCTGGGTCCCGCATTTCCCGCCCTCGTTTCGCAAGTCGACATGGTCGGCAACGAAAAGGCGGGAGTCCCCTCCGTCGAGATCCTCGTGCCGGTCGCCACGTACACTCCCTGGCATCTGCGCGCGAACGTTCCGGGAGGAATCGGTGAGCTCACCGACTACTAAGGGACCTTCGTTCCGTTCCCGCGCACCGAGGCGGAGCGAGAGGAGCGTGGCGACCCGCGCCCGAGTCTCGAGGCGTTGTACCCGTCCGTCGAAGGAGGAATACCTGAAGCACGTCAGCACGGGACCTGGTCGCCCGTGCCTACTTGCTCGAGGAGGATATCCCCCCCATTGTCCGCCAAGCGGAGGAGATCTGGCAGTGGATGAAATAACGCTGATCGCGGTCGCCGATTTAAATCTGCTTGTCCGGTTGTTGGTCTTTTTCACGACCGTCTCGGTCGAAGACGACCGCGGCTTGTGCGTGGGGCTGGTCGAAAGTCCTCAGTGACGCGCTTGCTCTGCGGCAGATCTGTGGTGGGCATATCCTGCAGATCGATCGGCCAATTCTGTGGCGCGGAGCACCGGCCGCTACGATCCGTGCGTTATGCGCCCGAATTTTGTGGAAGTCAGGAATCTAATCTATCCTGCTTCATCACTACGTGTTGAAGAATTCTGGCAACCTGTTCTGGTGTCTCAGCCACCGCCATCGCCGCGGCATCGATCTCTTTTAGCGGATGCCGAAGACTACTTGGATGCAATACGATAATCGGCTTCCCCTTGGCGACAGCGTATCCTACATCCCAAGCGGTGTTCCATTGCCGGTAGTCTTCGCCGAATTTCGCTACAACGAGATCCGCTTTCTCAATCATGGTTCTGGTGCGTATTGCATTTATCTTAGCTGACTTGTGATCCTTCCAGAAAGCATCCGCCTCGTCGCCCAGGATATCAACCCCAATTTCGTCCGACAATCCGTGATCTGATATGGGCGACATGAAAAAAATCGGCAGATGCTGAGATGAACAGGCGTCAACAATCTCTGATCGCCAGTTGCTGTGTATTTCTCCAGTCAAGTATACTCGGATATCCATCTTCGCTTCTTCTTGTCATTTGTTTCGTGTTTTTTCTATTTCGATTTTGCGAGCTTGGAGCGCCTTCAGTTTCTTGTTGAGTGCAGTCATTTCCCTTTTGATTTTTTTCAACTCTGCCTGATTCTTGACTTCTAATAAATACTTCTTGCCAAGCTTGTCTGCTATATATTTCTCGAGCTGACTCCTTAATATCCTGAGATAAGGATTGCCCCACATGGCTCCTTCGCGGTATTCCAGTTTGCCTGCCTCTATGCCTTTGATAATAAATTCGCGATCGACATTATATTCCTTCTTTGCGGTCACATCACTTCGTGTCGCTCCCTTCTGATTCCATTCTCCGTAATCAGCCATTTTCGTGAGTTTCCTTGTAGCAAACGTGGCCATCAGCGGCGCCAGGTACGAGCGTCCATCGGCATGGGCCTTGTTAGAATTTCCCTTCACGAGCACGGTTGACTCTCTCGTAATTTTTGCCATTTTTAGCCGTTGTAATTTGTTTATTGACAACACTTCTCGATATCAACAATCATTGATATACGTCAAGGTGGGGGTTTATACGACAGGATCGCGGTTCAGTACCACGTCCATATCGTACCTCCCTCGCACTCTTACACAGAATGTAAATCGATGCTCCCTTTCTTCAATGAGACGGGCGTACTTCTTTTTCGCCTTGGCCACCACGTGGCCGGAGTAGATTGTTTCATCTCGAAAATCGGCTATCGAGTCGAAGCTGTATCTAACCGTCCACGCCTCGTCACCAGAAACGTAGCAGTGCCGATAGAGTTCTTCACCGAGGAATTCGACCAGGACGAATCCGAGTTCCCGCCGGACTCTCTTTTGGACGTCAGTCTTTTCAATTTTCGCCGTCATAACGTCTTTCTTCTGTATCAATCGGTTCGGCTCAGAGGAAAAGCGCCGGCGTCTTCCTCTGCTGCCGAGAATCCGAGTTCATTCATCGCTTCGCGGATTTGGCCGCGTTTGGGGTTCAGAAGACTTGTATGTATCAAGTCCAAAACCATTGACTCGTATTTGCCATTGCTATAGATAGAAACGCACGCTCCTCCGCTGAGGACCGTGTCAATTCCTTTGAAGCGAAGGTGTTCCTGAACGAATGCACCAAGGGAGGCCCTGTTCATTTGACCAATGGATTTCATAACGGTTTGTCTCGCCGCCTCGGCTTCCGCCGATTCATCTGGAGTTCCTCTTTGAGATCATTAGGGCAGAATGTCATTACTTTATCAAGATAGAGTCTCGAGCTCTTTCAAGAATGGACAACGAGGATTGAATGAATATAGACGCGTTCGCCCTGCCGATTTGCTACGCAGAATACCTCCCACCTCGAGCTTGTCCAACTGATTGCGAATCGGTCGATAGTCGACACAGAAGAAGCGCGCAATTTCTCGGGGGTATCCTTCATTGCGGGTATGGATGAACAGCAAGACTCGTTCGCAACTTGTAGATCCCAGCAAGGGTTCCAGCACTTTTTTTGAAGCTCCTTGTGACACATGTTGATGTAAAATGTACATCACATGATGCAATGATTACATCAATAAACTCGATGAAATCCAGGAATGCAAGAACTATATTTGGGACCTAACATCCGGTTTGAAGCGCTGCGGTAAAGCCGACCGCGGCCTTACCGGAGTCGTCTCTAAGGCTTTGTTCGCTTCCGGTCTCGCTGCTGTTTCTACTCCTCAGCTTCTCTGAACGCCTGTTCAAGCGCCTCCTCGAGGAATTCGTTCATGAGATCCAGTTCGATATCCTCGATCATCCAAGGGCTTGGATCGACTCCATTCACCTGACCGATCTCGGTCTGTGACCAGATATTGCGCTTGTCTGCTTCGCTGAGACTCGCGATGTATTTTGGGATCTGCTGCTCCACCGGTTTAACGAATTTCTGGCCTACGGAGCCTTGTTTGCAGTGGCGAACGAGTTGGCTCCACACATTCCCTCCGGTCTCCGTCGGACACTCGGCGAGAATATCCAAAAGATCCACGATTGCTGCGCCAAGATCCTCTACGGGATTCGTTGCCATTTTTCTTCTGGTGAATGTGGTTGTTAGACGTCTTTCACTTGTCCTCACTGCGCTTGGCGCGACGCGGCGCGACTTCCGCGAGAGCCCTGAGTGCTAGGTTGACAGCATCACCGTCTGGATACAGCCGCGCCACGTCAGGGTCAAGCACCACCACATTGCTCCCGCGGGCATAGCGTTTAGCATACTTGCCACGCCGTCCCCTCGAGAAATCGTACTCGTCTCTCATCCCATTCTCCTGAATGAGCTTATTGTTCGTCATACTGACCACGCTCGCGCTTCGTCGCGCGACGTGCGCTTATGATCCGGATAGTATCGTCTCGCTAGGTATGTACGACAACCAAGATCCTGTTCCGGTACGACACGCCTATAAGAATAAAACGGTCCTCGTCCGCTGACTGGTCTGGATCTTCTATCGTCAGCGACAGGGGATCTGCAAAAGCCGTTGCAGACTCCCCGAATGACACGCTGTGTTTTTTCAGGTTGCTCGCCGCCTTCCTGGTATCCCACTCAAATTGTAGTGCCATTCACTTCTCCACTCGACTCTCATTGCGTCTAACGGTGCGCATCACCAGCGAAGCCGGCTGGCACGCCCCTTGCTCCGCAAGGGAAATGACAGAGGGCGTTGTCTGGTGAATGCGATCGTTAGAGGTCACTTACATCTCTCAATTAAATCAGACCGCTTTTTTATCTACTTTAAGTAAACCGTAAATACCAAGCACCGTACCCAATGGAAAATAAATTAATATAAGTATATTTAGCGCCTTTGTTACATGGCGTCCTATCTCTGGCTTCCAGTATCTCAATATCAGCGTAAGAGTACCGAATACCGCAAAACATCCACAGATATATGCTACATAATGTAATACATCTGCGGTAAAGACAGCATTTTCTCCTCCATCCTGGAGTATTTGATTAGCCGTATATGAGAAAGTACCGATCGCAGTAATTTCGCAAAAAATGAACAGAATTAGACAAACCGTATAAATCTTTTCATGTTTTCTCATCGTGTACCTCTAACAAGTTATTCTAGACTAAATCTCCTTTACGCGGGTCCTTCTGATTCCTCGTCGTTCGTCCGGCGTTTGACCTCTCGCGACGGAAGCTGGACAAGCCTCCGCACGGTCGGCTGCAAATCGACGTGCCCTGAGCAATCTGATCATCGACTATTTTCTGTGTAACCCCTTGTCGGCATAGGTGTATTTTCCTTGCCATTGCCGCGAAGTCACGACCCCGGGGTATTGGGAGGCTTGAATCCCAGTGTCACAGATGCTCTGCCGTGGCCGGACTTACGGCAGACCGCCGATGAACATAACACCCAGAATACAGTTGTTATGGAGATTGTCAATAAAACGGAGATTCGGATATGACGGAGGCCGGAGGAAAGCTCAAAGCTGTTCTCGATGATTTTGATAACATTTTGAAAAATAGAGAGTTAGCTTTGCCTCAGCATCGACCCCACCTGGTGCGATGGGTCCGTGAATTTTTGCTCTTCGCAAAAAACCATAAAGGCTATTCCGAGAGGTCTTGCACAAGGATTTGGAGGAGATGGCACAGACGGTGCGGGCCAAGCTGGGGCGGAAACTGCCAACGGTGTTGTCCGTCGCGGAGGTGCTGGTCCTGCTGGATGCCGTGGAGCCTGAGTTTGCGCTGATGGTGCGCCTTTTATACGGCGGTGGCTTGCGGTTGATGGAATTTGCGCATCAAGGACATCGACTTCGACGCAGGGTTGATCGACGCAGGGTTGATCGTCGTTCGAAGCGGCAGAGGAGACAAAGACAGGACGACCCTGCTGCCAACATCGCTGCATGAGACCTTGAAGGCGCATTTGCAGAAAGTACGGAAATGGCATGAGGCGGACCTGGCGAAAGGATACGGTGAAGCACCGTTACCCCATGCATTGACTCTCTCGTAAAAACCCTTTTTGGCCGATTTTCGCCATTTTGAGTCGTTGTAACTTGTTTATTGACAACACCTCTCAATATCATTAATCATTGATATACGTCGAAATGGGGGTTTGTGCGAGAGGATCATGCATTGGCTCGGAAATATCCCAACGCCGCCAAGGAATATCGAAAATTCGGTGAGCATTTTTTAACTTTTATATACTTGATCGCCTCTATTAAGAGCGCATTGAATTTTTTTGGTTTTTCCAGCATAGGAAAATGCCCAGTTTCTTCTATGTAAAAAAGTTTATAGTTTTTGATATGTCTTCTATTTTCATCTGCATTTGTTGGCCAAAGGCGAGCATTGATCGATACGACAGGAACAGTAATGTTTTCAAAGATTTGAGCGACTTCGCCGGTTACGTATTGCCCGATGTAGTTGCGAAAGGCATTCAAGGCAACTTCCTTTGGGGCAGAAGACATGTCTTCTTCAACCCAATTAATTAATTTATTATCGGATTCTTCAAGAAACAGTTTTGTGACAAAACCTCGTGCTGCATTTTTGAAATCAACCTCAAAAGGTTCGATCATTTCGTCGAGCTCTTTTTGAGTTAAGTTTTCTGCAACGTTTTGTAGGGTATCAATCCCTATTATGCCGGAAACTTTTGTAGGCATGAGTCGCGCAGCTTCGGCTATTACACCGCCACCCATTGAATGACCGATCAAAATGGCCCTGCTTATTTTTTCTTTATCAATAACAGCTTTTACATCTTCAGCAAAAGATGACATTGTGTAGTCAAGTCTATCCAACGAGGAATTGCCATGTCCTGCAAGGTCAATAGCAATCACTTGATTATCTTTCGAAAACGCCGTAATCTGTTTTTGCCAGTAACGACTGTCACAGCTCCAGCCGTGAATAAAAATCAATGCGGTTTCTCCCATGCCACACGTACTGTACGCGATTCGTTCAGAATCACCAGATATCGCAACATCATGTTCAACAAAAAATTTCTCATTTGCGCATCCCGCTGACACAGATAAAGCAAGTAATAATGCAATGAGATGTTTTTTCATCTTAACCCCATTTAAAAATTTTTATCATATAGGTAGTTTATATAATTTCTTTTTTTTTTATTTTTTACACATTACGACTCTGCAAATAAGCTGCAAGAAAATTTCCTAATTTTCTAATTGCGACATGCAATCAAATCAACGGATCCTACCGTGCTCGGAAGCTTTATTTGCTTGTTCGGCGGCGGGCCGTGGCACTCCAAATGCAGGCTACGACCGCAGGTATAGCGCGAGCACTTCGTCACGCCGTGAATGTGGTATACCGACTCGCACGAAGCCGAGAGCGAGAAGGATCCTAATCATCCCGTCGTTGTTGGAGAGATTGTCAATAAAACGCAGAGCCGGATAAGACGGAGGATAGAAGGGAGCTCCAGGTTTTGATACAGAGTACTACGTGTCCTCTCTCCGGCCAGAACATATCGGCTCTCTTCACCTGCGATTTCCATGAAGTGTAAGAGCTGGTTCCCAGGTAGAATGGCCGCGCTGAGTGCATCGACGCGGCTTTTTACCGAGGTTCGAAAGTGACCAGCCCGAAAACAATTCTTCCCGTCGTGGTGAGCGTTGCCCTTCTCGTTGTGGCGGCGGTTCTCGTTTTCCTTTGGAGGGGAGACAGAAGCTCGACAGCGAACACGCCGAACACTGTCAGTCCGGCAGCGCCGCGGGGAACGTCGGCTCGGTCGCTCGAAGAACAGCAGAACGCAATGCTGCAGAATGAGCTGCAATCGCGGAACCCCTTGCCGGCGACGGACGATGCTGGCCGAAAGTCGCCAGAATCTACCGCGACGTTCATTGCCGGATCGGTCACGGAAGCGAAGACAGGCGGTCCTGTTTGCACCTTCGGCATCGAGCTCTACCGTGCCGCCTTGAACCCCGGCGACGCCATCAAGCGTTTCTACAGGGAGTTTTGCAACGAGGAGGGGTGTTTTCTCTACCCCTTGGAGACCGGCGGCGTCTACTGGATGAATGTCTACTCGGCGGCGGACCAGACCGCCGAATGCCTCGAAGTCCTCGTGCCAGGGTCCGGAGGGTTGAGCGACTTCCGCGTGGAACTCGACCCGGGCAAGATCCTGTCGGGCAGCGTGGTTGACGCGGTCTCGGGTGGTGCCGTGGCCGGCGCCGTGGTCTTCAATTATGGCAACGCCGACCTTTCCGACATTCTGACCGGATCCCCGAGCCTGGCGCGCCACACGACCACGGACGAGCAGGGGAAGTTCGCGCTCGGCGGTCTCGACGACTGGATCGCGGTGATCGTCGCCGTACACCCCGAGTACTCTGCTGCCCTCCGCCTGGCCACTCCGGGTGAGGCCGGGATCGTGATCGCGCTCGGCCGGGGGCACAGCGCCTTCGGCCATGTTTTTGACGATAGCGGCCGCAGGTGTCCAGGAGTGATGGTTTCCGCCGAGGAGGCGTTCCCTTATGAAGCTGGCGAGCGCTTCGTCAGGCGTCCCGTTCTTTCCGATGCCAAGGGTGTGTACCGGACACCGCCGCTTAACCAAGGAGCGATTCGGCTGGTCGCGTCCCTGCCGGGAGACGAGGACCAAGGGCCGGTTGCGTTCACGCGCGAGGAAAGGTCAGTCGAGCTCGCCGATTGCGACGTGCAGGTCGACTTCGGCCCGATGCGGCTGTACACAACGTGGCGTGGCGTCGTGAACGACAGGACCGGAATGCCGCCTGAGCCGGCATTGCTCATCCTCACACCATTCGAGCGTTTCGGAGAGGAACTATCGAACGGGAATCCGTGTTCGCGTAAGCGCTATTTTGCAACCGGGTGGGACGGTCGTTTCGAGTTGCGCAAGCTCCTTCCAGGGCGCTACCAGCTAGAGATCGCTTTCGGCCCGCAGTTCAATCATCACCTACGGTACGAAGACGCCTTTCTGAAAACGACCGGCGTCGTGGACCGCGACATTGTGATCGAAGGCGGATCGATTCGCGGCCGCGTGATCGACGAGGTCACGGGGGCGCGGCCGTCCAGTCCGTTCTGCGTGCAGGCCAAGTCCGCGGAGATGTCGCACAGCGGATGTCACACTGTGGCCGACAAGAAAGGCGTTTTTGTATTTCGTGGCCTCGATCCCGGCACCTATTCCTTGACCGCCGACCTCAGTCGCGATAACCGCCGGGGCATTGTGGAGAACGTCGTGGTGGAGTCGGGCTGTCTCGTCGATGAGATTCGCCTGCTCATCCCTACTGCGGCGGCGCGGCGCGGTTTTGCTCGCGTCCGATTCAACGGTTTTGAAGACCTCTTGGATACTGTCGTCTACCTTCATTTCGACTCGACGAAACCGGTGCAGGGGTACGGCGACTCAATCCGCATACAATACAACGACGGGGACTGCTCATACCAGATCGATCACCTCTTCGAAGCAGGTCCCTGGACGGTTGAGGCCCGGATCCCGCAGCTTGGATCGATCGAGAAGAGCTTCGAAGTTTTCGGCAGCCAGACGGCCACGATCTGGTTCTCGCAAAGCGACTTCGCCTTTGCGCGCAAAGACGAGTGAGATCCGCGCCACTGATCGAGATCACGGATCGAGTGATGATCGACCTTGGCCGCCATCCGGCGCAGGTCGGAATCCGGGAAGTCCCGGAATTCCAGGCCCCGGACGTACCGGATCTGGTATTCTGTTCGCGCTGTTCTACAGGCACGAGGTTTGAAGCGCCCGCTCGCGGTGCGTAGCAAGACGTTCTCGCCGCTGCGGCGCCTCGAGAAACCGGACAGTCCGAAACAGTTTCCTGGATCGACTGGGTATTGCATCATGTTCGTATTTCATCTCCTGTTCTGCACGATTCTCGTATTCCTGCCACAGCCCGTTCTGATTGCCTCGGAGACCGGCCGGCCGCAGGAGGTCCCCGCCGCGAAGGCGGTCGAAACCGGGGATCCAACCGAGGAAAACACCTCGACCGGGATAGAGCCGGCCGACGACCCCGGGCCGTCCTTTGAGGTGCGGGCGAGGAATTTCCAGGAAGCCTTCGAGACGGCCTTTGCCCAGGATGATCGCAAGGCGCTGAAATCGCTGATCGCAGACAACGGCGCCCTGGCCATGATGCTGGGACGCGAGCTCCTATACCATCACTTGGACGCCTGCTTGCGTGCCGGGGAGGCGCTCGATCGCGACTCCAGCCCCGCGCTGGCACGCTGCGAGGCCCTATTCCGGTATCATGCCCGTTCCGGCGGCCATTCATTGATCGCCGCCACGCTGCTGGAGATCCAGGATTGGGAAATGGATACGATCCTCCGCGCCTGCGATCTGCGCAACCGTATGATCGACATCGAAGCAAGGATCTTAGAGCGCACCCGCGAGGAGACCCTGGCCCTCTTCCGGAAATGCCTGGAAGAGAGCCGCGAGATCGAGGACCCGCTGCTGCAGACACGCGCCCTGATCGACGTGGGGGCCATCCAGGTGATGCTGGAGGAGAGGGACGCTGCGCTCATAGTGCTGAGCGAGGCGCTCGAAATGAGCGAGGCTTGCGGCGACTGGGATCGTGCGGCGATCTGCCTGCGGAACATCGGCGTGATCCACTACGATATGGAAAGATTCGCGCAGGCGCGCGAGTTTTTCGAGAGGAGCCGCGATCTCAATCTTGCGATGGGAAAATGGATTCATGCCGCCTCGGTGGAGATCGGCCTACTCGGCATCCTGCACGCCCACGGACAGACCGGGGAAGCGCTGGAGCGGTCGCGCCGGCTGATCATCAAGCTCAGGAAAGGTGACCATCTTGAGACGCTTTTTGCGGCCCTGACTCACCATTGTATGTTCCTGAACGACCTGTGGACCGGCGGCAGCGAAGCCCTGGAAGCCAGCGAGGAAGCGCTGCAGATCGCCGACAGGCTCGACAACCTGCGCTACCGGGGGATGGCCCTGAAGCACAAGTCAGCGGCTCTGCGCAGGCTGGGCGTTCAAGATCTGGCCCGCGAATGCCTGGATGAGGCGATCGAGATCGCCCGACAGTACAACGAGCTCTCCGAGCTGGGACAGGAGCTGGACTCCCTGGCCAATCAGCTCTACCAGGAAGGGCGTTACGCCGAGGCCCGGGCCATGGCCATGGAGGCCTTGGAGCTGCTGGGCGACAAAGGCAAACCCAGATCGCAGATCAACCTCCGGCTCCTGCTGGCTGCACTAGCCGAGAGCGCCTGGGATTTGGAAACGGCCGATCGCTGGACAGCCGAAGCGATGGCGATCGGAGAGCGCCTCGATTCTCCGGTCGACCTCTCTTCCCTGAACGTCCGGATGGCCGAGCACTTCATCGGACGCGACCGTTTCGACAAGGCGCTGGACTGTGCGGAACGTGCTCTCGAGCTGGCCGGGGCTCCCGACCTGCGCGTGGAGCGCGCCGAGGCGCTGAGTATACTGGGCCGGATCTACCAGCGGCTTGGCCGGCACGAGAAGGCTATCGGGCTCTTCGAGCGCAATCTGAGCGAGCTGGGTGACGCGAGGCGCAGCAACGCCCGTGCAGCCACCCTGTACAAGCTGGCTTCCAGCCTCTTTGATCTGGGCGAGCACGACGATGCCGACAGATGCCTTCAGGAATCCCTCGAGCTGGCCCGTGAACTGGACGACAGACCGCTCATTGTCGGCGCCCTCAACACCTCCGGCCGCTTCGCCATGCTGGAGAAGCGCTACAGCGATGCCGAGAAGATCTTTTTACAGTCCGAATCGATCTGCGCCGGTTTTCCGGATCCCGGTATGGTGAGGCTTGCGCAGCTACAACGGTCGGAGGCGCTGATCCGGATCGGCCGCTACGGCGAGGCGCGCGTCCTTCTGGAGGAAATCGAATCCGCCGGGTTGGAATCGCACATACCCAGCCTGCACGCCTTCAGCCTGGGTCTGCGCGGCCTCTTGCGCATGGCAGAGGGCGAATATGGTGAAGCCCTCGGTTTTCTCGAGGAGAGCCTGCGCATACAGGCGGAGATGGCGCGCTACACGCGGTCGCTTCCGGACGTCACGCGTGGAGCCTACGCCGACGCTTTCACGTGGATCACCTGCAGCGCCATCACCTGCTGTCACAAGCAACACGGGGAAACGGATGATGCCGCGTGGTATGAGCGGGCCTTCGAGATCCAGGAGAATTTCAAGTCACGCATCTACCTCGACACACTGGCCCGATCCGGGCTGGACATCGATCCCGGAGTGTCCCGGGAGCTGAAGGAGGAGTACGCCTTCTGCTGCGCACGTGTCACCTTCTGCCAGAAGAAAAGGGAGGAAATCCTGGCGCACAGCCCTCAAGCGGTGCCTGCCGAGATCGCCTACTGCGAGCGCGCCCTCGATGAAGCCCTGAACCAGCTCGAGAAAAGCTGGCAACGGGTCGTTACCGAGGATCCGGTGTACGCCGCGCTCCGCAGCCCGCGCCCCGTGAAGCTGACGGCGTTCCAGGAACGCCTCGACAGCGGCACGGCCTTTCTCTCCTTCCTGACCGCCGATCAGAGCTTGCTGGTACTGGCCGTGAGCTCCGATGCTTGTCGGATCGCGACGATTCCCGTGGAACGCGATCGGCTCGAGCGCGAGGTCGGCGCCCTCCTGGAGATGCTCTCAGGGGAGAGCGCCACAATGCCGTCATCCCTCGTCAGGTCCGCGCGTGATCTGTACCGCCTGATCCTGGAGCCGGTGGAAGATGTCATTTCAAAACGGCGAACATTGCTCATCGCGGCGGACGGAGTCCTGAACCAGCTACCCTTCGACGTGCTTCTCACCGAGGAACCGGTCGGGAAAAAGAGCGCATCGCTTGCAGAGCAGCCTCTCCTGCTGCGCCGGTCCGCGATCGCGCTGGTTCCGTCGGCGTCCTCCTACCTCTACCTGAGGAGCCTGCATGCCGGCAGAGAACATTACCCGATCGGGGATATCAAGCGCTACGCCGGGCTGGGTGGCGTGGATTATGCGGGCGCGGCGCTCCCGGCGGCAAAACGGCCAAATAGGCAGGAGAGGACTCCTGTCATGCGCGAGAAGCTCGAGCCGCTCGTTCACACCGTAGACGAGATCCGCAACGTGGCGGACATGCTGCCGAGGGAGGACGTTACTCTCTTTCTGGGTATGCAGGCGTCCGAGTCCGCTCTTCTGGTCGAAGCTCTGCCGGGGCACAGGATCGTGCACATTGCCGGTCACGCCATCTTCGAGCCCGATTCCCCCTATCTTTCCTGTCTCGTGCTCAGCCCCGACGAGGGGGCCGATGGCTACGTCAGGATCTACGAGTTCTTCGATTGCAGGACCAAGGCCGAGCTCGTGGTGCTTTCGGCATGCCGCACCAACCTGGGGCGGAATTTGGCGAGCGCCGGAACATTCGGCCTGGTGCGGGCCTTCCTCCATGCCGGCGCCGAGTCGGTGCTGGCCACGAATTGGCAGGTCGACGACAGGCTCACCCCGCCGTTCATCCACCGCTTCTTCGAGGAGATGCTCACGAACGGGCATTCCCGCGCCGAGGCTCTCAGGCTGGCCAAGCTGGCGGCCCTGGAAGGCCGGCTGGTCCCGGCTGGAGATGGCAAAACAGGCGCCGCCGACCGGGACATCCGCTACGATCCCGGGGGTGGAGAGGGCTCCGATCCCACCCACCCGCACAACTGGGCGCCCTTCGTGATCTTCGGCCTGCCCTAACCCGGGTTCAACAGTTTGAAAATTGAGATTGTGTCGATCAATCAGTGTTTTTGGGGAGCCGCTTTGTATTCATATGCCCCGATATCCGGTTTAGCATCCCGCAGGTAAAGGCGCTGATCAATCCCGGGCGCAAAATCCTTATTGGCGTAATTGATTGCCATGATGCTTTCGTTGGTCAGGGCTAGAGTCTGAGTCGGGCCGCCATTGTCGGCGAGTTTGTCCGCTATTTTGGGATCGGCGCTGTTATAAGGAAGGCCACACTTATCTACATCACTTCGCATAATAATACACCGGTCATCTCCCTTGTCTCCGGAAAAAATCGGCTCTCCTGACGTTCGTGTGGGTTGAAATCACAGTTTTTTCGACACTGGTGACAATTTGATACCCGTACAGCATAGCATGATCATACATATTGTGGCCTCTGCAGAATGGAATCCATAGGCTCG
>Ga0190284_1000897_pt1 | contig 14272 bp, 17 predicted proteins | sample 48691812_MG_FD_161668 | JGI IMG/M metagenome (GOLD analysis project Ga0190284, IMG submission 161668) | Hydrothermal vent microbial mat bacterial communities from Southern Trench, Guaymas Basin, Mexico - 4869-18-1-2_MG | ecosystem: Environmental > Aquatic > Marine > Hydrothermal vents >...
TTTGTGCCGCCGGATTCTCATCCCCGGTACAATCGTCTCCGCGAGTTGCTTGGGGGCGATGGCCTGATAGATACCGAGGCTGTGAAGCAGGCACTCCGCGACCACGAGGGTCTGGTCTGCTCGCACCAGATGGTCCTTGGGCGCAAGCTTGGAACGCTGTGGTCGGTCGTGGGGCGTCCCGGCGAACGGCAATTGGATATTGCAGCAGGTTATCCCTGCCAGGCGGAGTACCAAATGGTGAGTTTCTGAATGGAATGACGGGAGGGAGCGAAATGAGAGACCTGTTTTCTAAATGCGGTTGCAACTGCGGGCGCTGCCTATCGTACAAGGAAAACCTTCTGACCGACGAGGACAGACACCGATGCGCCGAAGGGTGGGCACGGTACATCGGCTACCATCCCACCCCTGAGAAGCTTCGAGCCTGCGTCGGTTGCCAGGCGCCGGACGAAAAAAACGCGGTACGCTACCAGAGCTGCTACGTGCGAAAATGCGCGCTACGGAACGGCGTCGAGACCTGCGCACATTGCTCTGCGTACCCCTGTGAAGATGTGCCGAGGGTCTCTTTCGCGGCGGATCAAAGGGAAAAGATCGCTGCTCGCCTTGGCTACTTGATACCTGACGAGGACTATCTTGCCTTCATCGAACCCTATGAAGGCATCAAGCATCTGGATGCAATACGTGCGTCCCTCGGCCCGGGAGACATCGTGGAGATGACCACGGTCTCTGTGAGACCTCGAATTGTCGCCTTTCCTGATGACTTGCCCTTCTCCGAGGAAAAGGCAGCACCGCTCGAGCACCTGCACTGGCTTCTGGCGACGGTAGGGATCGTCGAGGGCGTCTCTTATGCCCGGCAGACGGTGCTCAAGAAACGGAGGCAGCACTTGATAAAGATACTGTGGGCATTCGGGCTCTTCGGGGAGTGCAAGGAGGAGGGCGGTTCACACCTCGTGGTTGACAGCGAGACCTATCTGGCGCAGAAGATACAGTCGAACTACTCAACGGTGAAGGAATACTTCAAGGTTCTGGAGGAATACGGAGTGCACTGTAAACACGTCCCGTTGACGGAGGATGGCTGGTTGACGCCAAAGGGAGCGTTGAGGAAAGGGGGGTGGCTCTTGAAGATGTCCCTCGACGACGATGCCGGAGGAGTCTCCGCACTGGAAGCGCTTCAGAGCTACACCGCCAAGCTTGACGAAGAGTATGGCAAAGCGGCATTCAGATACTTCTCAAAGGCAGATATGCGGGTTTTGAGGCAACTTTCCACGGCAAGGGAGTGATACGGATATGGAGTATCGCAAACTGGGTAGAACTGGCCTCGACGTCAGCGCCATCGGACTGGGTATGGAGCACCTTGTTCCGTTACCGGAGAACATTGAGCCTGTTGTCCACAAGGCGATTGACGAGGGCATAAACTACCTGGCTATGATGAATTGAGAAGGAGAATGCTTGAGGAAGTATCAAAATGGGGAGGTAGAGCGTGAAGATGCAAAACAAGATAGCCCTGGTGACTGGAGCCGCTCTGGGCTACAAGGATGGCGGTCCCTCAATAGGCAGTGCTATCGCGTTCAAGTTTGCTTCTGAGGGAGCAAGCGTCGTGGTCGTTGATGTTTTGGAAGAAATGGGACAGAGAACTGTTGATAGGATTGAGGAAAACGGGGGCACAGGCTTGTTCGTGAAAACTGATGTCTCGAAAACGGACGAGGTCAAGAAGGCCATTGGGATAACCGAGCGGGAGTTTGGCAAGTTGCACTGTCTCGTGAACTGTGCCGCCTCTTACGAGGGCGACATCGCTAGAAATGTGGTGGAAATCTCGGAGAAGGATTGGCATCATACGGTTAACGTGAACTTGAACGGCTATTTCAGGTTTGCGAAATATGCCATTCCCTTGATATTGAGGAGTGGTGGCGGGACAATCGTCAACATTTCGTCGGGTGCGGCTTTCAGGGTTTTGAAGAACTTTTGCGTTTACCCGGTGACAAAAGCCGCCATCAATGCTTTAACGAGAACATTGGCCATTGATTTTGCGCTCCAAATTCGCACCAACGCGATCTGTCCTGGATTCGTGAGAATAGCGAATTCAGAGAACGATCGCAGCCTAGAACAAGTCGAGCAGTGGATTGAAGGAATCGCCAAGACCTATCCCCTTCAAAGGGTTTGTTCGGTCGAGGAAATCGCCAGTGTCGCTTTGTTTTTGGCCAGTGACGACTCGTCATATATCAATGGCGAGTGCATCACAGTTGATGGTGGAAGATTCGTATCTGATACGCACGAGTTTTGACGAGGAGAAGACTATGGAACTCGAAACCCTCCGCACTTACCTGTTGGAGAAGAAAGGCGACACCGAAGAACGCCCCTTTGGGCCGGAAGCACTGGTTTTCAAGGTCATGGGCAAAATGTTTGCCCTCATCGCCTGGGAAGAAATCCCCCTGCGCATCACGCTCAAATGTGATCCCGACGATGCGCTGGCACTCCGCGACCAATACGAAGCGGTGCAGCCTGGCTATTATACGAACAAAAGGCACTGGAACACGATAACCCTGGATAGCAGCATCCCCGACGAGAAAATCCTGGGGATGATTGACGATTCCTATGCCCTGGTGGTCAAGGGGCTGAGAAAAGCTGTTCGGCAAGAGTTGGAAGCATTTTAATAAGGAGGGAACCTGATGGACAAAATGATCGCTTACTGTGGACTGGTCTGCACCGATTGTGAAGCCTACGTCGCCACCCAGGCGAATGATCTAGAGACGCTTGAGCGGCTGGCTGCACGGGCCCGGGAGGAGTTTGGCATACCGGACGCCACTGTCGAATCCGCGATGTGCGACGGCTGCCTGGCGGACAGCGGTCGCCAGATTGGGTACTGTGCCGTGTGTGAGATCCGTGCCTGTGGCGTGGCGCGGTCCGTCGTCAACTGCGCCTACTGTGATGACTACGCTTGCGAGAAGCTGGAAGGCTTCTTTGAGCAGGCTCCACAGGCGCGAGCTGTGCTAGACGAGATTAGGCATTCATTGTGAGGAGAGTGGGATTATGAGCGATGATGTCAAGATTGTCACCGTTGATGCCGCGAACGTCGCCGAGCGGGGGTTCTTTTGTTACAAAAGCAAGCCCAAGTCGGCGGGGTATCAGAAGAAGCTGAGCTGGTTGGAGCAACGCTTTGCCGAAGGGATGCGGATCAAGATCCTCTACGAGGGCGAGAGGTCGGGGGGCTTTATCGAATACATCCCCGGTGAGTTCGCCTGGCGGGCCGTCAATGCCGAGGGCTACCTGGTCATCCACTGCCTGTGGGTGGTGGGGAGAGGGAAGGGCAAGGGGTATGGCACGCGCTTGGTGAACGAATGTGTGGAGGATGCGCGGGGCGCGCAGAAGCACGGCGTCGTGATGGTCTCCAGCAGCAGGCCGTGGTTGGCCGACAAGAAACTGTTCCTCAAGAACGGGTTCGAGGTCGTGGGCCAGGCCCCGCCGACCTTCGATCTGCTAGTCAAGCGGTTCGACGACGCGCCGCTGCCCACTTTCCCGGACGATTGGGATGAAAGGGCGAGCCGCTACGGTTCAGGAGTGACCGTCGTCTACGCCGACCAATGTCCCTACATCGAGGATGCGGTGAAGGGAGCATTGGATATCGCCAGCGAAATGGGCGCGGAGGCTCGGACCGTCAAGCTAGAAAGCAGCCGGCAGACGCGGGACACCGCGCCGTCGGCATACGGCGTCTTTGGCATCGTGTACGACGGAGAGTTGGTGAGCTACAAGTACCTGGACAGCAAGAAAGAGCAACAAAAGTTTTCCGATCTCTTGAGCAAAGCATGACCCTATTCTAGGAGGGAATCTGATGGACAAAAAGATCGCCTACTGTGGGTTAGTCTGCACCGACTGCCCGGCCTACATCGCCACTCAGGCGGACGACCAGGCTGCGCTGGAGCAAGTGGCCGCGCAATGGCGCGAGGAGTACAACGCGCCGGACATCACCGTCGAATCGGTCATCTGCGATGGCTGTCTGGACGGCGGGCGCAAGTGCGGCCACTGCGCCGAATGCGAGATCCGTGCCTGTGGTGTGGCGCGTGGTGTCGTCAACTGCGCCCATTGCGCCGAATACGCCTGCGAAAAGCTGGAGGGCTTTTTCGGCTTCGCGCCGGATGCGCGGGCGGTGCTGGACGAGGTTCGGCGCTCGTTGTGAAGTGAGTGCGTAGACAGCAATTCCCATTTTGTAGCCGCGATTTCTAAATCGCGTACATTGTGCCGCGTAAAGCGTCCTGCGCGATCACGAAATCGTGGCTGCGATTTACATTTTCCCCATAACGGGAATTGCTGGTGAAAAAGACACGTCGAGTTGTTCGAGTAGACCTGATGATCAAAGAGATACAAGCCAAAGTACTGCTATCTCACGTCAAACAACCCGACACCTGGTTCGGGCTCAAGTACAATATGAACCTATACCGAGGGTGTCAGCACCAGTGCATCTATTGCGACTCTCGTAGCGAGTGTTACCAGATCGAGAACTTTGACAGCGAGGTTCTGGTCAAGGCCAACGCAATCGAGTTATTGAGAAAAGAACTGGAGCGCAAGCGCGTCAAGGGCACGATTGGCATGGGTTCGATGAACGATCCGTATATGCCATTGGAAAAGGATGTGGATTTGACCGGGCAAGCACTCCAGTGCATTGCCCAGTTTCGCTTTTCTGTCCACATCATCACCAAGAGCGTTTTGGTTCTCAGGGATTTGGACACTTTGTGCGAGATCAACGGCCGTTATGCAGCAACCACTTTCACGATTACGACCGCGGACGACGAACTGGCCAAAAAGTTGGAACCGGGCGCGTCGCTCGTGTCAGACCGTCTCAAGGCGATGCGGGTTTTGGCAGATCACGGGATTCACACCGGCGTTACGTTGATGCCTGTCTTGCCATTCATCGAAGACAACGAAGAGAATATCACCCAGATTGTGCACAAGGCGCGCGAGCACGGTGCGGCGTACATCATACCCTCATTTGGGATGACCTTGCGAGACCGACAACGCGCCTATTACTATGGCAAACTGGACAGGCTGTTTCCCGGATTGAGGAAGAAATACGAACACCGATTTGGCAACCAATATCACTGCGCGGCGAACAACGCAGAGCAATTGGGCAGACTGTTTTACAAGCTATGTGACCGATACGGCATTGCCACCCGAATGACACCGTATGAGCCTGAAACAGCGGCTCAACTGAGCTTGTTTTGACGAGTATCCACCCCTTCGTACCGTCGCAACGCGCCTTTCGCTGCCTCACGTACACGGATGATCAACTCTGGTGGCTCTACTACCTTTGCCAACGAGCCGTGGCTCAACACCCAGCCGGTTGCCCAGTCGAGGCTGGCCACACCGAATCGCGCGGTGATCGAACCGTCGTCGTGATCGGTGATCTCCATCCAGTGGTCGTGCCGTTCTCGCACCTGGAAGGCCACGCTGGCCTCTAAATGGACCGCCACCGTGTAATTTGGCTCGAAGCGCATCGAACGTGCCAGGTATTCCCGCACCGAGAAGTCGCGCGGCATTTCGAACGTATCTTCCGACGACGTGACCTGCTGGATGCGATCCACCCGGAACGTCCGTAAGTCTCGTCGCAGGCGACAAAAACCGACCAGATACCACAGCCCCCACTGAAACGTCAGCGCATAAGGCTCCACCACTCGTTCGGTGTCCTCCTGGCGCGCAAAGCTCCGGTACTGCAGGCGCACGCAACGCCGGCCCCCAATGCATTGTCGTAGCGTGTGAAGCGTCGGCTCCCAGGGGCGGTAGTCCCTGCGACTCAGGCCGCTGACGACCAGGCTTTGTTGGGCACGGGCTACCTCCTGGCGCAGGTCATCGGGCAAGACGTTGTCCAGTTTGGCGGTGACGGCTGTGACGGCATCGCCATACGTCTGGCCCCACACGTCCCTGACCAGGTTGGCGCCCATGTAGAGCACCGTCGCTTCCTCGGCGGTGAAGAGCAGCGGCGGCAGCTTGTACCCTCGCACCAGCGAAAAGCCGCCATACCTTCCCCGCTCCGAGTAGATCGGGATGCCCATTTCGTCCAGCATAACCATGTAACGATGCACTGTTCGCTCCGAGACGTTCAGTTCGGCGGCGAGTTCCGCTGCTTTCCAACTGGATCGCGATTGAAGCAGCAAGATCAGCGATAGCAGGCGCGTGGCGACGTTGCCCATGCCCTTCTCTCCAACGTAAGTGATAATCTCTCACTGAAACCACCCCATTATACCACAAAATCCTGACGCAAACTGTCAGGATTGTGAATCGTAGCCGTGTTGTCTGGGCTGCCTGCGGCGCGGCTGGATTTGGCAATCCGCCACGAGCATTTTGTGAACGTAAGTTCAGACCTCCTAGGTTTTGAATGTATATTTGGCCCGAAAGTGAGCAACATGCCGTTAAAAGCTTCCAAGAGAGCACTATTTCGCAAACCTCGGAGGTCTTTTGCGGGTGTTTTGTCCCTTCCCTGAACTCCTTGAAGGCGCCAATTCTTTATCTGGACGCAGATTGACACTGATCCACGCTGATTTTTCTGATTTCATCTGCAAATGATCTGCGAAAATCTGCGTGAATCTGCGTCCTATTGCTTTTGCTCGTTGGTTTGAGGCGGAGCTTCGCTAGGGGATTCTGGCTTGCGATTTGCTGCGCATAGGGTTAGGTCTCCCCCAGGCGGGCCAGCCCCCCCTGTAACACCCGTAGCGGCAGCAGGCCGCACTTTGCCCGCACTGGCCCCAGGGTGATGCCCAGCATCTCGAACACATCCTCGTCCTGCAGCGCCCTCAGTTCCTCCACGGTCTTGTCCAGGATCTCCTCGGTCAACATTGAGGCCGACGCCATGCTGATCACACAGCCACGGCCGCTGAACCGCACCTCGCTCACCCGTCCCTCGCTCAGCCGGACGTCGAGCCGCACCACGTCGCCGCAGACCGGATTGTCCTGCTCGCAGGAGATGTCCGCGTCCTCTAACGTCCCTTGATTGCGGGGGTGACGATAATGATCGAGGATGTGTTCACGGTAGAAGTCCTCCACCTGGCCTCCCTAAAACCAACCTTGTGCCTTCTGGATCCCCTCTACCAGCCGATCTATCTCCTCGCGGGTGTTGTAGAGGTAAAAACTGGCTCGTGCCGTGGCCTCTAACCCCAGGCGCTTGTGAAGCGGCTGCGCACAGTGAAAGCCAGCGCGGATGGCGACGCCCTCCCAATCGAGCGCCTGAGCCAGGTCGTGGGGGTGGATGGATTGGACGGTGAAGGCGACCACTCCACACCGCTTCCCAGCAGGTGATCCGATCACGTGCACCCCCGGCATCTCCGCCAGTCGCTCCAGGGCGTAGGTCACCAACTCCTGTTCGTGTGCCCACACCGGTTCCATCCCCACCGCGCTCAAGTAGTCCACCGCCGCGCCCAGCCCCACCGCCTCGGCGATGGCCGGAGTGCCGGCCTCGAACTTCCAGGGCAGGTCAGCCCAGGTTGCCTCCGCTTGTCCCACCCGCCCGATCATCCCGCCGCCGGTGAGGAAAGGCGGCATCTCCTCCAGCAGTTCCGGGCGACCGTAGAGCACGCCGATACCCGTCGGCCCGCACATCTTGTGGCCGGAAAAGGCCAGAAAGTCACAATCCAGGGCTTCGGCGTCCACCGGCAAGTGGGGCACGCTCTGCGCCGCGTCCACCAGCACCCGCGCGCCAGCCGCGTGGGCGCGGGCGATGATCTCCTGTGCCGGGTTCACCGTGCCCAGCACGTTGGAGACGTGCGTGAAAGCGACCAGCTTGACCCGGCCTTGCAACAGTTGGTCGAGGGATTCCAGATCGAGCCGCCCCTCGTCGGTCACGGATACGTGGGCCAGTTCGGCTCCCACCTCCCGCGCGAGCAACTGCCAGGGCACCAGGTTGCTGTGGTGTTCCATCTCGGTGACGACGATGCGGTCGCCCGACCCCACGTGGGTTCGACCCCAGGCGTATGCCACCAGGTTGATCGCCTCCGTCGTGTTGCGGGTGAAGATCACACCATTCCGGTGCGGGGCGTGTATGAACGCGGCGACCTTATCCCGCGCTTCCTCGTAGGCAGCCGTCGCCTCTTCACTCAGGGTGTGCACCCCCCGGTGGATATTGGCGTAGTGGGCGCGGTAGAACTCCTCTAGCACCTCGATCACCGCCCGTGGCTTCTGGGACGAGGCGGCGTTATCGAGATAGGCCAGTGGTTGGCCGTGCACCTCCCGCGCCAGGACGGGAAAATCGGCCCGTAGAGCGATGGGGTCAAGCCTCTTTTTGGTGTTCATACGCTCTCTTCCCTAAAAGCCCCGTAAGCGTCTGACGAAGCTTCGCCTCAAACTGACGAGCAAAAGCAATAGGACGCAGATTCACGCAGATTTTCGCAGATCATTTGCAGGTGAAATCAGAAAAATCAGCGTGGATCGCATTCACCTGCGTCCAGAATTTTGACTCGTTTGTAAAGCATTTCCGTCCTCAAAGGGTTCAGACCTCCGAGGTTTTGGATGTGTATTTGGCCCGAAAGCGACCCCGGCGACCAACAGCAGCGCCAGGCACGTGATCGCCAGCCCGAGTTTTAACAATGGGAGGTCATACACCATCACGATCCGAAACTCACCCGCTGGCACGCAGCAGGTAGTCAGCGCGCACCAACTGGGCGGGGTTGCCGGCCACCGTGGCCCGCCAGCCGGGATAATCCACTTCGCTGAAGATCAACAGCCCGCCCCCACTCATAACCTGCGCCTCGATCCGGTTCCCCTCGTAGTGCACGATCTCGACCTGGCCCTCGCCGCCGTGGACAGGCAGCGCTGGACTCGTAGCCGTGCCCTCACATTCCAGCGTCGAGTCCACCAGCGCCGTCGTGCGTGGGTCGAAGTCCGGTTCGTGGATGCGGGCCAGGATGCTTGCGTCGTCCAACACCTCAACCTGCGGCACGACCCACGCCCTCGGGAGCGCGGCGGGCCGCTCGTAGACGTACACGCCCGATTGCTCAAGCAGCAGCCGAGGGGCGTCGAGCTGATCCTGGTTCTCATTCCCAGGGGGGAACTCCTGCGGGGCCGTGGTCACGAGGTAGCGAGCGTTCAGCAGGTCGTAGGTCCGCGCGCGCGGGTTGGGCCACGAGGTGATGAACTCCTCATATCGCTGGAGGATCAGCGGGTCGTACCCAAAGACGTTGCGCAGTCCGAACTCCATCCCTCCGTTCTGCTCGAAATCGCCCAGCCCCCAGGGCAGCACCCGGGCGGCCTGGGGATCGGGCACGGCCTGGGCCACAATACGCCAATAGCTGCTTTCCCCCACGTCTACCACCTCTACCACACCGCTGCCGAAAGTCCACAGGTCCAGCAGCACCAGGCCCAGCGCCAGCAGCCCAAACCCGGCGTGAGAGCCAGCGTGATGGGAGGGAACGCCACGCCAGGCCGTCAGCAAGCCGGCCGACAGGAGAAAGAAGAACAGGAACGATGCCGTCTGATTAGCCTGGTGCCACAGCCGCCCCGCCGCCGGGTTCGCTTCGCGCCCCAGGGCGAAGGCTGCGAAGCCGGCCACGAATCAATTCCTGTCTAGGAACATGATAATGCAACTTTTTATTCGCCGGCCCGTAAGAAGAAAATCTACGCATCGTGCTGCTCCTCAAGTATGCAAGTGTGCAAGTTGGCAAGTATGCTAGTCTCCCCGATGGCATTATACTGTATTGATAGACAAGCGACAAGTGGCAGACGGGCGAATCACGCCTCACATTTCACGCTTGGCGTTTTTCAGACGGTGACACCCAACTTGTAAACCCTCCCAATATATGCTACACTTATCCCATGTTGTAACTCGCCGTAACCAACCGGCTGGACGAGATGCAAGGACGGGAGAATGATCGCATACACAACCAAGTATCTCGCCGGATCTATAACACGGCCCCAGATCTCGGGGGTCTCTGTCTGCCCCCACCCCGCAATAACCACTTGCTCCAACGGGAACCAACTGCATATCTTTTACCCACGCCCGGCCTGGACTCGCTGTGGCCGCCGATCCAGGCCGCTCCGCTGCGCGACCTGCGCCGAGAAATCACGATTATGGCTGACAAAATCCTGTCGTCGACGACAATCCTAATTTGCTGAGAGGCATTCAGCACAGCCTCGAAGGAGAGGGATACCAGGTCGTCACTGCCAGCGACGGACAAGAGGCGCTGCGCCTGGCCTATTCGGAGCGCCCCGGCTTGATCATCCTGGACATCATGATGCCTGGGTTGGATGGTTGGCAGGTATGCCGGCGGGTCCGTGAAATGTCCGACGTGCCAATCATCATGCTTACGGCTAAAACAGAGAAGAAAGACATCATCAAGGGGTTCGACCTGGGCGCTGATGACTACCTTCCCAAACCTTTCGAAGTGGAGGAACTGCTGGCCCGCGTACGCGCGGCTCTGCGCCGTGCCCGCACTGAAGCGGTCGTACCTGAAGAGATGACTTATGGCGACGATCACCTTTCCATTGACCTCAATGCCCGGCGCGTGCTCGTCAACGGCGAGTTGATCAAACTCACGGCGACCGAGTACAAGTTGCTGTCCTTGCTGGTCAGAAACGGTGGGCGCGTGCTGGAATTCCGCCACATCCTCGAAAGCGTCTGGGGCATAGAATTTGTTGACGAGATTGACTATGTGCGCACCTACGTCTGGCACCTGCGCCTCAAGCTTGAGCCTGATCCCGAGCATCTACGCTACTTACTGAGCGAACAGAACATCGGCTACCGTTTTGAGCCGCAGACATAATCTTTAACACGGCGCCTTCCCCAGGCTCAGATCAGAAATCGCTGCGAGGGGATTGTCGAATCCCTGTTTGTCGTGCCGTTTGCAGGCATCGATGGGCTGTAGTATAATCGCATCAAACGCTCCCCGTGAGGTAAAATATGGTCATAGTCACCAGCACCCAATCGCTCTGGCAAGAGATAGAAGGCAAGCGCATCGTTCTGATGCCCTTGAGCGACTACGAGGCACTGATAGACCACCTGGAAGAGATGGAAGATGCCTTGGAGTTGCGGCAGGCGATGGCGGAAGCCACCGAGTTCGTCCCTTTCAACGAAATGGTGACAGCGGTTCGCGCCGAGAGAGAGGGCCAGTGTACCACATCGTCGCCGAACGCAAGGTAGAAAAGCAACTCCGAGCCTTGTCGCCGGACATCTTCGAAGCTGTCGTTGCCGCCATCCAGGCTCTTGCCGACAATCCTCGTCCCCCTGGCTGTCGCAAGTTGCGGGGAACGAAACGAGGTTGGCGCATTGTAGTGCGTAAGCACTATTGTGTGCTCTACACTGCAGACGACGCTGCCCGCGAGGTACGAGTGTTCAGGGTATCTCGGCGGGGGAAGGCCACCTACCGGCGCTGACTGCCAGCGTCCTCTCAGAAATGCGGGTCAGCAGCCCAATTGGGATGAGTTGAGGAATAACTTCAATACCGTGCCTTCTCCACAGGCCGCCTGCTATCCCCGGCAGGCGGTTTTCTTTATCCTGCCAATCCATTGTTCTTTTTTGCAAGCGTCCAGAGGGTAGACCAGAAACTGACCCCCACGTGAACGCTTACGTTCTTTTTTGATACGGTTTTGATACGGGTTTGATGCCATTTTGATTTCCATGTGCTACAACAAAGGTGTCCTCCCGAGCAGCTCGACTGAGCTTGTCCTGAGCCCCTCAGCTTCGCTCGGGATAAACTCCGAAGGGCTCGCCAAATTCTCGTTCGGGGTGCTCTGGCTGACCGCAGATGACATATCGGACTCCCGAACTTGTTCGGGGTTCTCACGCTCTCCCCAACAAGGTGCGGACTCTAACATCCTCAGGGAATAGCTCCAATGGAACGTTCAATCCTGATCGTCGAACCGGACGTGCAACGAGGAAAGCAGATTGCCCGTCTCCTGATGCAAGCCAGCCACGACGCGCTCATAGTATCTAACGCCGACGAAGCGTTGCGCCGGTTGTACCAGGCGCATCCCGACGCCGTGATCCTCAGCAATCGCTTGCCGGCCGATGATCTGGATCGTTTGAGCGACTCTATCACGACGATGTCTGATCTGCCGTTAGTTGAACTGATTGACATTGACAATGTCCCCCTCGCTACAGTTGCCCAGCGCTTTGCTCGTTCGGCACGATCCCAGGAACTGCTCGGAACACTGGATGAACTGTTAAAGCCAGACAACGAATAGCGAATCAGTGCAAGGAGATGAGAGACCATCACGCAACACGTTTCACGTCTCACGTCTCACGTTCCTCCACACCGGGGGCCAAACCACAGGAAGTAACAAAATGTCACACAATCACTCTTTCAAACACTTGTCTTTTCTGTCCATCCCCGCCCGGCTGGGACTGGCGCTGGGCCTGCTAATCGTGGCGTTGGGCACGATGTTTGTGATTCTCAGCCTGGCGCAACCGGGCAACCCGGCGCTCGACCCGCCGCGCAACTCCCACTCCGCTCCCCTCACCACCACCGTCTCCATTACCTACGACGAACCGATGGACCCGACCACCGTCACCAGCCGCACCTTTGCCGTGCACGGTATGCAATCGGGACTGGTGACAGAGACGCACGGCGTGGTCAACGGTGGCTACACCATCATCGTCACCCCCACCCACGCCTTCCACCAGGGCGAGCTGGTCTATGCCATCGCCACTACACAGACCACCAACATCACCGGCACCGTGCCGCTCGCCGCCACCCAGTGGCAGTTCAACGCCGGAGAAATTACCAATCGCTGCGTGGAGGGCTTTGACAACATCTCTGCCGCCCTGACCGGGGTGGAACAGGGCAGCGCCGCCTGGGGCGACTATGACGGCGACGGCGACCTCGACATCCTCCTCGCCGGGCAGAACAGTAGCTTTGTACCGGTGACGGAGGTGTGGCGCAACGGTGGCGGGGGCAGCTTTAGCCAGCAATCCACCGCCCCCACCGGCGTCAGTTGGAGCGATGCCGCCTGGGGCGACTATGACAACGACGGCGACCTCGACATCCTCCTCGCCGGGTATACCGGTTCAACACAAGTGACCGAGGTGTGGCGCAACGATGGCGGGGGCAGTTTCTCCCAGGTTTCCACCGCCCCCACCGGCGTGGTCATCACCGACAGCATCCCGGTTTCAGTGACCAGCCCCACGGTGGTCGGCAGCAGCGGGGCCGCCATCACCCTCACCGGCAGCGCGCCCAACTTTGTGTGGGATGTGGCCAACCTGGTTCAGGGCGAAGGCGGCGTCATCACCCTCACCGGCGTGCTCAACGAGCCGCTAGCGGCGGGCGTCTTTACCAACACCGCCGAAATCGCCTGCGCCGAAACCGAGGGCGATGAAACCAACAACAGCAGCGACGCCGCGCTGACGGTGCAGAACGTGGCTCCGGTGGCCAATGCCGGCAACAACCAAACTGCGCCCATCAGAACCACCGTCACCCTCGATGGCTCCGGCAGCAGCGACGCCAACGGCGACGCGCTTACCTACGACTGGGCGCAGATCGGCGGGCCGTCCGTGGCACTGAGCAGCGCCACAGCCGAATCGCCCACGTTCGCCGCGCCGGGTTCGGAAACCGTGCTCACCTTCACCCTCACCGTCACCGACTCTCACGGCCTGGCCGACCCCACCCCCGACGAGGTGGTGATCACCGTCAGGCGCTACACCTACCTGTCGCTGCTCCACTGCAACTACGTCGTCGCACCGGACCTGGTGGTGCAGTCCGTCACAGCCACCAGCGACAACGTGCAGGTGGTGATCGAGAACCAGGGCAACGCGCCGGTGACCGACGAGTTCTGGGTCGAGGCCTACATCAACCCTGACCCCGCTCCCACCGCCGTCAACCAACTCTGGTGGAACCTGGGGGACGAGGGAATGTTCTGGAGCGTCACCGAAGACCTCCTGCCCCTGAACCCGGGTGAGACCATCACGCTGACCTACAACGACGCAACCTACACCGCAGACTACAGCCGCGTCTCCTGGCCGCTGGCCTCGGGCACGGTGGTCTACGCCCAGGCAGACGCCTACAACGCCGATACCACCTACGGCGCGATACAGGAGAGCCACGAGATCACCGGCGGCGCATACGACGACAACATCGGCAACGACACGGTTCCGTAGATAACTCACAGACTTCGGAAGTCTTGGAAATGCTCGAATGAAGACTTCCGAAGTCTAGCTAAAAAGAAGGGAGCACTAGAAATGAGTGGAAACAGATGCACAATCGCGTTCATCGGCGTTATCTTGGCAGCGGCTGTGCTGCTGCCGCTGTCGGCGCACGCCGCGCCGCTTCCGCTGCCGCCACTGCCCACTCCGCCCATGCCTTCGCAG
>Ga0190284_1000898_pt1 | contig 14269 bp, 11 predicted proteins | sample 48691812_MG_FD_161668 | JGI IMG/M metagenome (GOLD analysis project Ga0190284, IMG submission 161668) | Hydrothermal vent microbial mat bacterial communities from Southern Trench, Guaymas Basin, Mexico - 4869-18-1-2_MG | ecosystem: Environmental > Aquatic > Marine > Hydrothermal vents >...
CAGCAGTGTAAACCATGTGTTATCGGCCTCGGATATGGTTCTGCCCGGCCAGTGTTTGTAAATATCGCCTATTTTGAAATCTTCATAGTAGCGCCCGATATAAGGCTGATGTACTGTCATTATTTAGCCTCCTCTTTTTTAAATTCGGATAGTTGTTCTGTTGTGTAGCCGCCCAGACGGGTTAAAACATCTTCCGTGTCTTCTCCCATTGCTGAACCAGGCTTAAATTCAGGTTTATACCCACTGAATTTAAAAGGAGGCCCGGTTTGTCTGATTTTCCCAAGGCCGGGATGATCATAATCGATGATTAAGCCCAGGGCATCGACCTGGGGATCTCTTAGTGCCTGGGGAATGCTGTTCACCGGGGCCACCGGAAGCTTGCCTTCCAGCATTTTTATCCACTCGGCTGTAGTCCGTTTTTTGAACACTTGCGACAAGATTTCCAGGAGAGCATCCCTGTTCTGATACCGATCCTGCATGGTCAGAAACCTCTGATCTTCCGCCAGTTCCGGAAGCCCAATTTCCCTGACAAGGGAAAAATAAAATTTATCCATTTGCGCCATGACCATGAGCCAGCTGTCTTTGGTCTGGAACAATTGGGAGGGCACAATGCTCTGATGCGCACCCAATGGCAGTTTTTTCGGTTCCCAGCCTGTAGAAAGATGCCACGTGTTTAGATAATTTTCATAAGTTATAGCCACCTCCAGAAGACTCGTATCCACAGTGCAACCCACACCGGTCAGCCGACTTTGGTGAATGGCCGCCATCATTAAAAACGCTGCATTTGTCCCGGCCGCCATGTCAATGACGGAAACACCGCAGCGGGCAGGCGGGCCACCGGGTTCACCACCCATCCATGCCATTCCCGAGAGGGCCTGGGCGAGGTAGTCGTATCCCGGATGGTTTTGCCGCGGGCCTATTCTGCCGTACCCGGTTAAAAAACAGCATACAAGTTTGCGGTTGTACTTCTTGAGATGCTCATAGGTGATTCCAAGCTTATCGGGCATGTTTCCTTTGGGGTTTGCAAACAGCACATCCACTGATGGCAGAAGACGATACAGTGCTTCCATACCTTTTTGAGATTTCAGATCCAAGGAGATACTTTTTTTATTTCGGTTAAGGCATTGATAAAACAGACTGTCGCCACCTTTTGCGCCCGGAGGGACATATCGGGAAACATCCCCAACAGACGGAGGCTCGATTTTTATTATTTCCGCTCCAAGATCGGCCAGTTGTAAGGTGGCCCATGGTCCTGCGCCGTATGATTCTATCGCCAACACACGGATATCAGCCAATGGCTTTGGATTCTTCATTTTGTAAGATCTCCTCATATATACTTTTAATTATTTCTCCCCGTGAAAGTTAATATGTCTTCTAACAGCATTTTATATCCAGGTTCGATTTTTTGTTTTTCAGTTCGCTCTTTTATTTTTTTTGTCTCATAGCCCATAACCTCTTTTGGTATAGGTACATTTCCCGGATCTGCTATTCTGATAGCGCCTCGTAAATCTTTATGACTTAACAGCAAATTTTTATTATAGTTACTCGGTGAGAATGGTACATCAATTATACCTGCCTTAAATGCTCTAACTGTTCCGATAGCTGCATCTCCATTGCCTATTTCAAGCGTGCTGTCCAATATTGATTTGGTTGCTTTCCTTAACATCATTTCCTCTTGTTTCATTTTATCCGTGCCTTCAATTTTTTCACCGTTCAACATGTTTATGATATTCTTGGTTGCTCTACAGCTTTGGGCATTATTTTGCGCGGTTGGTATACCATGTGCTTCATGGGTCGTTTTTGTTATTATTACAGTAGCTCTCGATAATGCTCCTACCGTAGCCCCAAATGTTATCAAAGCAAGGGCCTTTTCTTCGTCTTTTGGAAATGCTCCCATATATTGATGAAAATATGTTGTTAATTTAATATCTTTATAGCCCAGCATATCAAGGTATTCCTGGCAAACCTCTTCCAAGACCTTCATTGCAACAATATCTTGAGTTATATTCCCACCCATACCATAACCCAGGCTGTAATTCGTTATTCCCTGTTCGCAATCTATAATACATTCTAAAATTGATATAGCAAGAGTGATACAAGGTGGAATTAAAACACCTGTACATGGGCCATAAGATTCCCGGTGAAGCACAATCCCACCATGATCATAATAATATCGCATCAATCTTGATACATATTGCCATCTTTTAATTGACATTTCTAACGAATCTGTTTTTGTGTAAGGTATAAGGCAGGTTATCCCTCCCCCTTCCATGCTGGTATATCCACCTGCTAATAGCATTTCTGCTAATAACCGCGGATATGGAGCACACGTTCTACCTACCAGAGGAGCATTTGTTTGTTCTCTTATTTTTCTTATTTCTTTGACTCCCACATTAACTGCAGGTAAACCATTTAAAATAGATCCTTCACCATTGGTTACATCTTTTTCAATCGCCTGTTGTGCCTCTTCAAATCTTGCATTTCTTGTATAACTATCAATTGTAGTTGGAAGAAGGTCAGCTCCACCTTGTTTCTCCAGTATGTTGAGAAGTTGTATGTGATCATTGACATTATTTACACCTCCTCTGGGCTGTATCAGTGTTTTCGCATTCTTTTTAGCCCGATTAAGCAAAAATGCCGCATTCAGCTCTTCAGGCATAGATTTCTGGTACTCAACAGCTTCGTCTAAATCTAATATTTGCTCACCTGTAGGCCATTGTTTTAAGACTTCTTTTCTTTCTTTTAATAGTTGTTTTTCTGACCATTTATGGTTTTTAATCTCCATCGTTATTAAATAACCTTTACTTTTAATTAATTGACATCCATTGATACCTCTATGCTGATACAAAGGATGCCTATGTAGTTTGATTAAGGGCGAGTCCTAAGTAGTATCAAGTCCTATTTAGTGTTCATCCACAAATGGCCAATTTCACCGATTTCCGCGTCCGACTCAAATTTTAATCCTCAAAATACTTCAATGTATTCCTGCGGTTAAAATTTTCGCCGTCCTTGAACTCAGCGAAATTTTTCCATCCGTGGACGGACACTATTTAGCTTTACTTTTAATTATAGATAACACTCGACTCATCTCATTTTTTACTATCATTAATGGCTCATCTACGCCCATTCCTGGTTTTGCTAACATTTGTAATGGGCTGGTAGCGACAGCTACATTTGCACAAACCCTGGCGGAAACATCAGTTTCATTGCAGGTGCCACCCAGATAGGATCCAACTCCCTTTTTATTGCAATAAAGGACAGCTTCTATTATACGGTCAATACCGCCGACATCAATTGTTTTAATTTGAACAATATCTGCTGCACCATTATCAGCCCATTCCTTGATTTCTTCTAATGTATTAGCCCATTCATCAACAACTAATTTGATATTTATCCCTCTTTCCTTAAACGCCTCTTTAATTTTAGTAAAAGCGATAACTGTTTCGTCTTTTGATCCCATGTCAATGGGCATTTCCAACTGTAAAGGATATGGCTTAATTGCATTTTCCAGCTTTTCCAGATAATTAACTACTTTTTCTATATCTTTATTGAATATTTTGCCAATTGTGCCATAAAGGTCTAAATGTATTCTGGGTTGATAATCCTTGGCCCCAATTTTAATTATTCTTTCTTTTATCCATTTTGCATATTCCAACAGCTTTTCACCCTGGTCTCCTACTTCATCTTCAACATTTTTTATTAGAGCATGTGGTAATACATCGGCGCCTTTCATTATTCCTTTGTCAGTGCCTATATATCTATCGTCACCGGTTTGAATAAAAATTGGAGGAATTGTATTTGATGGTGTTGTGTTGTACTCTCGGCAGATTATTTCAGCCATGGTCAATCTGTTTTTCTTTGCAACTGCATCAAGAATGGATTGGGTGATTCCATATCTCACACCAGAATGTAGCCTCTCACCATCTATTCTCATATTTTCTATTTCTTTTGATGCACTACGAAAATTTTCAATTTTCATTCCGATTAATTTATGCTTTATATTTTTATTAATATACTGGATTAATTCGTCTGCAAAAAAGGGTTTATCCCTTCCTCCAATACCTGAATATTGACCTGTTGCACAATCTCCGTAAGAAATTTGCCCGTCATCCAAAACCATCATAAATGAAACAGATTCCCCTGGTTGCCTGATTGTTTTGAACCCGGCAGTAACGGTTTCCCCAAAATAAAAATTCCCATCCAAAGTTGCACCTTTTTGGATTGCATGTTTATCGTCCAGATAATAACCGGTTAATCCTTTTGATAATATTATATCAACTATTTCCATGTTTTACTCCTTACCTTTATGATATGAGCCATAATTATTATGTTAATAGGTCTTCATCCAATGATTTAATTACATCATCAGGCATTGTATCTGGTGGAAATGCCTTGTCAAAGCCATGCTTCAACATTGTCTCTTCAATGTCACTCCAATTCTTTTTACCTAATCCCAGGTTTCCCCCAACATAGAGTGTAATGTTATTTAGTCCACTTTCAATGCATTTTTCTCTAAGTCCCTGGCAGTCTATCTCTCCCATGCCATAAAGAGATGAAACAAGTATTGCGCCGGCATTGATTTCTACTGCTGCTGCTATGAATTCTTCTTGAGAAACTAATATTCCAAGGCCAACAACATTGTATCCGGCGTCTGTCAAAGCAATTTGTAATATTCTATTTCCAATAATATGTGCATCTGCTCCAATCACACCTGTCACAATATTTATCTTTTTTCTTTTATTCATATCAGCCCCTTTAAGCTATTTTATCAACAGTTTGTATTCCTGATTTATTTTTTTCATGTATTGTCATGCTTCTATCCTTAATTCCATAAATGTCTATTTTATTTGTTAGCTTAATCAATTTGTTTTAAATTTCTTTTTAATATCCTAAGGGCTTTATCCGGATATTTTGTTGATAATAGGCCCATTCCATATAATATATAATCATTATCGATAAAATAATTTGGGCACTTTGGCTTTAAGCAAAAAGGTTCATATTTATAGCTGATTGATCTATTGAGCATTTCAATAAGTTCCTTTTTATTGCTGTTGCAGAATATTCCCCCGGTACATATCATTGCCTTAACTTTTGTCAGATCTTTTCCATACTGTATATTCATTTTCCCAACAGGTGTAAAATGTGTTTCAATATATCCAACATGTCTATTTAATGCTATTTGAATTGCATAACTTGCTATTTCCAAATCTACTATTTTATCAATAGCGGTTTTTGGCTTCATTGTGATGTTCTTTGAGAGCTTTTCAACTATTGGATTAAGATCAATATTATTTATTTTATTACTTTTTATGACCTTGTTTATAATAGCTTCTTTTATTGTTGATATTGCGCTTATACGAAGACCCAAATCACCCTCGACTGTTCTCATATGATAGGGCAGAGGAAGATCTTTTAAGCTTGTTCCATCGATTGTAGGATCACCGGAAGCTGATGAATAGATATCAGTAGTTGCTCCACCGATATCAACAGCCATGAGTTCTCCCATCCCTTTAACTTGATTGGTTCCATTAGATAATAATTTAATTGCATCAAAAACTGCAAGTGGTGTTGGAATGATATCTTCATCGATATAGCGGTTTGCTTTATCGATTCCTTTTGATAAAATTATTCTATCAATGAATATTTTTCTTATCATATCTTTTACAGAAGATGTGTTCAGTTTTCCTAACTGTGATAGAACATTTTCAGCAAGAAATATATCCTTTCCATTTTTTAACAAAGTAGCTTTTACTTCTTCGGCTACAGCTTTGTTACCGCCAAAGATTATTGGTGCATCAATTTTTAATTGTGAAATTATATTCGTATTCCATAATATAATCTCTTCATTTCCTCCATCCGTGCCCCCTACGAATAATATAATATCGGGTTTTAGTTTTTCTATTTCTATCTTTTCATATTTTGTTAGCTTGTAGGAGTAAGTCGCTATAACCTTTGCTCCAGCACCATATGCAGAAAGCTTTCCAGCTTTTACCGTAAGATCAGGCACTAAACCTACTACTACTATTCGTAGCCCACCTGCCGCACTACTGCTGGCAAGACGTATCTGGTAATCTATTTTTTCCCCAACAACAGTATTTACCATATGTATAGCCTTATCAATTCCTTCGGATACATCGGTAGTAGTTGATGATGGCGTGTATGCAGTTGCAAGTATTTCTTCTTCTAAAAGATCTATTGCGCAAGCTTTTGTAAAAGTGCTACCTATATCTATCAGTAATGCTGCTTCCATTTTTTCTTCTATTTACCTAATAGCAGCGTTGGCAAAAAGGTTATAAGCTTTGGCTCTATCATAAAAATAGCTATTCCTAATACTCCAAGAAAAACAAAGGGTATAATTGATTTGTAAATATCATTTGTTCTAATTCCCTGAAGAGATATGCCCTTATTTTAATGCAATGAGTGCTCATATAAGTTTACTCAGCATAGAATGTAATATTATTTAATGCAGAATATATTTTATAAAATATATTCTGTCAAGAAAAAGTTGACATAATTCTTCAAAACTGGTTCATATTTCATTTTAAATTATGCTACAATTTACTGGGTAAATGGGGCAGGATGACTCGTAAACAATACACTAGGGGTAAAAAACATTCTAAATTCCACTAATCCTAAGTTGATATTATTAAAGCACGCTATAAATTGCCATCTGCTTATACAGAGAATTTGTGGTATTGCCTCAGCTACGATATTCTTAACGTTTGTTTTTATTCGTGATTCTTCAATGCCAAACGACTGAAGGAGGAGCAGGATGAAATTGGCAGATCGATGAGGGCGGTCTCTGAGTTGATTTTTGTCAAATATTGACAAAAATTAGCAACATTTTTAGGCAGGGATGACAGAGCGGGTTTTACGGTCATAAAACGTTAAATGGTTAAAAAACCGTGTATTTTATATTGTTAGCACCGATAAAATAAAATCGATTAAACAAACAGGCCGGCAAGCTGAATTTCATAACCCCGTAACGATATCACAAGATTGATAAAAATGGCGATTGTTCAACTATTGTTATAGTAGCTCCTTTAAGGGGTTTTTCACCTGCCTCCTCGTCGTATAGGCTAGGCCACTGATTTAATCCATTTTAGAAATCCTGATCTTCAGGCTCAAAATTCTATACTTTTTTGTAGCCGTTTTCAAATTCCCTGATTCGTGAATCACTTATCCAATGTTCCCTTACTAATCTCTCAATTGTATCCGAGTCACGTGCTAAAAAAGCATTTAAAATCTTTTTATGATCATCAAGGGCTTTCTCCATAATGTCCTTTTTTGCTAAAAAGGTCACCCTATATCTGAACATTTTCTTTCTTAAGTTTAGCTTAGAAACAAGATCATAAATCGATTGGTTATTACTCTTTTTTAAGAATATCTCATGAATTTCTTTGTTATTTTTATAGAACTTCTCGACATTATTTGATCTAAAATATTTCTCCATATTTTCTGTTAGTTTTTTTATTTTTAATAAATCCTGATCATTCAGATCAAGAGAAGCCCGTCTCGCTGCATATCCTTCCAGAACACCTTGAATTTCATACAACTCTGCGATCTCTCTTAAAGAGATTTCTTTTACAATAACATTTTTGTGTGTCTTGATTTCCACAAACCCTTCCACATTTAACTGGAGAAGCGCCTCCCTTACAGGAGTAATACTTACATTTAGTTCCTCAGCTATTTTTTTTTCTATAATTCGTTCGCCAGGTAGTAGCATGCTCTTTGTAATTGCTTCTCTAAGATGTAGATAAATTCGTTCCCTAAGAGTTTTAGGCTCTTTGAATTCAAGGCTGAACACACTTTTATGGTTTTGATTTCGGTTCATTTTTTAACCTACGACTTTATTTAAGTGGTTTTTATTACTCATTACTCAAGTTTCGCGCCCCTGATTCCCGGCAGGGGTCAAGACGGTAAGGGTTAAAATAAATTTTTAAAGCGAAATCATTTGCTTATATTTTGTAACCGGCACTCTGTGCGAAATACAATATTATCAGGCTCAAAGAAGATAAAACATATTGGATTTAATAGGGTATCAAGCATCAATCTTATATTTATTGGCGCCGTCGTTAAAATCACAGTCAGTATATTTCGCTTTGAAAATTTATTTTAGCTTTTACCATCTAACGCTTTGGATAAGTTAAAGGGTGCGAAACTTGAGTCATTACTAATCAGATCCCCTTACTTTCTTTCATGGTTGGTATTACAATTATAAAATGTAAGCAATGTCCGGTTAGTTTTTTTTATGCACCTGCAAAGTCTAATATTGGAAACAATGATGCTCTTAACCCTTGTTGAGTTGAGTGGTCATATAAATTACCATCACTAATTCGATAATATATCATATGAAATATATGATATCAATATGATTGACAAGTTGTTTTCGGATACAGTGCAGCGAAGCAGCATATTTAGCTTTCTACTAATCAGCAATAATGCTCAGATAATACCTTATAACAGATATCTGATCCTCGTATTCTGAGACTTTTTTACTTTGATATATTGCATCTATCAGATGCTCGGAAATCGATCTGGCGAGTTCCAGCTTTTCGGAATCTGCAAATTTTCGGAACAGATAATCATAAATTGATGTTTGAGATGAAAGATGGCCTGCTAAAAAGCTGGCCGCAGCCTCATCCCACCTTTCCTGGTCTGCCAGGTAAGCACACTCCAGGGTTTTAAACAGGTTGTTATCATAATTATTCTGATAGTCGATGGAAAATGGGAGAAAGCGCTCTAAATGTTTTCTAAGGTTGAAAGGGTTGTCAGGAGAGCAGTAATAGTACGGCTCAAGGTATCCTTTTGATTTTTTCCCATATAAATTATCATCATCACTTAGTTGCTCAACGAAACGGCTTAAAGGTGTGCCATGGTAAATTCTCCCGCCTATTGTATACTCGTATCGTCTGAGTGCATTAGGAGGATACTTCATCATTTGTCCAATAGTGTAATCAATGGTTTCATAAGATTCACCAGGCAAACCGAAAACAAGATTTACAGAGCAGTCAATATCAAATTTTTCGCACAGCCCAAGAGTTTGGGTGATGTCTTTTTGGCGGTAAGATACTTTATTACCCGATAGAACGCTTTCTGCAAAGCTGTCACAGGTAAGGATAACGGAAAAGCCGGTATCTGCCAGCAGTTTTGCAAAGTTTTCATAAAAGGGTCTTGGCAGAAATTGAGAAGAAAACCGGAAATGCTCATGTAATCCCGATTTCTGGAGTTTTTCAACCAGGCCGGAACAATATTTAAGGTCAGGTATATTAAATTCAGTATCTGTAAAGAAAATGCTTTTTATGCCGTCATAATTTTCTGCTATTTTATTAAGTTCAGCAATAATGTCATCATAATTCCTGAAAATAAATTTATTTCCTTCAATAAGAGGCTCAACGCAGTATGAGCAATTCTGATTACATCCTCGTTTTACCTGTACAGGCAATCCGGTGGTCTCATAAGCATAGTTGAATTTGCCGTCTCTTTCATTTAAAACACAGCCTTTCTGAAAACTGTAAGATTGTCTCTGGTTTACCTGAAAGCCGTTGCCGGTTTTAAATACCATATTAGAAATCTTTTCTATTTTTTTCTTGTCTGGAAACGCGTTAAGAAATTGCATAAGGGGCTTTTCACCTTCGCCGATAATCCCGTATTCAATTCCTAAGAATTCTAAAATGGCTTCAGGGGATATGGTAAAAGCCCCTCCTCCTGCAACGATTGGGATATTCGGGGAGAACTTTCTAATAATTTCAACTATTTTTTTAATATCAGGGAGGAAGTAAAAGGTTTTGCAGCCAGGCCCTTTATGATTGCCAAATTTCTCACAGGACATGGCAGTATCAATATTTCTGATGCCCAGACCAATTGCGTCAGGCTTGCAGTACTTTATTATCTCAATAAGATTGGTTTCAAGGTCCGGCAGTGGGAGGAAGGGATAGTCGATAGTAACATTGAAGTCATGTCGTCTTAAATGATTGGCAATCAAATCAAGACCGAATGGATAGACTTGCTTTATGAGGTAGTACTTATCAGTATAAAGGAGTAGTACATTTTTAAGATTGCGAGGCATATATATAGGGTAACCGTTCACGGAACGTTGAAATTGGAAATTTGGCCTCCCAAATTTCTACTTACCACTTTCTATTTTTAAGTTTCAAGCCGTGAACGGCTACTTATTATTCAAGATGGGACACACCTAAAAGATACTCTTCGTATTCGGTTGGTCCTTCTTGATAAATTTCCAGCATGGCTTCAAATTCTTTTCTTTTGCTATTTTGTTTCCAGCTATGCCAGCTTTCCATATTTTCCCATGTGCCGATAACAAGCATATGCTGGGAATCGCTATGTTCTATCAGGGTCACACCAGAGATATATCCCGGCTGATTCAAGGCTGCGGTGCGAAAACCTTTGAGCAAAGAAAAAATTTCTTTTGTCTTTCCCATTTTAAAACGTCTTCTAATTAAAATTTTAGCAACCATAATAACCTCCTTTTATACCAGGAAACTCCATAAAATACCGGCGCATATTGCAGAACCGATAACACCGGATGAGTTACATGCCATGGCATGCATTAACAGGTAATTTGTAGGATCTTCTTCTTGTCCTACCAGATGCACTTCCCGGGCAGATCCGGGTACGGCTGATACACCGGCAGCTCCTAAGAGAGGATTGATTTTATCTTTAAAAAAGAGATTCATTATCTTGGCAAATATGATGCCTGATGCAGTTGCTATGCTGAATGCAACTGCGCCAAGACAAAAAATGCCTACCGATTTTCCAGTTAAAAACACATCCCCCTGGGTGCTTGCTCCAACTGTAAATCCAAGGAAAATCGTTGCTATATCGATAATGGCAGTACGGGCGGTCTGTACCAGGCGTTCAGTTACGCCGCATTCTTTCATAAAATTTCCGAAAAAGAATGTTCCAAGAAGGGGTATAGAGGCCGGAGCCAGGAAACAGCAAAGGATAACTCCGACAACAGGGAAAATGACCAGTTCCTTCTTTGACACCTCGCGGGGTTCCGCCATGTGGATTACCCTTTCCTTGTGGGTAGTCAGCAACCTCATAATTGGTGGTTGGATTACAGGAATCAATGCCATGTAAGAGTATGCTGCGATTGCGATGGGTCCGATCAGGTGTGGCGCCAGCTTAGCAGTGAGAAATATCGATGTCGGACCGTCGGCTCCTCCGATAATTGCAATGGACGCTGCTTCTTTTGGAAGGAATCCGAGTGCAAGAGCACTCAGGAGGGTAAAAAATATACCCATCTGGGCTGCGGCTCCCAGGAGCATCAGCTTTGGGCGAGCAAGCAAAGAGGAGAAATCGGTCATTGCCCCGAGGCCAAGAAAAACAATCGACGGGTATAAACCGGTGGTGACACCAAAATATAAATAATGCAAAACGCTGTTGGATTCGTATATGCCCAGTCCGAAACCTTTAAAAAAAGGTACATTGCCGACAAGAATTCCAAAACCTATGGGTACCAGAAGGAGAGGCTCATATTTCTTGGCCGTAGCCAAATAGATAAATATAAACCCGACAAAAAGCATGATTATGTTGCGAAAATCCGCCAGGTAATAACCGGTGTTTGTTAAGAATTGAATTAACAGTTCCATTGATTAACCTTTAGTTTTTTATATATTCTACGGTTGGCTCCAAGTAAACAGGCCATCTCCTGCCGGGACCAGTATATTGGCCAGCCTGAAGTTTGAAATTGTTATATGCGGATGCGGAAAGCCTTTTTGTTGAGAAATTTCATAAAGCCTGGTGAGTTCAAAAGGCTGGTCAAGATCTTCAATCAAATGAAAATAATAGCGCGCAGCTTCTTTGATGTCTGAAGGAACATGATGAGGGACCACAGAAGTATCTTCATCTTGCAGTTCATCAGTTTGCTCTGATTGATGGTTTTGTTTGAATTTTGAAATAAAATTTTCCCAGAAACCTAAAATTCTATTAAGCTGGGAAACCACAAAAGACAAAACCACAAGGCCGGAAAAAACGATTATAGCGCCGGTATAAGCCATAGCCCAGCCGTTGGCGGCATTTATTGCTTCTAAACCGTACAATTTAAACCTCCCTGGTTAATTATAGAGACCTTTGAAAAATGGTAATTTTTGTTCGAGTTCAAGGAAGGCAAAAATTTCAACCACAGGAATATATAGAATATTTCGAGGATTGAAATTTGAGCCTGACGCAGAAATCGGGCAAAAAGTGCCGTTTTGCAAAGGTCTCTGAAACCTTTGTTAATGCTATATCAGCAGTGCCTTTGCTAAGCCAGCTATTGAAATAAATAAGGAAGTAATTTGCTCATAAAATATAAGAGATGTCAACAGAAATGATTGATTTTCATTAATGAAATTACAGCTTTCACCAGACAGGAATAATGATACTCTTTTTGATTTTCTATTGTAAAAAAACCTGTACCAGCGTAATAAATAAAAAATAGTAATAAAGGCTATGATTGACCTATGTCTCCTTCCGCATCTGAAAAATTACGCCGTTTTTATGATCAGTTTTCCAGCAATGATCATGTCTTAATCTTGATTAATGCTGATCCGGACGCCATTGCGTGCGCCATGGCCGTGAAAAGGCTGTTGTGGCGCAAAGTAGGCGGTATAACCATATCCAATATCAATGTTATCAAGCGGCCGGATAATTTAGCCATGATTCGTCTTTTGGGGGTGAATCTTGTTCATGTTGATGAAATTGGTAAAAACGAGTTTAGTAAAACAGTTATTGTCGATTCTCAGCCGGATCATCACGAATCCTTCGCAAGGTTCAGGCACGATGTGATTATAGATCATCATCCTGATACCGCAGTTGACGCACCTTTTCTCGATATCCGCCCGAAATACGGCGCTGCGGCCAGCATAATGACTGAATATCTGCGAGCCGCAAAAATCAGGCCTTCAGCAAAACTGGCAACAGGCCTGTTTCTTGGCATTAAAACAGATACGGATAATTTTGAGCGGAAAACTCAAATTGAAGATGTAAGGGCATTTCAATATCTTTTTAAATATGCGAATATCCACCTTACCAGAAAGATCGAACAGGCAGAACTGAGGCTTGATTTTCTTAAATATTTTAAAATCGCTTTGCAGAACAGGCACATGCGTAAGGGTAAGGTTTTTGTCCACCTGGGAACTGTGGCCAATCCTGATGTTTGTGTTCTTATTGCTGATTTTTTCATGAGAGTTAATTCCGTAACATGGAGCATTATTTCAGGCGTTTATGAAAAGAAATTGATTGTCATTTTCAGAAATGATGGCATTCGCAGGGACGCAGGAAAAGTGGCGCAAAAAAGCTTCGGTCTTTTCGGTTCTGCCGGCGGGCATAAAAGTATGGCTCGTGCCGAGATGCCTGTTGCCGATTTAAAGGAGCACACAGATTTCAAGGATGATAAAAAGCTGCTAAGGTGGATAATAAACAGAATTGAAAAAAAGGCCGGATAAAAAACATGAACGCAAGTGAGGCAGTTTCAAAATGTTCAATTTTGTTCGAGATCAAGGAAAGCGAAAATTTTAACCACAGAAATACATGTAGTATTTCGAGGATTAAAATTTGAGCCTGACACAGATATCGGACAAAAGGGGACGTTTTGAAACTGCCTCAAGTGATATAACTGTTACCATTCTAGGTTCAGGGACATGTGTTCCTTCCTTGAAGCGAAGTTCCTGTTCCCTTCTCCTTGAAGTTGGTGGCTCAAAACTGTTGTTCGATTCAGGGCCGGGTACAATGAGGAGGCTTCTTGAAGCCGGAATAACAATATTCGACATCTCTTTTATCTTTTACAGTCACCTGCATCCTGATCACACAGGAGAGCTGGTTACATTTTTATTTGCGACCAAGTATCCTGATGGAAACAGTCGCACAACCCCTTTAACGATCATAGCAGGACGCGGTTTTTCAGCTTTTTACAAAAAGCTTAAAAATGTCTATGAAAACTGGATAGAGCTGTCACCCGGCCAGTTAAATATTATTGAACTGGACAACACCGGTCCGGATTCGATTCGTTTCGACGACTTTACCGTAAAATCGCTGCCGGTTGAACATACTGATGAAAGTATAGCTTATAGAATAAACATAGCTGGTGGAAAATCCGTTGTCTATTCAGGAGATACGGATTTTAGCGACAATCTGATTACACTGGCTCAAGGTGCAGATCTTCTTATCTGTGAATCAGCCCTTCCCGATGAATTAAAGGTTAAAGGTCATCTGACTCCTTCCCTGGCAGGCGAGATTGCAACACGGGCAAATGTTCGCAAACTGG
>Ga0190284_1000899_pt1 | contig 14268 bp, 9 predicted proteins | sample 48691812_MG_FD_161668 | JGI IMG/M metagenome (GOLD analysis project Ga0190284, IMG submission 161668) | Hydrothermal vent microbial mat bacterial communities from Southern Trench, Guaymas Basin, Mexico - 4869-18-1-2_MG | ecosystem: Environmental > Aquatic > Marine > Hydrothermal vents > Microbial...
ATTCGGCGTTCGGGGCTACACCAAGTCCTTCGAACGCTATGCGCTGGATCTCTCACGACACATGACCATCCAAGATGTGGCGGAGCACTTGAACATCAGTTGGGACGTGATCAAGGACATCCAGAAACGCGACCTGATTCGGCGGTTCGCGCGACCGAAGCTCAAGCACCTGCGTAAGATCGCCATCGATGAAATCTCGATCAGAAAAGGTCACCGCTATCTGACGGTGGTCCTCGATCTGCAAAGCGGGGCGGTGGTGTTCGTGGGCGACGGGAAGGGGGCCGATGCTCTCGTGCCATTCTGGAGGCGTGCTGCTGAAGAACGCCGACAACCTGAACCCGCAGCGTAAGGAGTCCGAACGTCTTCAAGAGGCCCTGCGTCTCAACCAGCCTCTGGCCCTGGCCTACTACGATTACCCCATCTCTACCGGTCCTTTGGAGGGGACCAACAACAAGATCAAGACTATGAAGCGACAAGCCTACGGCTTCCGGGACCAGGAGTTCTTCAAGCTCAAGATCTTGGCACTTCATGAGACGAAGTCCGCTTTAGTCGGATGAACCCGAGAGGGTTACCGTCTGCTGCCGCTCCTCCCCGGCGGCGACGACGGCAGGTGATCCTGATCCGGGTTCCAAGGGCGGTAGGCCTTCCATCAACAGTGCCTCCATGATATCATGCCTGTCAGGCGGTTACTTAGACCGTCTCCTGGTCCACTTGGCTCCGATGGCAGGAGGCTGTGGAGGGAAGAGACGAAAGCTGCCGGATTCCGGACGAAGAAACGACTGTACCGGGCTTCGATGCTGAAGCTTCAAACGAGAAGGACGATCCACAATGGCAGACCTATCAGATGCAGCGAAGCAGCAGTTGGCGAAGATCGCCGAGTGTGTTGAAGTGGGCAAGTGTGACGCCCAGGCGAAGTATCCGCCGTCGATGGTCGGTGAGCCCGGCGTCGATGAGCTGGTCAAGCAGGCCCTCGACGACGGGATTTCGTCCGACCGCGTGCTCAAAGACGGGCTTACCAAGGGGATGGCTACTATCGGGGTCAAGTTCCGCGACAACGAGGTGTACGTCCCCGAGGTGCTCTTGGCTGCCCGGGCCATGCACAAAGGCATGGACCATTTGCGCAGGACCTTCGTGGGAAATTCCGCTCCCTCGCGCGGCACCATCGTGATGGGGACCGTGCAAGGCGACATGCACGACATCGGCAAGAACCTGGTATGCATGATGCTCGAAGGGGCGGGGTGGAAGGTGGTTGATCTGGGTGTGGACTGTCCGCCGGAGAAGTTTGCCGACACGGTTGCCGAGAACCCGGGCTGCGCCGTCGGCCTGTCCGCCCTTCTGACCACGACGATGCTGAACATGAAGCCGACGATCGAAGCGGTTCGCACCAAGCAGACGGGGGCGGTGGTCCTGATCGGGGGGGCGCCGGTGACCGATGACTTCGCCAAGGAGATTGGTGCGTCCGGCTTCGCTCCCGATCCCCAGGGGGCTATCGAGTTGCTCGACGACCTCGTGCCCGCCGCATAGGTCCGGCGGGGTGGCATGCCAAAGCGAAGCGAAACGCAGTGGAGCGCCGCGCAGGCATGTTCGACATCGCGTGGAGCGTTACCGCGTTCAACATGGCCAAGGCTGGATAATACCCGCGTGGACCGTCCGAGGTGCAGTCAGCAGCGTGGCGGCGACATTGGCGTGATCGCGTCCGGTAGCGGCGCGCGGACTTGGGGGTAGCCGCTTCGCGTGGCTGGGATTCCTTATTATGACGAATCGAGAACGTACACTCGCCGTCCTGAACTACGAGCCGTACGACCGACTGCCGGTCGTCCACTTCGGTTTCTGGCCGGAGACCCTGGAAAAGTGGGCGGGGCAAGGACATCTGACCGCCGTAGAGGCTGCGGACTGGAGGGATGGCAATTCGGTTGAAGCCGCTATCAGCGGGAAGCTCGGTTTTGACTTCAACTGGTTGTCAGCCATGACGCCCAACTGCTTTCTGAGTCCCGCGTTCGAAGAGGAGCTGATAGAGCAAACGCCGGAGGGGCACCAGAAAGTGCGAGACCGCTACGGCGTGATCGTGTTGAAGAAGCCGGGAACCGAATCGATACCGGCGGAGATCGATCATACCCTGAAGACGAGGAAGGACTGGGAAGAACATTACGTTCATCGCCTCCAGTATTCCGACGAGCGCGTGGGCGCGGCGCCGGTCCGCGTTCATGACGGGGAGATTCGGTTCGGTGAGGGCGGACTCGATTTCCTCCGGCGCGACGAGCGGGACTATCTCTGCGGACTTCACTGCGGCAGTCTCTTCGGTGAGATCCGAAACATGATTGGCCTGATGGGCATAAGCTACATATGGGCCGACGATCCGGATCTGTTCGCTGAGATTATTGATACGGTGGGCGACCTCTGCTACCGGTGCACCAAGACCGCGCAGGAGAGCGGGGCGAAGTTTGACTTCGGATACTTCTGGGAGGATATCTGCTACAAGAACGGTCCGCTGCTGAATCCACGCGTATTTGACGAGCGGGTTGGGCCGCACTACGAGCGAATCGCGGACTTGCTCAAGTGTTACGGCGTCACGATCGTCTCGGTGGACTGCGACGGCCTGATCGACACTCTTGTCCCGTTATGGCTAAAGCGGAGCGTGAACACAATGTTCCCGATTGAAGTGGGTACGTGGGGCGCCAGCATCGCGCCGTGGCGAGAGCAGTATGGCGAGGCGCTGCGCGGCGTAGGCGGAATGAACAAGGGTGTGTTCTTGCTCGACACAGTGGCGGTCGATGCGGAGATTGAGCGACTGAAACCGTTGATCGAATTGGGCGGTTACATTCCCTGCCCCGACCATCGGATCGCACCGGAAGCCGAGTGGGACACCGTACGCTATTACTGCGACAGGTTCCGCGATGAATTCAGTTAAGAGTCATTCCCGGCAAAAGGAGCCCACCCATACACGCGAATGAACACGGGGAACACCGAAGATGATGGTCGAGAGCCTGATCTGGACTGAGTGGCTGATGGTCGTCGTCTTCGCCGTCGGCGTGATGGCCTGGGGCTTCCGCATGCGCAAGTCCGCCGCTTCGCTGGAAGGCTCCTTCCTGGCGGGCCGGAAGGTACCGGGGTTTATCGCCTCATTGTCCACGGTGGCGACCAATCTGAACGCCAACGATTTCATCGGCGGCGCCGGCTTCGTATACGGTGTTGGGGTGGTGCTGGCCCACCAGAGTTGGGCCAACGGTCTGGCCCTGATGCTCGTGTCCATCTTGGTGATCCCGAAGCTGCGTCGGCTCAACGTCTTCACCCTGGGGGGGTGGCTTGAGAAGCGCTACAGCCCCACCGTCGGAAGCATGTATAGCATCATCTGGGCGTGTGTCTGGATGCTCTGCAACCTCGGTCTGTACCTCTATGCCGGCGGCCTGGTGTTGAACTCCCTGGTTGGATGGGACCTCTACACCTCCATAGTCGTGCTTTCCATTATCGCAGCCACTTACACGCTGATCGGCGGCTTCGGCGCCGTCGTCGCGACCGACGTCCTCCAGCTTGCCCTGATGTTCTTCCCGTTCGTGTTTCTGGCGTCGGCGGTTTGGATAGACATCGGCTCGGTGGCGAACTTGGCGGTGAATCTGCCCACGGACAAGGCCGTCTACTGGGCAAACGAGACACCCTTCGGCTCGTTGGTGGTTATGTTGTTGGGTGTTTTCCTGATGGGCGTGAGCTACTGGTCGTGCGAAGCCCAGATCATCCAGCGACCCTTGTCCGCGCGTAGCGAGGAGGATGCGACGGTCAGTTACCTGGGGGCGACTTTCTGGCTGAGCCTGCTCTGTCCACTGCTCGTTACGCTGCCCGCCTTGGCTGCGATCTACTACTTCCCCAACCTGGAGAATAACGACCTCGCCATGCCTTCCCTGATCCGCAAGTTCCTTCCGCGCGGACTATACGGCGTGACGGTGGTGGGGTTGATCGCCGGCGTGTTCTCCAGCGCGGATTCGCAAATCAATGCGTTCTCGACAATGTTCACCACGGACATCTACAAACGCTTGCTCCGGCGCGGCAAGGGCGATGCTCACTATTTGAGGGTGTCGAAAGTTGCGGGCGTGGTGTTCACGCTGGCCGCGATCGGCACCGCCGTGCTTTTCAGCACCGCCAAGGACGGGATGATGCTCTTTGCCATTTCCATCCTCGCCACCATCATGCCGCCCTTCGCCGCCGTTACCATCCTGGGCGCTCTGGTGCGCAGGGTCAATCGGCGCGGCGCCCTCGTGGGGTTGATTGCCGGTGGAGCGATCGCCCTCAGTCTGGTTGTTGTTTCCAAGATGGGCTACCTGGAGAGCATCGCCGAGGACACGCTGTACTTCCGGACCGCCGTAACGTTCCTGGTCAGCGCTATTCTGACGTACGTTGTGAGCGTTCTGACGCCGAACCCGCAGACGGACAGCGATACGTCAGAAGTTGACATTTCGTTTTCGATCAGTCGTCGTACGATACGGATGACTCTGATCCTGCTGGCGGGCATGTTAGGTATGACGGCGTTCTGGACGTGCAACTTCAGGTGATGGTGTGGAGACGTCCGTATGGAAGAGAACGAATCCAAGTACAAGCTGAACATGGCTGTCCCGAACGGCATCATCCTCGGGTTGATCGGCCTATTGGTCGTGGTGACGCCTCTGACAACATCGGTGAGCGGGAATCATCTGATTATGGATCTGGTGGCGGGAACGGTTTTGATCGTCGGTGGTAGCGTCAGCCTGGTGCTGGGGCTACGCCGAAGACGATAGCGCGAAGGGCATCCCCTGCGAACGCGAACAGATCTCGTGGAGTCGCCCCTTGGTCAATCGTCGCAAGCCCGGTCTACCAGGATCCCCGGGCCGGCGAAGCAGTTCTCGAAGACGGCGTAATCGTGCTGGTCGATGTCCAGATCGCCGTCGTCCATGCAGCGACACCGGTACGGAAGACTGTCGAACCGCCCGCCCGGATCACCTTCGCCCGTGAAACAGGACTGGAACATCGCGAAGTCGCTCAGGTCCACGTCGCCGTTCAGGTCCGCCAACATCGGAACCTGGAAGTCAGCGGATGGGGTTGAATCGCCGAACGGAAACGCCCAACTCATTCCGCCCGCACCGATCGCCAGCCCCGACTCGGCGCCGCCGTCGGGTCCGGTCAGATAGGCCACCCACACGTACTGGCCGGTGCTATTCCGGTCATCGACGGCCACGATGTCATCCATCCCGTCACCGTTGACGTCGCCGACCAGCATCGCAACGAAGTTGGGTTGGTCCTCGGCCTGTCCCTGAACAACGTCCTCGATGGTCGGCGCGGCCTTTAGCCCACTGCCGTCCGACGCACTCAGCCAGACGTGAACGTAGTTGGGAAGGCCGCTGGTCAGCCGCTGGCCGATGTCGATCCTGCCGTCGCCATTGAAGTCGCCAACCAGCGGCGTGTTGCCGACCTCTTCGGCAAGCGAGGAACTGCTGCCGCTGGTGCCCGACAGACCGCGGTCGTCGGAATTAAAGGCCTCCCAGAACATTCCCCCACTACCATTGTCCTTCACTGCAATGGCGTCGTCGTAGCCGTCCCCACCGACGTCACCCACGAAGAACGCGTAGTGGTCCGGATTCACGCCGACCCAGGAATCGGTGGTCGTTCCCAGCACGCCCTTGTCGCTCCCGTCGTCGACCGTGTGCGATGCCACGAAGACCTCCTGCGGCGTCGTGTCCTCACCCACGCGCACGATGTCGTCCAGTCCGTCGCCGTTCACGTCGCCGACCCGGGGCCGGTTCGGATCGGGCGTCATCGTGTCGTCATTGAAGTACACATACCCGCCGGAATCCCAATCTCCACTGTGGAACGGATCGGGCGGAACCTGCGTGTAGGACAAAGCGTCCAGGACCGCGTCCATCGCGTCGGAGAACTTCCAGAGAAGCCCGGGACCGCGCAGGTCCAGCAGCGCTGGTCCAAAATGTCGAGAGCCCGCTGATTCGTCCGCGTGAAGCGGCTTTTCGAGGATTCGTGCTGGCGGGCGCCGGCGCTCTGGTGGACGACTGGTTCGCCAGTCGCGAAGAGCGCGCGGCAGCCTGATACGTAGTTGCTCCGGACGGTGCGCTGCTTGGCAGCAACTGGTCAGAGCTCAGGCCGCGGCACGGTAGTAGTGGCGCAGCAGTCCCCCGAGGAATCGCTTGCAGCGGACGCGGCCGATGTCAGGGGTCTCGTTGATCTCAAGTTCTTCCGGCGGCCCCGCCCGTACAGCGGGTAGCGTTCGATTCCCCAGCCCCTGGTGCGGCCGATGTGTGTTGAAGAAGCGAACGTACTCCTGGGCCACGTGGTTAAGGTGTCCCAGGCTGGAGCAGAGGAAGTAGTCCAGGCACTCTCGCTTCAGCGCCCCGATCCAGGCCTCCGCGAACGCGTTCGCATCTGGAGCTAGCACTGGTGTTCGCAAGCATCGGATGCCAGCGCCCTTGAACAAGTGACGGAAGCCGGCCGTGAACTTGCTGTCGCAGTCGTGGATGAGGAACCTAGCACGAAGCTGCTGCTTGACCCACTGTTCATCCGGGTGATAGGTCGCCGGACTCAGGAACACTTTCCGCGTCCCGATGTGGATGAACGCAAGGCAGTACGCGAGTCGCGTGCCCACCGGGGTGATGACGCTCTTGGTGAAGAAGTCGGACGCGACGAGGGTGTTCACGTGCAGACGGATAAACTTGCGCCAGATGGTCTCTTCGGCTCGCCCACGCCGAACTGGCGACGGCGTCAGCCCTTCATCCTTCAGGATCCGGCGTACCGAGGACCGTCCGACCGTCACTCGGAGCTTGCGCAGCTCGCCGACGATACGGCGATACCCCCACCCGGCGTTCTCCTTGGCCAGTCGGATGACGAGTTCGCGCAGGTTCCGGGTGATCTTCGGTCGGCCCACGTGCTTCGTCCGCCGCCCTTTCCGTAGCTCGGTGACCCAGCGACAATACGTCCGCGGCGTGACGATGCTGATCACGTCCGCGACATTGTGGTCGAGCTCCTGGCCGATAGCCAGCAGCCGGGCGGCGCCGGCTTCAACAAGGAGGTGCAGGGCAACGTAGAACCAGCGGAGCATGGTCGGTCAATCCTGAACGAGAACCAGTGTAAGCACAGCAATGAGAGCCCTCCGACATTTTGGACCCTCGCCCAGACCGGGGCAACCGTCCGCCCGACTCCACTGCAGCGCCGAGGCCGCCGCTGTCCAAGCTCAATGCCATACCTTCATGCAGGGGTGTGGTGTTCCACGCCCTGTTCGCATTCCATCCCGTTGGATTGCTCCGGCCGAATCGCAGTTGACAGCGCCAGCGGACCGTTCGCAGGTGTTCGACACAGGCCTCCTGGCTCCCGAAGCGCTCCATGAACTCGGCCACGTTCATCACCGCCGGGATTGGCGTTTTCCGTTGCTCGTCAGGCATCACACTTCTCCTTGGTCAAAGAACGTAATACCTAACAAATACCATACTTATGAACCGGAGTCAAGCAGAGATTCAGTTACAGGTATTCCTCGGTACCGGCAGGCACGTTGTCCAGCTCGGTCATGTCCACTATCACCAACGGATCAGGGAACCCCGGCCCGTGCACAAACTAACGCCCGCGCGTGGCACCTTCGCGGGGCAGGGTGCCCCACCCTTTGCGAATACGCAAAAGATGGGGCACCCGACGAATACCTCGGTGCGGGTGACTGCTCACTTACCAGAGAGCACTGCCACACGCCAAAGACGGTTCCCGACTTCTTATCCTCCTAAGTTGCGGTCGTCTCCTTCGTTCTTCCATTGATCGCAAGTCCACACTCAGGGCAAATGCCGGACGTGTTGCCCGTGAGGCTGTAGCCGCACTTGAGGCACAAGCCTTTTTTGCGACGACGGTAGCGCCGGAGCGGACCACGAATGAAAGCAATGGTGGGGTACGCCGCGAAAAGGACTAGGAACATCCATAGGGGGACACACAAATAGATGTACTCTTCGTCGCCCGTCGGTTGTAAATCCAACGTAACACCCGCGAACTCATGCTGGGTCCACTCGTCCCCCTGATCGTCTCGCGCCGGGTCGATCGGGACGAACAGTGCTAACTCAAGGATGCCTTCCGATGTCTGCAAGTACCCTCCACCGTGCTCTTGCCAACCAAACCCCTGTATGAGCAGTCTTGCCCCTCCCATTGAGCTGGTGTTCGACACATAACTGTCGATCCAAGCCGCGACTGTTGCAATAGCTAGGATTGCGCAGCTTACGACTAACGACTTCCGAACCCAGGCTCCGCAATATCTATTCCTAAGGCACACACTCCTCCTTTGGTAGTGGCGCAATAGGCCATAGATAGAAGCAGTGGTGGGATAAACGAGGCAGAGAATCAGAATCATCCAGACCGGAAGCGCCACATAAACTCCCTCTTCCTGCGCTACTCCAAAGCAAGCATTCATCGAAGATTCCTATACTTCCCAGGCCGTATCTAACGGCTCAACGCGCCTCAAGCCATTTGAGAAAGCTGCCTCCAGACGACGGGAAACAGTGCGCTCACAATTCCTCAGGTGGTTTCTCGTCATGGGACTTCGGGTCACGGGGAGGTATTTGTTCGTCCTCATCCTTATCTTTGTTGTAACCCTTGCGATATCCATTCATTCGTCGTATTGTTTCTTCTTCCTCGCGAGGATCCTTTCCCCGGTGGGTGCCGGAGTCATATCGGTCGGCATGGGTCAATTCATGCCACAGCACTTCCCAGAACTTCGGGACTCGCCACTTGCCGTCTACACCTTTAATCTTTGGAAAGCGATTCTTGAGGTCCTTCAAGTATATGTGCTTTATCTTACCGTTCCAATCAAAGACATTGGAGTTCTTGTAGACTATTACATACAGCGTATCTGACTCGATTAGCCGGCGAAGCAATTCACATGGTGACAGGAAGTCCGGACACGCTTCAGACGGCTGAGAATCTTCTGGGTCCTTTTCGGAATCTTCTTTGTCGGGCTCCAGTTCAACGCTCTTTGGCGTGACCTTCGCACGAGGGCAGAGTTTCTTGAGCAAGTCCTCAATTCTTTTCTTCTCGGTCTTCGATCCGCCAACTTTAAGTTTCAAGCCAAAGGGGTCGATCCAGCCGGCAGGATTGCTTATCACATACTCGTACAGGCTCTCCGAATCCACGTATCCGAGCGGGTCGCGTTGGAGCCAGCGGCCTAACACGGGCGAGTAGCTGCGGTACTTGAAGTGGTAGAGTCCGACAGCCGCGTCGTAGCGCTGGCCGGTCCACATGAACGGGTTGCCGTAGCGCGAGCGGTCTGCGATCACCGGATGCGGCACGCCAGAGTCGCCGATGTGGTCGTGGAACTTCGCGAAGTCGTCCAAATCGACCTCGGCATCGGCGTTCACGTCATACAGGAACCAGCACAGGTCATCGGTGGCTCCGAAGCATTCCTGGAAGCCGGCGAAATCGTACAGATTGACCTGGCCGTCGCCGTTGGGATCGAAGTAGGCCGATGACCACCGGGCGCACTCCGGGCCGGGGGCCACGCCGTTGGTGGTGTAGCACCCGGCAATCAAGCCCAGATCGATACCGTCCACCAAGTTGTTCCCGGTGCGGTCGTGGACGAACACGCAGAGCGGATCGGAGCTGAGCCAGCAGGCCTCGAAGTGCGCGAAATCCGTATCGTCCACGTCGCCATCGAGATCGGCATCGTGGTAGAAGGTGGGCGTCTCTATCGTCGTTTTGCCGTAGGGGTCGTAAACGTAGCGCTCCACCACCGTGCCGTTGCTGTTGGCCAGCGCAGTGACGCTACCCAACAGGTCCTTGAGGTAGTACAGGAATTCCTCAGCGCCGCTGCCCACGTCACCCAGGCTGGTCAGGTCCACCATGACCAGCGGATCAGGAAAACCGGGGCCATGCACGAACCAACGCTCTTCGGTTTGACCTTCCGACTGGGTGCTGTCGTACTCGGCGATGCAGGCCGCACTGTCCGCGTGGACGTGTGTGGTGATCTTCTCGTCCGGGTCGTTCGGCAAATCGGTCGTGACCACCCGGCGGCCGAGGGCGTCGTAGGCGTATTCCTGAAGCACGGTGCCGTCACTCTTGCGCGTCACCCGGATCAAGCGGTTCTCGGCATCATACTCGTAAAGCTGTGACCCGTCGTCGGTCAAACTGCCGTTGTCGTCGCTGGTCAGGTCGATCTGCTGGGCTGAGCCGATCTGTTGGGTCAGGTACTCGTTGGCGGCGTTGACCGTGCGGGCGTCGGTCTCGGGGCTATCCCCGCCGATGGTCGTGTCCGTCGAGCGCCAGTTGCCCAGCATGTCCAGGTTGGTCCACGCGCGAGTCTGTACGAAGGGCACGGGCGCTGCCTCGACCACTGCCGTCTGGTTTGCGTTGAGCACCCCGCGCTCGAACCGCGTCAGCCGGTGCAGGGTATCGTACTGGTAGATTTCGCTGAGGTGCTCGCGCCCCGGCGTCTCCACCGCACGGTACTTCACGTTGCCCACCTTGTCATGCCCATACGAAACCCGCTCCAGTGCTAGGGCGTCTTTCACGTGCTGGACCATTTGGAGCCAGCCGTTGGGATCGTGCTGCCAGGTCGAATTGATCCCGTTGCCCAGGCTGCGGGCGGTCATGCGGTCGGCGTCGTCATAAGTTGACGACCCGACCAGGTTCCGCGATCCGTAGACGATGCTGTCCAGCCGCCCCCGGCCGTCATAGGTCTCGACCAGGTCGGTTACCGCCCCCGGATAGGTGAGTGTGCGGGTCAGCGTATGAAGTTGGGTATCGATACTGTAATGCAGGTCGGTGGCGTAGGTCACACTGTTCATCGTCTGATCGGCGTCGGTCAATCGCCCGGCATCATCGTAGGTAAAGGTCAGATCGGCCGCATTGTTCGTCGCGCCGGCCAGTCGGCTGGCCTTGTCGTACCCGAAGGCGTCGGTGGGGGTGATGCCGCCGTCGTTGTATGAACGGTCGGTCAGCCGGTGGAGATCGTCGTAGACGTAGGTCGTCACCACGCCTTTCTGATCGGTGCGAGTGTGGATGGTTCCCGCGGGGTAGTAGGTGAAGCGGGCAATTCCGTTACTGCTGGCCTCTTCGTTGTCGGGATAGATCACCTTGAACAGCCGTCCAGCGGAGTCGAATTTGTAGGTGGTGGTTTCCACTGTCCCCGTGCCGTTGGTGCCCACGTAAGCTGTCAGAGTCAGCATGTTGTCCAGGCCATCATAGCTGTATTCGGTGATCCGTTTCAGCCCACCGTCCCCGTCGTCCTCGGTCACCTTGGTCACCCGGTCCAGCGCGTCGTACTCGTATTCGGTTTCGCGCAGTTCGCGGTCGATCAGGCGGGTCAGGTTACCGTTGGCGTCATACTGATAGGTTTCCGTCTCGCCGTTGGGGTCTTTCACGGAAGTGAGCCGCCCGGCCTTGTCGTACCCGTTGCTGGTCACGTTGCCCTCGCCGTCGGTCACGGTGAGCACCGCTCCGTTGGCGCTGTAGGTGAAGGCGGCGATGTCCCCGACGGTGTCGGACGAGCCGGTCCGCCGCCCGGCCGCGTCGTAGGCGTGAGTTACCACATTGCCGTTGGGCACGGTGACCGTCCGTACCGGACTATTGCCGTCGTAGACGTAGGTGGTGAGCAGATCGGCACCCATGGGATCGACCCGGCGGGTCGATAACCGTTCCGCGGCATCGAGCGCGTAGAGCACACTCTCGTTCTCGGGATTGATGATCTCAACCGTGTTGTTGGCATCGTCGTATTCTATGGTCGTTGCCACGTCGTCATCATCGGGTTCACCGTCGGGGCCGGTCGCTCCCCCGACCTCCCGTATGATGCGCTCGAGCCGGTCGATGTTGTCGTACTGGTAGTAGGTTCGCTTGCCCGCCGGATCGGTGATCTCGCTGACCAGGGCCGCTCCCGGCGTACCCGAGCATCCACAACCTGTCCCGCCATCGTCGTATTCGTATGACGTTTGCAACGCCAGTCCATCAGGGTCTTGGATCATGTCGGTCAGTCGCGAGAGGCCGTCGTAAGTCAACGACGTTTCATGGAAGGTTTCGCTTCCAGGGGCTCGTTCGTGCTCGATCCGGGTTAGATTACCCAGGGCATCCCACTTGAGGTTGGTGTCGTATCCTTCCGCGTCGATGATGAGGCGGGCGAGATCAAAGTTGTAGTAGTAGATGTTCGTATCTTGCTGCTTCGGATCGGTGATCTTGGTCAGGTTGTTGGTACCGTCATAGTCGTACTGCGTGATTAGGTTCAGGCCATTGGAATCCACTATCTCCTCGACCAAGCGGTTACGCCGGTCGTATTTGTAGTTGGTCACCACTCCGCGTGGATCGGTCCAGTGGGTGAGGTAGCCTTCGCCGTCGTATCCGTAAGCCGTCTCCAGGGCCAGTCCATTGGAGTTGACCACCGTTCGAGTCAAATGCCCCGCATCGTCGTAGAAATACTCGACCTCGACATCGGAGTTTTGGCCTCGCACCTGTGCCCGAGTCCGCACCCGGCCCATCACGTCGTGGGTGTAGCCCGTGGTCACGTTCAGACCGCCCTCATCCTTCACTACCGAATCCATGGTGCCGTTGGCGCTGAAATTCCATGTGGTGATATTTCCATAAAGGTTGGTCCTCACCTGTTTTTCAAGTCGGCCGGGACGCCCACCAGTAAAGTAGGTGTATGAGTAAGTGATCGTTCGGGACGGGTCGGACCCACCATTGGTGGTGAGGTTCTCACTGAGCAGATCACCCCTATTGGCGCTGTAGGCGTAGCTCCACTCATCGCCATCCGGTTCGATTCTTTTGGTGACCAGGCCGGGCCAGTTCGAGTCGTTGTGCTCGTATCCGGTCAGGTTGTCCTCGGGGTCCACGATCGCCGTGATCTTCCCGGTCTCCCCGTCGTATGCGTAGTAGGTGGGGGCGAAATCGCCCATCTGACGCGAACGAAGCCGGTGGCTCCCCGTACCGGTCAACGTGTGCGTGCCCGCCGCGAAATCGCCTGTCTCGTCGTCGTACGTGTTGACCACGATGCGTGAGGTGGGGTCGTTCGGGTCGGTGGGGGGTGTGAAGCTTAGAGTGCGGCCCAACCCATCGACCTCATAAGTCCACGACGGACTGGAGAGTCCTTTGCGCACCGTAACGGTCCCGCCTCGGGTGCGGGCTTGGAAGGTCTGGTCGCAATAGTAGCTGTCGTCATCCCAGGCGTCGTCGTTCGTCCAGACCATAACGTAGCGGGAGTTGGGACTTCCACCAGGGTGTGTGTCTTTTATTTCCACCGAGTCGTTGCCGTAGTAGATGCGATACTTCACTCCGTTGCGGAGGGTTTCCGATTCAATGCGGTGGTCCGTCGTGGATTTGTACGTGTAGGTCCGGCTGTTCTGTTCCGGGTCCTGGATGCCGATCAGGCGATCTTCGTCGTCATAGCTCAGCACCGTCACCGCACCATCGGGATGATGTATTTCCTCCAGCAGTTCGGTGCCCGGCTTGTATGCCAGGGTGATGGTGTTGTTGTCGTAGGGGCCCCGAATCTCGGTCAGCAGCCCCGTGGTTTCGTGGTCGTAGACCAACTCGGTGGTGCGGCCGCGACGATCCACGACTTTGGTGAGTTGATACCAGTCGCCCCCTTCCTCGGGGTGGCTGCCGTTGCCGGTAAGGCCATCCTCGATGTCGTTCAGGTACTGGGGTGTAACCTCCGACGCCTCGATGAGATCGTATTCCTCGTAGCCGCCGTTCTCGTAATGAACGCGATACGTGTAAGCATCGGGTCTGGTGATCCAAGAGAACACGCCGGGCATCTTGGCGGTCCCCACGCCCCCGGACAGGGGATCGTAGTTGCGACGACGCCCCTGGGCGTCGATCACCATGAACTCGGTGTGCCCCCAGTGCGTGCCCTTGAAAGCGAAGCCGTTGTACGAATGGGTCCAGCCTGGTCCGAGCACGGTCTGCCGAAAGAGCGATCGAAACTCAGAATCACCACCCGCAAAGCGCGAGTCGTAGCGCAACCGAAAGCTCAGCGCACTCCGGTCAGCCACCCTGGCCTCAATCACGGGGACTTCAGTCCAAACGTTGCCCGTAGCCGCGTTGACGAAGACGCCTGGACCTACATTGGCGCTCCCGCTCCCTGGCCCGAAGCCGCCACCTGCGCCGGCCCCCGCGCCTGCACCGGTGCCGGCACCGCCGCCTTCCCCGCCACACGCGTCACCACACGGTGGGGGACAACAAGGTCCAGTACAGGGTGGCGGGTCGTCATAGACCGTGCAATCGGGAATCGGGTCGCCTTCCTCCCATACCCAATGTACACACCACATCGAGCCCGTTGCCAACGGC
>Ga0190284_1000900_pt1 | contig 14246 bp, 15 predicted proteins | sample 48691812_MG_FD_161668 | JGI IMG/M metagenome (GOLD analysis project Ga0190284, IMG submission 161668) | Hydrothermal vent microbial mat bacterial communities from Southern Trench, Guaymas Basin, Mexico - 4869-18-1-2_MG | ecosystem: Environmental > Aquatic > Marine > Hydrothermal vents >...
TTAGCAGCATCAATATTGCTTCCTCCACCAAATGTTATTACAAAATCCGGATCTGTCTTATCTATCATGGCCGCCATTCTCTGGACGTCCTCTTTCGGGGAATTTGGTCTTGCGCCTTTGAATATACCGGCAAGGGTAGTTCCGGATTGTTTTAATGAACTGGCTATAAGGTCCGCACATGCATCACTTCCGGGAAAAGAACCCCGGAATAGAATTGCTTTTCTTCCAATGCTTGAAGCACCTTTTAATGCCTCCTTCAGAACACCCTGACCAAAATGATACTTACCGGCTTTAAATTCTCTTAATAGCTTTTCAGCTTTTTTAAATTCCTGCAATTATTATTCTCCCTCTTATCTGCTATTTAAGTTTGAACCTGTTTGTGATCGGATATCTCCTGTCTTTTCCAAAGATGCGGGCAGTTATCTTTATGCCGGGAGAACCCTGGCGCCTCTTATACTCACTATTGTCGACCATATTCAGGACATCCTTTACGACTTCAGGATCAAACCCCATTTCTACAATAGCTTTGTACCCCCGGCCATCTTCAATATATGCTTTCAGGATCTGGTCCAGCATATCATAGGGGGGAAGTTTGTCCTGGTCCTTCTGGCCAGGCTTGAGTTCTGCAGAAGGAGCCTTTGTAAGTATATTTTCAGGAATAAGTCCACCGTATTTTTTATTAATAAATCTGGATACCGAATAGACCATTGTTTTGTATACATCCTTTATCGGGGAAAATCCTCCTACCATATCACCATAAAGGGTACAGTATCCGACACTTATCTCGCTCTTATTTCCTGTTGACAGCACCAGCCAGTTATTCTCATTGGAAAAGGCCATTATAACGGCTCCCCTTATGCGGGCCTGGATATTTTCTTTAGTGATATTTATATCACCGGTCTTAAAGATACTTTCAAGATCCTTCAGATAGGCCCCGTAGATCCCCGCTATCGGAACCGTTATATATTTGACCCCGAGATTATTTGCAAGAGCCACAGAATCATCAATACTCCCCTTAGAGGAAAAACCTGAAGGCATAAGTACAGCAGTTACATTTTCTTTTCCTATGGCAAGAGTCGCAACCGCTGTAGTTATTGCAGAATCAATACCTCCGCTTAATGCTATTACGACTTTACTGAAACCGTTCTTCCTGATATAGTCGCGTGTCCCAAGAATAAGGGCTTCAAGGACTTCCTCCTCGGGACAGGATATAAGATCGGAATACTGTACGGTATTTTTCCCGTTTAGCGTTCCGGGTCCGGCAGGGTCCTTCCTACCACTTTTTTTCTTTGTATGGACAAGCTCTATGATCTTCAGGGAGCCTTCCATATCACCGGCCCTTAGCTTTTGATCCTTAAATCTTGTATCCTTTATCCTTGCAGCATGTGATGTGGATGGATCAATTTCTGCAATAAGAATATCATCGGCAAAGGGTTTGCATCTTCCGATAATTTTGCCTTTTTCATTAATGATAAGGCTGTTTCCATCAAAAACCAGTTCATCCTGTCCACCCACAAGATTTACATACACCAGGTTTACCCGATTGTCCACTGCCCTTGTGGAAAGCATCTTTTCCCTTGAGGAGATCTTCTCTGTATGGTAGGGGGAAGCCGAAATATTTATAATAAGATCGGCACCTCCGGCTATGGACTGGATCCTTGCAGGTCCGGACGCATAAAAGATATCCTCGCAGATATTGACCCCTACCAGATGGTCCTTTATTTTATATATATAATTTGTATTACCCTTCTGGAAATAGCGCTCCTCGTCAAATACAGAATAATTTGGCAGGTGCTGCTTATTATATACTGATATTATTTTTGCCCCCGATATTATTGCTGCAGAATTATAGATAGCACCGCGGGTGCTTCCCGCAAAACCCACTATTGCGATTATATCCCCGACAACTTTGCTGATTTTATCGATATACTTTAAGTTTTCACTTATAAATGCAGTTTTTAAAAGAAGATCCTCAGGAGGATATCCGGTAAGTGCAAGTTCAGGGAAGATGATGATATCTGCGCCGCCGGCAGCAGCTTTTTCTATATGCGAGATGATGAGCCTGTGGTTTTGTATTATGTCTCCCACGGTGGGATTTATCTGGGCAAGATATAGTTTTAACACCTATTCGTCACCTTTTTACTCTTTAGTTGCTAATAGCAGATCCCATCTTGCGGATCAAAATATTATATCCGGCCGCATACCTTACGGCCCTGATCGGCGGCGGCACAAGCCCTAAGCATATGCAAGGGAATATTATTTTTTATAATTATAGCAGTTTATGCGCTATTTTGACTTCTTATTTATTATAAAGGGGAGAAATCTTACGGAGATCGGATATTATCCGGGGTAGGACCTCAAGGAAATGGTCGGCTTCCCTCTTTGTATTTTCAAACCCCAGGGTGATCCTCAGTGATCCATGGGCTTCTTCTGCGGACAGCCCCGTTGCGGTAAGCGTGTGAGAGGGTTTCATTGAAGAGGAGGAACAGGCCGAACCGCTGGATACCGCAATACCTTCCCGGTCAAGCCTCAGGACTATCGCCTCTCCCTCTATATATTTAAAAGAAAAATTGCAGTTTCCCGGGAGCCTTTCAGACGGATGGCCGTTAAATCTTATATCTTCTATCTTTTCAAGAAGCGAATTCTTTATATAATCCCTTAGCGCCGAAATATTTTTAAATTTTTCTTTGATATTTTTTTGACCGATCTGTACGGCTTTTGCAAGCCCAGCTATCCCGGGAATGTTCTCAGTTGATGACCGTATTCCGTGTTCATGGCCTCCTCCAAGGAGCCGGGGCATTATTTTTGTACCCTTCCTGACATAGAGGGCGCCAATACCTTTGGGAGCATAAAATTTATGTCCGGAGATAGATAGGAGATCCACATTGAGATCATCTACCTGCGTATCTATGCTGCAAAACGACTGGACCGCATCGGTATGAAATAATATTTGCCTTTCCTTTAAAAACTTACCGATCTCAAAGATAGGCTGGATGGTCCCCACAATATTATTTGCATGCATTATGGAGACGAGGATAGTGCCGTCTGTGACAGCCTTCCTTATATCGTCAGGAGCGACCATGCCGTATTTATCCACACCGACCCTTGTGATCTTAAAACCTTTACGCGAGAGATATCTTAGAGGCATAAGTACTGCAGGGTGTTCAATTTCAGAGGTTATTATGTGGTTTCCTTTTTTATGGTAAGCTTCCGCAATACCCAGGATCGCAAGATTATCACTTTCAGTTCCTCCGCTTGTAAAGACTATTTCCCTGGGTTTTGCTCCCAGGGCGTTTGCTATGGCGAGTCTTGAGCTGTCAAGAAGTTCCTTTGCCTGATGGCCAGGTGTATGGGGCTCGGAGGCATTCCCATAAAATTTTGAAAAACACTCGCATACCACCCCGGCTATTTCAGGAAGCACGGGAGTGGTGGCGCTGTGATCAAAGTATATGTATTTCCTATTGTTATCCATAGATCCGCAGGGCCTTTATCTATATTCGTGCCAGATATATTTATACATAAGTATTTTATCTTTCAGCAAGTATTCATTGCAGGAAATAATAAAAAATTATTAGTAACCAGGTTAAAAAGCTACCACTGTTACAAGATACTGTCAATGACAAAATATACCCATGCCGCCGCATTTTTCTATAGAATACGATCTGAAAGGGTAGCGGGCTAAAATATCACCATATAACTATATTTTTCTGATTTAACAGTAGCTTAAAACGCAGGATTAAAATATAATATACAAAATTGCCCGGAGGGGTATTTTGTATATTTAAACGCAAAGATGCCAGTGCTCCTGAAAAGATGATTGTAAGCTGTTTTGGTTGTTTCTGTGTTTTAATTATTTTTAAAAATTTATTAGAATAATAAAAGAAGTATTATTTATTAACCTGAGATGATAAAAGAAAACATAAAACCCAGTATGAGCCAGTCGGAAAAATGGGCAAAGATCATATCTTTTGTCTTCGATGGCTCATTTATATCAATACCTATATTTATAATAATATGCATGGTTCTTGTGGAGGACAAAATGGCAGCCCTTAACTGGGCCATGCTCTGTCTTCTATTCGGTATGATACTTCCATTTCTATATGTATTTTTCCTGTACAGGAAAAATAAAATATTAGATATTCACATGCCCGACCGGAACAACCGGATGAAGCCCATGATATTTACCCTTATAAGCTATATTGCTGGCTTTACTGTATTGTACTTGCTCGAGGCACCGTTTTTCTTAAGAACAATATTTGTATTAAGCATAGTATCCACATCAATTTTTACGGTCATCACCCTTTACTGGAAGATAAGCCTGCATGCGAGCTGGATAACCTTTATAGTTATAACGTTCAATGTACTCCTCGGTCCCTGGATGCTCCTGCTTATGCCGCTTATACCTATTATCGGATGGGCAAGGGTAAGGGCGAAAAGGCACACAACACCCCAGGTAGTGCTGGGTGCGGGCATTTCCTCGATCATCTGCTTCCTGGGCTATCACTTCTCAGGTTTTATTACCCTGTTTAGATGGTAAGCCTGTTTTACTAAAGCATTATAAAATCCTATAATATTTATAATAGCAGATATTTCTTTATGATTATCATGAGTTTGACCGGAGGGTGATTATGAATAAGATGATATCCAAGATCCTGTCCTGGTATAGAAGCGAAAATCCTGGGACAATAAAAAATCTATACAGGATGCTTGCAAGCGGCAGACTGGGAGGTACGGGAAAGATGGTCATACTCCCGGTGGACCAGGGTTTTGAACATGGGCCCGCAAGGAGCTTTGCACCCAATCCGGAAGGATATGACCCTGCCTATCACGCGGCACTTGCAGTTGAGGCGGACCTGAATGCCCATGCCGCCCCCCTGGGATCGATGGAGGTGCTGGCACCGGAGTTTGCGGGCCAGATACCGCTTATCCTTAAAGCCAACAGCCATGATGTTTTAGACAAAAGTCCTGATCCTGTTCCGGCAATAACCGCATCGGTGGAGGATGCTATAAGGCTCGGTTGTACCGCAATAGGATTTACTATTTATCCTGGAAGCGTTCATTTCAAGCAGATGTATGAAGAAGTAGGAGAGATGGTTCTTGAAGCAAAAAGGGAAGGCCTGGTAGCTGTAATATGGTCCTATCCCAGGGGCTCAAATCTTTCAAAGGCTGGAGAAACAGCAGTGGATGTAGTTGCTTATTCGGCCCAGATCGCTGCCCAGCTCGGGGCACATATTATAAAGGTAAAACCCCCTACCGAACATATTGAGCTTGAAGAAGCGAAAAAAGTCTATGATAAATATAAGATACCGGTAAGTACACTGGCAGAAAGAGTCAGGCATATAGTCCAGAGCGCCTTTAACGGTAAGAGGATCGTCATATTTTCAGGCGGAGCGGCAAAGGGAAAAGAAGAGGTGTTTGAAGAGATAAGACAGTTAAATGCCGGCGGAGCTTTTGGATCCATAATCGGGAGGAATTCGTTTCAAAGACCCAGAAAAGAAGCACTCAAGTTCCTGGATGAGATCCTTGGTATCTATGAAGGTAGATAAAATAGTCAGATACAGATATCCAACTTAAATATTACGTGCTTTCCGGATCCTTGTTTTATGCAAAGTAGTTCATGAGCTCATGAAGCTTATAGGCAATAAATATTTCCACAGCTGTAAGAACAGAAGCGATAACTGTGGGGATTATCAGATATTTACTAAAAAGCCTGTCTGCTTTCTGTGAAAAGAAAGGGATGAGATAGACCATAACAAGACTGACAAAGAAAAAGGTAAAAACTACTGAAAGCGAAGAAAGATAATAATAGAAACCTCCAAGGAAATCAAATCTGAAGAGGGTAAATATTATAAAGACTATAAGGCTAGAGGCAAAGATAATAAAAGTAAAAGGTTTCCTGAAGGCTCTTTCCTTTGAAGGATTCCTGTAATACTGGAAATTAAATACAGGATATAGAACAGCCATAATAGAAGCGCCGCATAAAAACCCTGTAGAAAACCTTATTATATTATTTGTCATATACAGCCCGAGATAAGAAGCAAGGCCATCTATGATCGTAGAAAGGAAAAAAACCGCAAGGATGATAAGGACATAAAGCGGCGGCAGCTCGCTCTGCTTTTTTCTAAACATTAAAAACAGGATAACTGCAGAGATCAAAAAACCTATATATATGCCTGCGCAGCGCGAGCAGATAGGAGAGATTATATTTCCAAATACAAGGCTCCTGGAATCCAGCTGGTGGCATACAGAAAATCCGATTATTTCCATCAATATTTTAAACAATTTTTATTATTCCCTTTCTTCCCCACATAACCTTCCAACATTTACTTTGAATATTGTATCAGCTATTGCAGGTTTTTTTATATTCAAAAGGCAAATATTATAAAAAAGTGGGAAAAATCCAGCTATTATATGACCAATATTCAATAAAATCATAGTTTTATAATATCAATACTGATAGAATTAAAATGATATTTTAATGAAAGATCTATAGGGAAAATGCTTTAAGCTAATGGTTGCAATTGCCATTCCAGACTATGAATTAGGAAATTATTTATGACATATGATTTTCATACCCATACTTTTCTTTCAGATGGTTCCAGCAGTCCCATCGAACTTATCAGGTTTGCCTATGCATATGGGTATAGATGTATCGGGATAACAGACCACGGCAGCTATTCAACACTGGAACGTGTAATCGAGTCTACAAAAAAGGATTGTGAGCTGGCGGAAAAATACTGGGGTATAATAGCTGTACCCGGGGTCGAGCTGACAAATATTCCGGCAGAGAGTATTGATGAGATGGCAAGATCAGCAAAAGAGCTGGGGGCGGGGATGGTAGCGGTCCATGGAGAGACCATAGCGGAAGAAGTAGAGGAAGGGACAAACCTGGCTGCAGTAAGATCTGAATATGTAGACATGCTGGCCCATCCGGGTATCATAACTTCCGAAGAAGCAATACTTGCAGCAAAAAATGATATCTATATAGAAATAACAAAGAGAGTCGGGCATAGCCTTACAAACGGCAGGGTAGCAGAGACAGGCAGGAAAGCAGGAGTTAAGTTTTTGTTAAACAGTGATTCACACAATTATACTGATCTATACCGGGGAGACTTCCAGAAGGAAGTAGCACTTGGAAGCGGTCTCAGCATTGAAGAATATAACAGGATAATAGATCATGATCAGAAGGAATTTCTTAAAAAGATAGGATACAAATAATAACCAGATGTTCATGGAGGTATTAAATGAACGACAAAGCAGAAGAGGTAAAAGCTGAAGTAGTAGGCTCGGAAGAAAGGCCCGGACCAATGGCAATAGTCGCACTCATATGTGGTATTCTTAGCGTAATCTGCCACTGTGTTCCTGTAGCCGGCTCATTTATTGGTTTCTTTCTAAGCGTAGCTGCCATAGTGCTCGGGATCATCGAGATCAAGCGAATAGGCAGGGGCGAAGGCAGTGTCAAGGGTAAAGGTATGGCAATGGCAGGAATAATACTTGGTGCCGTGGGAATCGTATTTGGAATCATCTGGATAGTGATAATAAGTGTTGCCAGCTTTGCCGGGGTATTTGGCGACTGGATGAATGTTTATTAATAAAGACAGGTTTTGCAGAGCTTAATAGATATACTCAGCTTCCTTGGGGGTGGGCTATGCCACCAGAGAGTTGAAAGGTCATTTAGCGTAGATATTTTAAATATGCCTGTGTGCTCAAGGTGCACAGGCATATATTTAGGTATCTTCATCTCACTCATAACCATAATCCTTCTTGAGCGGCGCATCAAGGGGGAGTTTCCCTCATTGAAGATAGTTCTTATCGCTGTGGGAGTTTTCCTTATCATGGGTCTTGATGTGGTCCTCTCGTTTTTGGGGATCATTGAGTCCAATAATATCATCCGGCTGATCACAGGATTCTTTACCGGCTGGTTCATGGTGCTGCTGCTTCTGCCGCTGGCAAATAATGTTATGTTCGAGAGATTTGTGAAGAAGAATTATCTGGACAGGAAAGTGAAATTTTTAATATGGCTTCTTTGCGGAGCTGTAATGGCAGCAGCCTTTATTTTCACCTATCAATATGCACTGATCTTCTGGGGTGTCGTCTCCATACTGGGTATGATAACTTTTGTTCTGTTAATACTTCTCATCCTGTTCTTCTCCCTGAACAGGAGGCTTCTTGGATCCATTGATTCTGGTAGGAAATATATTATAAGCCTGATAGTGGGGATTGTTTCCGCTATGGCCCTTCTATCATTGTTTTCCTATCTCAGGCAGTTTTTGATTTGATAAAAATTACCAGTCTTGTTATAGGAGCGTGTTTTTGATGAGAATTGAACGCAAGCTAATGCCAGCCTGGGAAGAATTATCACTTTAACCGAATAAATTATTATTTTATCCAATCAGCAAATTTCTCCTCAAACTTTTCAATTTTTGGAGCAACGACTGCTGCACAATAAGGTTGTGAAGAATTGTTTTCAAAATATTCCTGGTGATAATCCTCTGCCGTATAATATTTATCCAGTGGCTCGACTTCAGTGACTATTTGATCCTGGTAGACTTTCTGCCCTTCAAGATCCTTGATATATTCTCTTGCAGTTTTTTCCTGTTCGGGATCAGCATACAGGATTATAGAACGGTATTGTGCCCCAACATCATTTCCCTGCCTGTTCAAGGTGGTAGGATCATGTACATAGAAAAATACCTCAAGCAGCTTCCCATAACTAATGGTTTCCGGATCAAATGTGACCTTGACTACCTCTGCATGTCCGGTATCAGTTTGATAGATCTCTTCATATGTAGGATTTTCCTTAAAACCTCCGGCATATCCTACTTCAGCATCCACTACTCCTTTTAACTGGGAAAATATTGCTTCCATGCTCCAGAAGCAGCCGCCACCCAGGACAGCGGTCTCGATATTCTTCATGGCTTCACCCTCCGGTTCAGATACAACTTCTATTGTTTCATTAGATTCTGGCTGCTTGCACCCGGCAGTATAGAGTGCTCCGAATACTACTAATGACAATATTAATATTAAAGTTAATAATTTCTTCATAATATATTTTTCCTCCTATTTTTACTACTATTACTATTATATTAATAATATACAAAGAATTCAAAAAATTTAAGGAAAGGAATAAATATTCTAACTCTGGAGGACTACAATAATCTTCTCAATGAATTCTAAGATTTGAACCCAATTAATCTTTTGCAGATTTCATGCTAATCAGTATACTTATAAGTAATTAGAAGGAACCTTACAAGGGGGAGAGTATAGATGGAAAAGCTCACACTAAGACCTGAAAAAGAACAAAGGACACTCTGGTTTATAACCTGGACAGCAGTCTTTGTCATCGGGACACCACTCTGGATAGTGACCCTATTTTTTGCAGGAGAGATCGTAATATTATTTGGTATCTTCCTGTTTATATGGCTGGCCATCATGATACTTGCTGCCATCTGGATACCTGCGGCTTTCAAGGCGCTCGAATATACAATTGATGATGATGGAGTAAAAATGCATGGGGGAGTTGTGTGGAAAAAGTTTGTGACTGTTCCTTATTCAAAGATCACAAATGTAGATATTACCAGGGGACCCCTGCAGAGACTTTACAATATCGGTACCATACATGTTCAGACCGCAGGAGCCGCAGGAAAGCAGGGAGAGAAGGCAGAGCTTAAATTAGCTGGCATAAGGGATCTTGAAAAAGTCAGGGAAGTAATAATCGAGAACATCAAGGATCTTAATTATCCAGGGTCCTCCAGGATGAAAAAAGAGCTACCTTCTGGTGAAGAAACTGTTTCTAAAGATATATTGAATGAACTAAGGGATATAAAGGATATATTAAGAAAAAAGAATTGATGCCTATAATCATGCATATATTAAAGCAAGCGGTGCTTCAGAAATATATTCCTATGACAGGCATTATGACAAACTTAATAAATCTCTGGAAGATATTGAAAGACTTATACCATAACTTACTATTTAAGAGTCACGGACCTTTTCCGGGCCGGTTTTTCTAAATCTTCCAGCTTCATCACTTTTAAGTATATACTTACCTATGACCGGTCCGATAATTGCAGATATTATAGCTATTATCATAAAAGAGGAGAAAAGATCATCATCCACAAGACCAAGCTCGCGGCCTATTTCGGCAACTGCTATTATGAGGCTGAGCCTTGCAGTATGGAAAAATCCCATTGAAATACTTTCTTTCCAGTTAAAGTTTACCGCTTTTGATGCCAGGGTCACACTTATAAATTTTGAGAATAGAGCTATTCCCAGTATTATAAACAGCATCCTTATATTTGCCAGGTTTGTAAACAGTGAAGGTATATCTATCCTTGAACCGACAAGGATGAAGAAAAAAGGTATAAAGAACCCATAGCCAAAGCTTTCGAGTTTTTCCTCAAGCTGGCAGGCTTTTGGAGTTATTTCTGAGATTATAAGGCCAGCTATAAATGCGCCTACGATCGAGTGAAATCCCAGTTCTTCCGAGACAGCTGCAAGCATTACCAATAATGCAAAAGAAAGTCTTACCATTATTGCAAATCTTGATCTTTCTCCTAACCACTTAGCTATTCTTTTTCTGACATTGCTTCTGTTTAGTACTATTGGAAGTATGAAAAGGACAAGCAGCAGGAGAATAGAATAATAAAATGTGATACCAAAGTCACCTCTTATATAGACGATGGAGAAAGTAAGAATAAAAATACTTAAAATATCTATTAGTATTACAGAACCAAATAAAACAGTAGATAGCTCCTTATGGTGTTTGAGCTCTTTAGTAATGGGAAGTATCAGCCCAAGCGAAGTTGTGGAGATGACTGCACCAAGTATCAGCGGATGTATGCCAATATATTGGGCTATAAAATATCCTGAAAAGAATGGGACAGAGATCGAAAAAACAGCAATGACAACAGTCCTGGTAAATGATTCTCTAATCCTGGCAAAATCCATTTCTAGACCGGCAAGAAACATCAAGAAAATAAGACCGAATGATGAAAAGAAATCAAAAAGAGTATTTGACGGTATTATATCCAAAAAAGATTTTCCTATTATGATACCGATTATAAGCTCGATAACTATTACGGGCAGATGGGTATACCTGGATATCACAGGCGCAATAGTTATAGCAAAAAGGATTATTATCAGGACAAGTGTTGTTGGTTCCATGGCTTTCTATTAATATAATCTTAATATTGCAGGTTATTATATAGAAATATTATAAATATTGAAACGAAGATCAACATATTTGAAAAATTTGGATAAATGTAAAAAGTCCTCATTAAAAAACTTGCCTTTAACAATCCGTACAAAATATAATAAAGTTAGGAGCCTGTCCTAAAACTGGGACCTGAACTTGCAGGCTGAAAAATATTATCTTATTACTGAAAGGTGGAAGATAAAATGAGTATTTATGAGATGATTATTTCCAGAAGGACCATAAGGAAATTTAAACAGGAAAAGATAGATCCTAAAATACTAAAAAAGATCGTTAATGCCGGTAGGCTAGCTCCATCAGCTGCTAACCTGCAACCCCTGGAGTATCTCATTATAGATGATGAAGATTTAAAGAAAAAAGTATTTCCCAATATTGCATGGGCAGGATATATAAAGCCGGAAGGTGATCCAGGGAAAGGTGAGGAACCCGCAGCATATATTATCATATTGGCAGATAAAAAAATAAACCCTGCTCCTGAAAGGGATATTGGGGCAAGTGCTGAAAATATGAATCTTGTTGCCGGTGAAGAAGGAATAGGATGCTGCTGGATAGGTGCATTTAAAAAGAAGAAAATAAATGAAATAATCGATGTTCCTGCAAACCTTTCAGCAGAGCTGATACTTGCTATGGGCTACCCATCGGAAAAACCAGTACCGGAAGATATAGAAAAGAATTCCTCGATAAAATATTATAAGGATGAATCGGGGACATTACATGTACCTAAGCGAAAATTGGATGATATTCTGAATTTCAACCAGTTTGAAGAATAAGGTAAAATATTTTCGGTATAAGTCATACATGCTAACCCCAAATCGGATTCAAACAAATTAGCTTACTTTATAACCTGTGAGAAAATATTTGATCTGAACCAGCAGCTTAAAGGGAAATTGGAACAGTTCTAGAGTGGTCTATTTAAAGATTTAAACAGGTATTTTAAAGATCACTTTTCGGACTCCCCGGGTCTCTTTATTCGTAAGCCCCGGCCTGTGGACATCTTCAGGAAAGAAAACAGCATACATGCCTTTTTTTAGAATAAAAAAGCTTTCATCTTCTATTCGTTTGAAAAACTCGGCATCACTGCCCTCATCATATTCCTTAAGCATCATTTTGGGATTTCTGTAATCGGCGTACCCAATTTTTTCTTCTCCATACAGGATGTACTGCAGGTCGATAAATTTCCGGTGAGCTTCTGCAGGTTTTTCTTCAATATCATTAGAAGTATTATATGTGGTTAGGATATAATAAAGATCATCAGTATCAATTTTTATGGTGCCGTCATCTTTTTTCGTAAAGTCTGTCTTCTCAATAATACCAGCTATCTTATTTGAGCGTCCTATGCCGGACAACCATTTGTTTGAACTTAAGCTATCGATAAACCCTATGATCATAACTGTACCTGTTCTACATATTGCCTTTGATTCTTTTTACTGTCTCATCCACAATAGATTCGATTTCTTCTTTACTTAAACTTGCTTGTGATTTTTTGGCAATAGCACTATCCGGTGCAGGTTCTTTCTCAGGTGTGCATTCTGCCGTTCCATCACACATTCCGCATTGAGTACAGTCATCGAATTTCTTTTCTCCAGCATTGGCACAGGCTTCGGGATAATTATATTTATTGGGAATAGTCTCATCAGCTCTGTAATTTAGCGGTATTCCAGGGAAATATTCATATAGAAGTGAAGTCATCTCGATCTTTAATCTTTCCTTAAGATCCGCTATTTTTGCAAGAGTTTCAGCAGGATAATTCATCATCGGTTTCCCCATATTGATTCCCCTGAGAGACATTGCTTCTTTAAACCCCTGCGGAAAGTTTACAGTTTTCATCTCCCTTATAAGCGGTAGTATGGCAAATTGAAGATTGCGGGCAAGCTGGTGATTGCCGCTTTCATAAGACTTCCAGATACCTGTCATAAATTCAGGGAAGATTCCGGCAGTGGCTGTCATGCAGCCTCTTCCGCCCATCATGAGCGCCGGGAGCATTATCTCCTCGGCACCTACAAGTACCTTAAATTCCGGATCTACCTTTTTTGTCATCTCTATTAAATTCATGACATTTACCATATTCCCGGAGGAGTCTTTAATGCCTACAACATTTTTCATACTGCACAGATTTTCGACCATTGCCGGTGTGACCTCATTGGCAAAGAAGGGGATATTATATAGAAAAATAGGAATATCCACAGATTCGGCAACTTTTCTTAAATGTCCTTCCACCACTTCCTGGCTATTCTGGAAAAAATAGGGACCGTGGAGGACTACCGCGGCGCAGCCTGCCCCGCGGGCATAGTCTGCCAGTTCAATTGATTGATGATAGCATGTGGCTCCGGTTCCTGGAATTACATCTACTTTTCCGGCGGTCTGGTCCATTACTATATCGATCAGGAACTTTCTTTCTCCCATATCGGTATGCGCATACTCTCCGCAGGAAGCCACAGGAAATATTCCATCCACACCTTTATCTATTAAAAAATTTACAAGCTTTCGCACTTCGGCCTCATTTACCCTGCCCCTGTCATCAAATGGGGTGAGCATGGCAACAATCGTACCTTCAGGTATATTCATCTTAAGGTGCTCCTATTTATATATTATCTTTATGTTCTGCATATAATAATTTAAAAACTATTAAATATTTACTATATTCTAGATAAATCATTCCAGAGCCTCAATATAACTTTTATCAATCTTTTTGTAAATCCATAACACTTGCAAAAAGTTGCATCGATATACTTTTTTATTACCTATTTAGCAAACTGAATAAACCAAGACTATTATTTATCATTATAGACTAAATACAGGATTATTATTATTTATTTGATGGAAGAATTTAAGGTAAATATGCAGCAGGTCTGTAGGCAGCATGATTGCTAAAAACCAATCCTTAAGTGTATAATGCTAAAAAAACAATAGTATTTCTAAGGCGGGGGAATATGTCATTTACTGAAACCGGGCTCATAGTTTCTGAGATATTGAAGTTTCTACCATATTTAATACCTGTGGTGATCATAGAATACGGGCTTCTTATATTTGC
>Ga0190284_1000901_pt1 | contig 14240 bp, 11 predicted proteins | sample 48691812_MG_FD_161668 | JGI IMG/M metagenome (GOLD analysis project Ga0190284, IMG submission 161668) | Hydrothermal vent microbial mat bacterial communities from Southern Trench, Guaymas Basin, Mexico - 4869-18-1-2_MG | ecosystem: Environmental > Aquatic > Marine > Hydrothermal vents >...
CCAACCCCCTGCGATTGCGCGCATAATTCGACCTTCTTCAACCTCATCACCGACGAGTTCAGTGACGACTTCCCTTTCCCTCAGCACTTTAACTCGGTGGCTACAGCGTATCACCTCGTCCAGTTCCGATGAGATGAACACGATCGCCTTGCCTTCTTCTGCCAGTGAAATGACGAGTTTCTGAATCTCGGTCTTTGTTCCGATGTCGATGCCCCGGGTCGGCTCGTCCAGAATCAGAATCCTGGGATCCGTCGCCAACCAACGAGCGAGAATCACCTTCTGCTTGTTGCCACCGCTCAAGTTCTTGACGGTTTGGTCTGCGCTGGGCGTGGCGATATCCAGAGCCTCGATGTACTTATCTGCAATCTCGTATTGTTGTCGCCTGGGTATGTGTCTGAGCCAGCCCCTGGATGACTGCAAGGCGAGCACAATATTCTCTCGCACCGTCAGATCATCAACCAAGCCGTCCGCATTCCTATCTTCTGGGCACAGCCCAACGCCCCTGCGGATGAACTGCAATGGCGAAAAGCGTCTGACCTCCTCCCCGTCAATCATCAGCGTGCCGCTATCCGGTGAGTCGATGCCGAACAATAACCTGGTCGCTTCCGTACGTCCTGAGCCCAGCAGGCCGGCAAATCCAAGCACCTCTCCGGCGTTCAAATCCAGGTCGAACGGCTTCACGGAGCCTTTGCGTCCGAGGCCTCTGGCCTGCACCAGAGTTTCCGTGGAAACATGCTTCGCGCTACTGTTCCTGAGCTGCGAGACATCGTCCAGGTTGTCCAGTTCCTTGCCGACTATTTTCGAGACGAGTTCCAAACGTGGCAACAACGCCGTCTCGTAGCAGCCCACCAGCTCGCCGTGTCTCAGCACCGTAATCCTGTCGGATATCTCGTAGGTCTGATCCAGGAAGTGGGTGATGAAGACGATACCCAGCCCTTCTTCTTTTAGTTTCCGCATAACCTGGAAGAGCTTTTCCACTTCGTTGGCGGCCAGGCTAGAAGTGGGTTCGTCCAGAACCAGGACCCTGGCGGAGATATCCAGCGCTCTGGCGATGGCGACCATCTGCTGGATGGCGACTGAGTAGGAGCCCAAGGACTGCGTCACATCAACGCGGACGTCCAGCCTGTCCAGGGCTTGCTCGGCTCGCGCGTTGACCATGCGCCACTTGATTGCTCCAAATCTCGATGGCTCCCGGCCGATAAAGATGTTCTCAGCGACCGAGAGGTTAGGACACAGGTTGATCTCCTGGTACACCGTGCTGATTCCCAGCTCTTGGGCGTGGTGAGGATTCTTTGCCAGAACTGGCTTGCCCTCTAGCTCGATCCGGCCCATATCCTGTCGTTCCACGCCGGTCAGCACTTTGATCAGAGTGGATTTCCCCGCGCCGTTTTCGCCCATCAGGGCGTGAACTTCTCCTCGCCTGAGGTCAAAGTCCACGTCAGAAAGCGCTGTGACGCCGGGAAAAGTCTTGGTGATCTTCTTCATTCTCAAGAGAGGGGCAGATTCTGCCATGTCTCAGACCTCCGATCGGAAGTGATGATATCCTGATCCCTTTTTGAAGGAGGGCGGTTTGTGTTATACACCTATTATTTCGTGAGAGAAGCGGCGCAAAAGCGCCGCTTCTCTGTTGCTCCGATTCATTCGCAAATAGATTGGGCGGACTTCCTATTTGTCAGAATGATTCTTGCCGCAAAGTCTAGTACTTGCGGTTTGGCAGCTCCTGCGCGGCGACGTCCATGCAGTAGATGCCCTCGTTCGACTTGATCCACCTGTCGACGGTTCCGCCGTTGGCCAGTGTCAGCGCAGCCTCGAAGAACTGCGGGCCGAGCAGCGGGTTGCACTCGACGGTGCAGTTCAGCTTGCCCTCGACCATCGCCTCGAAGGCGCCGCGCACGCCGTCAATCGAGACGATTATGATGTCCTCACCGGGCTTCAGGCCATACTCTTCGATGGCCTGGATGGCGCCGATGGCCATGTCGTCGTTGTGAGCATAAACGCCATCTATATCCTGGCCGTAGGTCTTCAAGAATGCCTCCATGACCTCCTTGCCCTTGGCGCGGGTGAAGTCACCCGTCTGAGAATCGAGGATCTCCAGGCCGGGCGCCTCCTTCGCAATGCAGGCCTCGAACCCTTCCTTGCGTTCAATGGCCGGGTCAGCGCCTGTGGTGCCCTGGAGCTCAATGATCTTGCCCTCGCCGCCGAGCAGCTTGGACATCTCTAAACAGGCGTTATAACCCTCGAGGACAAAGTCAGAGCCGATGAAGGTGGTGTAGAGGTCATCGGAAACTGCCGCCTTACGGTCGACGAAGATGATTGGGATGCCGGCGTCCTTCGCCTCCTGGAACACGGTCTCCCAACCAGACTCGACGACCGGGGCAATGCCAATGACGTCAACCTGCTGGGCGATGAAGGAACGGACGGCCTTGATCTGATTCTCCTGCTGCTGCTGAGCATCGGAGAACTTTAGCTCGACGCCGAGCTCCTCAGCCGACGCCTTGATGGAGTTGGTTTCCGCCGTTCGCCACTCGCTCTCAGCGCCAATCTGGGCGAAGCCTACGACCAGATCACTGTATGTCTTCCCGCCAGCAGCGGGTTCCTCAACAGGTTGTTCAGATTGAGTAGCCTCTTCAGTAGTAACGGCAAATTGGCATGCTGTCAGCGGCAACGCCACAACAATTACAGCAACGAGACACAGAATTCTTGTGATCACTTTCATGTGAGGGACTCCTTTCTCCTTATTCGGAATTGTGTTATGAGGAATGAAATCGAAGCACCCTCAATTATACATACTTCTCGGGTAGATAGCAATGAGTTTTTGGTGGAAAGATGTTGAAATTTGTATGTGAAATCGCTTGATTAGATCACGCGCTTGTGCGTTCGTCCACGAGAGGTGTAATTGTTTTGGGGAGCATGTCGTTTTTTTCGGCAGCATTCCTTCTATCCCTGCCAGGGAATCTCGAGCGATACCCGAGTTCCTTTCTGATACTCGCTCTCAATAGACAGCCCATATTGCTTGCCATAGTAGAGCCTGATTCGTTCGTTGACATTGTAGAGACCAAATCCACCTTCACTGGTTTCACTCATACTTGTGCCGGTGCCATCCTCAATCTTGGCCCTGATCTGGGCAAGTTTCCCTGGTTTGATTCCGATGCCATCATCCCCGACTTCAAACCATACCCTGTCATTCCCTATTCGACTTCCACGCACAGTAATCGTCCCACCACCTCTTTTGTTCTTGATGCCGTGGTAAAGCGCATTTTCGACTAGCGGCTGTAAGATCAACTTCAAAATGGCTGCATCCAAGATGTCGGTGTCTACCTCGATATGATAGTCCAAGATATCCCTGTACCGCATGCTTTGAATCGTGAGGTAGCTCTTGACGTGCTCAAGTTCCTCCCGAATACTGATCCAGTCCTTGCCTCTGCTGAGAGTGATTCTGAAAAATCTCGACAGCGCTTGAACGATTTCTATCACCTGGTCTTTTTGGTTAGCCTCTGCTTTCCAGATAATGGTGTCCAGGGTGTTGTAGAGGAAATGCGGATTGATCTGTGCCTGCAGCGCTTTGAACTCGGATTTCTTAAGTCTCTCCTGCTCTTTGATCTTGTAATCCAGCAGTTCCCTGATTTTGCCGATCATAATATTAAAGCTCATGCCGAGCCCCGCAACCTCATCGGCGTTATCGCTGGTGATCAGCACCTCCAGATCTTCCTCGGCGATGGTCGCGGTCACATCGTGCAGCTTCTTGATGGGCAGATAGATGCTCTCGGAAATGAGCCAGGCTGCCAAGACGGAAAAGACAACCACACAGCACATGACCACAGCGTTGGTAACCATCCACTTGGTAAAGATCTTTTGTGTCTCCATGTACTTTTGCTCGGTTCGGTTGATTTCAAAGATCATATACTCCTGAAAAAGGTCGTCGACCAGATCCGAAACGCCTCTGATATTGTCCAGCACTTTTATGTTATCCTCGTATGTCATTTTCTGCTCGATCTGCTCTCCCATGAGGTCAACATAGCGCCCAAGCGTTTCCATGGTTCTGAGAATAACGTCCAGTTTGATCCTGCATTTCTCCGAATCGGTGCTCTCCATCATCTGTCTTATCTTGGTGTTCACTCCACCAAGGATTTGATATTGCTCACCTGCATCAAACTCGACTTTTCCGGCAACAATTGCCCACATTTCTGAATCGATTGCGGGCTTGATGTATTCCATGATGTTGTTTGCGGTGGTGATGCTAGTGATCAGCGCATCGTATTGGCGATCGTATTGCAGTGCAAGGACGATAAACATGGCATTCACGGACCCCATCATAAAGATCACGACGAAGAATGCCAATAGCATCTTTGTTCTGATCGATAGTCTAATGTTAGAGAAGAATCCAGCAGCCCTTCTCATATAATCTGCCGAGCTTTCGCCATACGAGAAATCTTCCTTCATAACTCTCCCTTTCCTATGCTAAGGCTACAGCCCCCCAGTGGTCTTTTGGAGAAACTCGGTTTTCGCTGCTTCGTTACTATCTGTCTGGACACAAGTTCTGAATTCCGTAGGCGAGAGTCCGGTGACCTTCTTAAACACTGAGCTGAAATAATGAGGGTCGCTGTACCCGATCCGATTGGAAATCTCAAAGATCTTCAAAGCCGTGGTTCGCAATAGCTCCTTAGCCTTGTCGATTCTGACTCTAGTCAGGTACTCTTTGTATGTCTCTTCAGTTTCGCGGCTGAACACCGCACTAAAATGACTTGGGCTCAGATTAACATACTCAGCAACAGCGCTCAACGAAATTCCTGGGTCGGTATAATGACTGTTGATATAGTCCCGGGCCCGACTGATCATCTTTGCGTATTGCCCGCTCGCCCGGCTATCTCTGAAATCCAAAGCACCAATCAGTATTACACGAGTCTGCTCGTAGATTTGATCAATGGTCTGAATGCGCGTCAATAACCTTTCAACCGGTTCAATCTCTGGAATGATCTTATTGACGTCCCCCCCCAGATCGTCAATAAAGTTGGCCGTGGCTAGAACGGCGTCAATGAAGATGTAGTTCATGAAGATGTGCGAATGTAGCGCTGTTTGGCCAAACTGTTGAATATGGGTATCGAAGAATTGGTTGAAGTCGGCCCTGTCACCATATTTCAAGTATTTCTCGACGGCAGACCTGTCGAACTTGGGCAATTCGACTTTGTCCGTTTCGCTGCCGGAACCATTAACTCTGATTTCACCGACAACGTCTCTTGTGCTCGCCAGCGCCTCGAAGAACGATTGCGAGATGTCCTCCAGCCTTTCTTTGGGGCTCCCGATTCCAATGGTTAGCAGACACTGTGTTCTACCTTCAACTTCATCCTTAATCAACTCTGAGAGGCGATATCCATCCCGTTTTACTTGCTCAGAACTTTTCCCCTTCAAGATCAGCACAGTTTCTTCTAGGCCTTTTGTCAGTGGAATGATGTCACCAGGATAATTATCTACTAACTCCAGTATAATGCTCTTGGTTTTCTGGTATGCGTGATAGTCAAATTGCCTGGCGTTGCCACCACCAAGCACGGCCTTAATGAAGATCAGCAGATAGTAGCGGGCGATAATATCAATCTCCAATCGTCTGCTCGTTTCAAGCGCCTCGATTGCGTTTGTGCCTCTCAGCACAAGTTCCAATAGAAACTTTTCCCTGAGAAGTGCCTGGCTGTCTTTGACCTGGTCTTCCAGTTCCCGCAAACTCTCTTTTCTCCTCTTTTCTTGTTCGATCTGTATTGTAACTTTTTTCAAGGCTTTTAGCAGATCCCGTGCCCCAATAGGCTTTAAGAGATATTCTGTCACGCCGAGTTTGATAGCTTCCTGAGCATAGCTGAACTCGTCATATCCGCTGAGAATGATGATCTTGATCCATGGCATGCTCCCTCTAACAATCCTGCAAAGCTCCAAGCCATCCACAAAAGGCATCCTAATATCGGTAATCAGAATATCGGGTTTGATAGCCCGGATCAACGGCAGCGCTATCTCGCCGTCCGGTGCTTCCCCACAGAACTCGAGACCAGCTGCCTGCCAATTGATATGATCTCTTATGCCTTCTCTCGCGACAATCTCATCCTCAACGAGAAAAACTTTGTAAGGCATTTAACACACCTCCGCGAGGTAATGCTCCGTTGAGACTGGCTACTTTTTGAGATAAAGGGACTCTCCTCCTGTAAGTATACCTCAGAATCGATTGTAAGAGAAACAAGGGGAATTCACACATTCGCCAGCTCTGCCTTCTTCTGTTCTGGTTTGATGAGAACCTGATATAGCGTCGGATTGCTGCGCGAGCACCTCCTCGATCAAATAGTCAATCACGTGACGATGGCCGCCGCTGAAGGCCGCGACAAAATCGGCCACGCGCTTCGCGGCCCGGCCCCGCATCGACAGGGCTGCCAATTGCAGGCCGGCAATCCAGCCTTCGGTGCGGGCTTCGTGGGCGGCGACTATCTCGGTTTCAAGGCTCATCCCTAGCGCCTGATTGAGAAAAACCGTTGCCTCCTCTGCCGTAAAGCGCAGGTCGCCCGCACGGCATCTCCGTTACCTGGTCGTGCATGCGCGGGCGGGATAGCGGCAGTGGGAGACCTTGACGTGTCACTATGACCAGGTGCATGCAGGGCGGCTGGTGATCAAAGAGGAATGTGGCCGCGTCGCGGATGAGAGAAAAGCGGACCAAGTGATAATCGTCCAGCACGAGCGCAAACGGGGGTGTCACGGCGATATCGTTGATCAGCGTCGTGACCAGAGACTCGGCCGGTGGCAGTTATGGCGATCCCAGCAGGCTTTGCGCGGCTTGTCCGATGCCGCCGTCTATCTTTTGCAGCGCTGCAATGAGATAGACGAGCTGGACTCTGGCAAATTTAGGCTGACTTGCAAGATGGGGCTACCTCTGGTAGGCTTGGCGAAAAGCCAAGCCCTGTTCCAAACCAGGAGGCAGCCCCATGTTGAAGCGAATTGTACACCCATCGGCGTTTCTTGTCACGTTTGTCACACTGCTGCACCTGAACCTTTCCAAACCACAGCGCAGGCACTTGCTCCGCACAGCCGATGCTATCGTCGTCTGCGAGGGACGAAAAACCCTTGCTAACCTGTATCGACAGTGGGTGGAGGCACCGGACGCCAGCGCTGTGGCCGATTTCTTCCGCGTCAGCCCTTGGGAAGCGGAAGAGATTTACCAGGCGCTGGGGCCTTTCGCTATCGCCGACATGCTGCGGCGAGCGGAGGAGGAAGGCGCTGAACCCATCATCTGGGCCAGTATCGACGACTCCGCCACACGCAAGGACAAGGATACCCACGCTCTGGAAGCCGTAGACTGGATCTTCGACCACTCGGCGTCGGGGAAGGGGCAGACGGCCTACTGTAAAGGGGCTGTGCACGTCACGTTGCGTATCCAAATTGGGGCCTACAGTTATACCTTCGCCTGGCGGCTCTACCTGCGAGAGAAGACGGTGCGGCGGCTCAACCGTAGACGACCCAAAGGGAAGCGTCTGCGTTTCAAGAGCAAGTACCACCTGGCACGAGAGATGCTGGAAGAACTCTACGCTCTTCTTCCAGAAGGGTATACGGTCTGCGTCTTGTTCGACCGCTGGTATGGGTCGGGCAAGTTGATCAAGTTCATTCGACGGCAAGGCTGGCACGTCATCTGCGCCCTCAAGCGCAATCGGACGTTGAACGGTATCCGAGTCGACCAATGGGATCAACGGCTGAGGCACAAGCGGTACACCCGTATCCGGGTTCCCGCTGCAGACGGCGCCACCCGCACCTACCTGGTGCGCTCGGTGCAGGGGCATCTGAGCGGTGTTCCCTTCGATGTCTGCGTACTGATATCCAGACGGCACAATCGGGACAAACACCCGAAGTACTTCCTGTGCACGGACCTGACTCTGACAGCACAGACGGTACTGATCTGGTATGGCAACCGTTGGCCCCTCGAAGTCGACTACTGGTACCTCAAACAACCGTTGGGCCTGGGGGACTTCAGAGTGCAAGCCTACGAAGCGATCGAGAAGTGGTACGCTGTGCTCCATCTGGTGTTGACCTTCCTGCAATGGCGGCTCCACGAGGCGCGGGAAAGGGGGCAACCGTTGCGCTCCCTGGCCGATGTCATCCATCAACAGCGAGCCGAACACGCGCAAGAGGTGCTCACCAGCGCCTGCCAGGAGGCGATCCGGATGGGAAGCATCGAGCCGGTACTGCAGCGTTTCATCGCGGCGCCTGTATTCGGCTGATACGGCACCACTCCATCGAGCGAACGTGGGCTTGTCGAAGGCCAAGACGGTATGTCTTGTGCCTGGTTTCGCTTTGCCAGCCTGGTGCCCCGTAGGGGCCGGTTTCCTTTGTATCATAGCGATTTGTGCTTGTTCAAACCCGAAATCTGCCAGAGTCCAGAGACGAGGAATCACAACGGGTCGTTGTCGTTCTCGTCAAGGGAGAGCCAGGAAGGGACGTTCTTGTGCTGTTCAACCATTCCGTGACGAAGGCAGTCTCGCCAAAGCCGGCCGGGGCGGAGATGAGCGTCAGTCTGCGGTGCAACCCCGCGTTCAACCGTTCGATCAGGCGCGGGCGGGGCATCTGGTTGAGGCGCGGCGGCGAGATGTAGAGTTTGGCGGTCAGGAGTGGCGTGGGCATTTTACTCTCCCTGGTGGCATTGCGCGGCCAACTTGACTCGTGAGTCAATATCTTGGAATGTTATCACCCTACCACATGTCACACACCCTCGCAAAACTGCCGACTTGTACGTGGACAAACAACTCCCCGGCGCATCGGCCAACCGGGGAGTTTCGAGCCTGGTCAGGTGGGTAGTCTTTTACCTGGTCGGGCGACCAGGTGCTCGATCAAATCATTCATCCTTCACAACATCCTTACGCCTGTTGCCCTCGTCGGTGTGTGGCGCTTCCGCTTCGACTGAGAGCGTTCAACTCCTCGTTTCAGCAACCAGTGGTTCAAGTATATTGAATGTAGGCCGCCAGTTCACCTTTTCTCTCCAGTTGCTCAAACACGCCGACAGGGATTTCCAGGTGTACAGTCGGTTCAGGAATCGGCTTTCCCTTTTCCAAGAGTATCTCCAGGACGGCTTCCTTGACTCCTTCAAGTTCATAGAGCGCTTCGTCGGCAGTCTTACCGTAGGCGTCGCAACCTTTTAGCAGGGGTATCTCTGCGCAATACATTCCATCAGGCATCTTGCGGATAGTAGTTGGATACTCCAATTGCAAATAGTAGCTCAGATCCTTATGCTCCATCTTCGTCGTTGAACCGTACCTGCCTGGAACTGGCCTTGATCTTTGCCAGTCGCTTCTGCTGTTTGGTCATTCTGTCTTCAATGCTCCTGGAAGTATGGATATTATATCACGGGGCAAGATTGAGGGCAAGAATCAAAGGCACAACGCGCCGTAAAGATGCATCGCGCCTTGCTCGCCGGTAAGATTCACGGGCGGTGCGGTAGACACACCAAGCTTATCTCTCTGGTGGTTTCAGAGGGGCGACCATGCCACTCTGCACGGCCAGCGCCACCGCCTCGGTGCGGCTGGTGACGCCCAACTTGGAGAGAACGTTACTGACGTGGAACTTGACGACGGACACACCAACTGCAAGTCCGAGCCTGAAAACACAAAGCCCCAACCCAGCGGCTTACACCGCCAGGTTGGGGTCAGATAGAATGTAATAATCGTCGTTCTACCTCAACGACTCGGCGACGCACACCAGCTCTCCGAGTGTCAACTCCTGCCCGGTCAGTTGATATGTCAGGCCGCCTTGTTCCCAGATCAGGCTGATCGTTCCATCTCCAACCCACTCCCCGACAGCGTTCCATGTACCTTGATACCACCAGGCTGATGTCTCGCCAACCGTGGTTTCGTGCAGTTCGCCCGGGCCGACCAGGAAAACCAGCCCTTCTTGTTCTTCTGCCGGCTGAATGACGAGCCCAACCTGCGTCTTTGCAGCGTAAAACGAGGTGCCGGGCGTTGGTGTTGGTACAATCTCCGGCGGAGAGTTGGACGTGGCATCCTCGACCGATGTTGGTGACTGCTTTGCCGGCGACACGACGTGATACGCCTGGAACAGTAGACCTGAATCCAAATCCCCCTTGAACTGAGCAAGAAGGAGGAGCTGGTTCGCGCGGTTGCCCCCGATCAGGTAATTCACGATATCACTGTCGTAGGGGGGCAATGGGGAACCGCCACCTGCTCCGCTCTGGCTGCCTAGAGGAAGAAAAACCAGCTTTATCCGTTGACTCTGTAAAGCCACACCTTGCCAGCGATAGCCTTCAGGCAAATAGGCTGGCACTGGCAAAATATTTCCATTAGGACAATGGATCTGTGTTCCTGGATCGGGTATGGAGAATCCATTCATTTCAGCTCCCTTGACGAATACCCATCGATCTTGTATGATCTCAATCGTGAACATCTCAAAACTTGTGCCTTCTGGCGTGTCCCAGGGCGCACGGGCCAACACTTTAACGAGCAACGGTGGTAATGTCTCCTGCTGCTCAAAACCAAAGCCCAACCACGCCGCCACCTGAGCCCGCACAGAGGGGACAAAGGCCACCGTACTGACGGCGATGATCAGGACCGCGATGGCAGCCAAAGCGAATCCTTTTTTCATCGTTAAACCTCCTCTAACTTGAAAGATTTGTCTGATACGGCCAACGCCAGACGCCAGGCGTTGAAACCACGACGGGGAGCGCGCTTCCCCTTTATCCTGGGACGTGATGCCCAGGGTTCGAACCTCTTTCTCTGCATCGAGAGCCCATGCTTGAGCCATCAATCGTCTTCGCAGTTCGGTGCGAAAAGTCTTCCGGTAAGGGATGGCATCGGCCAACGCCCACAAGTCCTTGCCCACGCTCTGGCGTTCAATGTCTAACATCTCGTCATTCTGACACATTTCGTCCCTCCTCCACAGCCAGCATCCTCTCCTGCAGTTCGTCCAGGGTTCGATAGACCATCATCTTGATAGCCCCCTCGCTCTTGCCCAGAACCGAGGCGATCTCGCCGTACTTGAGGCCAGCGAAAAAGCGTTGGGCCAGGACCTCTTGTTTCTCCGGGGCAAGAGTCTGCAACTTTTGGGCCAAGTGGTGCAAGCGTTCATTGTGGATGGCCCACGATTCCGGTGTCCGGGCTGTTGATGCCAGCTCATCACCGTCCGCCATCTCCCAGGGGATTTCGCCATCGGGCCGGCGATAGTGATCCACCACTTTGTGGCGGGCGATGGAGAACAGCCAGCCAGCGAATGAGCCTCGCTCACGATAGTTGTCCAAACTCTCCATCGCCTCGACGAACACCAGGCTGGTCAGATCCTCAGCATCCTGTTGCACACCAACCCGCTGGGCGATGTAGCGGTAGACCCGTGAAAAGTATTTGTCATACAGAGCGACAAACTTTACCCGCTGGCGTTGTGCGGCAGCCGCCAGGCGGGCATCTTGATCTGCAAGGCTCGAAGCCATACGCTCTTGTTTTCCTCTCAAGAGTACCAGGGTGTCCATTCTAGTCCCGTCTCCTGCTTATTATATCGTGGAAACGAGAGAAAAGTAACAAGGTGGATCACTGAGACTGGCGCACCAAATGCGAGTCCTGGCCTGAAAAAAGAGCCCCAACCCGGCGGCGTGAGCCACCGGATTGGGGCTATGTGGAACCTGGTAATCGTCGTCCTACTTTGGCAACCGAAAGAAAAGGGCCGGGCTTTGCCCCGGCCCTTTTGCGAGCGTGCGACCCTACGGGTTGGATTCGGTGGAACCTTCCCGTATGATGATGTGCCCTCCCTCGGTCTCGATGACCTTTTCCTCGCCACCTGACGGGAGATCGAGGTCCATCTGAAACGGTGGCTCACCTCCTTCCGCAGGGACGAGCGACCCGGCGATCTTGAGCATCTCTTCCTCGGACAGGTTAGAGAGCATCTCGACCTTGACATCGCCGGCATACCAGGTGAGTCGCTTCCCGTCGGTGTAGGTGATGAATTTGCTGCGAAGAGGGACTTGGATAGAAGCTGAAGGCGTGCCAGATGTCTCCACCAGGGCATCCTCGGGAATGTGGAAGCCATACTCGAAGGTCCCTTCCAGGCCGGTGACAAACACGGCCGGCTGGCCGTTGACGGTCACCTCCGTGCCGGCGGGCAGGGTCTTGTCGGCTGGAGCCTTTGTCTGGGTGATGGAGACAAACTGCTCGTCGTTGTGATACTTTAACTCGATAGACTCCTCACCGAAGGTTCCGAGGACACTGATCCCACCTCCCGAGCTCTCGAGCCCGGCGGGCAGATAGGTCGGGTTCAAGGGCGTGAACTCTATGGAGCCCGCCAGCCCCACTCCGTACTCCCCGCCGGGGAACTTGAAGTGAAACCAGGTATTGAGCATCTCGCCCACCTGAGCTCGCACGGACGGGACAAGGCCCACGGCGCTGACGGCGATGACCAGGGCCGCGAGGACGGCCAAAGCGAATGTCTTTTTCATCGTTAAACCTCCTTGAACTTGAAAGATTTGTCTGATCCGGCCAACGCCCTGCGCCAGGCGTTGAAGCCACGATGGGGAGCGCGCTTTCCCCTTATCCTGGGACATAGTGCCCAGGGTTCGAACCTCTTGTTGTTGCTGCATCCTGGCAACCAAACGGGTTTCCAAACGCTGCCGAAAGGCATCATCGGCCTGGGGCACAGTGCTGACCAGGTGAGCGCAAAAGCCGTAAAGCGAATCAGCTTCGCGTCGCTCACCGCCCCCGTTAGCCACGATCTCTTCGACTTTGTTCAGCAGTTTTTGATCCCGTTCGGTCAACTCGTTTCGCTCACTCATTGGCAACCCCTTCTTTTGTCTGGACGAACTCGTCCACGTACTGGCGATGCAGGTCCTCCAATCCCCGGCAGAGGTGAGAAGCCACTGTCCGCTCATCCAGCCCCAGCAGGGCGGCGATCTCTTTGTTGCGCAGGCCGCCAAAGAACTTGAGGGTGACGATCTCTTGCCGCCGGGAAGAGAGGGTACCGATCAGCCGCCGCAGGTAGGCAAACTTTTCCTTTTGCAGGATGGCATCGGCCGGGAGCAGAGTGCTGGCCTCCAGTTCGGGCAGGTCTTCCAGAGGCAGCGATCCCTCTGACCCTCGGCCTCGCCGATAAAAGTCGTTCACCAGGTTGTGGGCGATGCGAAAGAGCCAGGCGGCAAAGGAACCCTCACCGCGCCACTGGAATTTGTCCAACCTTTCGACCACTCTCAGAAAAGTGTCAGCGACCAGGTCTTCGGCGTCCTGAACCCGGCCTATGCGGTAGCTCACATAGGCATAGACCTTGGGAAAGTAGTGGCTGTAAAGCTCCCGAAAGGCCATCGAATCTTGGCGGGCTTTTTTCACCAACTCGCGCTCTTGTTCAGGGTTTAATCTGCTCTGCACAACATTTGCCTCTCTGGTTGAAAATCCATACTCACTTATTAAAACGCGCGAAACCCCAAAATACTGCATCGCTCTCACAAAGAAAAGTCACCCCAACCTGGTTCCCTGCTCACCAGGCTGGGGTGACGTCGAGCTTGTGCCATCCTTGTTCTCAGAAAGGTTTATGTCTTTGGTAATTCCAGAGGAGCGACCAGGCCGCTCTGCACTGCCAGCGCCACCGCCTCTGTGCGGCTGGTGACGCCCAGTTTGGAGAGGACGTTGCTGACGTGGAACTTGACGGTAGAGGCACTGAGCACCAGCCGCTCGGCGATCTCGGGGTTGCTCAGCCCTTCGACCATCAGGGCCAGTACCTCTCGTTCCCGGGGGGTCAGGTCGTAGCCGGGGGACGGCGGCTCCCTCGTGGCCTGGATCAGCGCCTGGGCCGCTTCCGGGGCCAGCGTGGGCCGTCCGGCGTGGGCTTTGCGAATCGCGTCGGCCAATTCATCGGCGGTGACGTTCTTGAGCAAGTAGCCGATGGCCCCGGCCTCCAGTGCCCCCTGCACCAGTTCCTTCTCCTTGAAACTGGTCAGGGCGATGATCTGTATCTGCGGGCAGCGCTCGCGGATGGCGCGTGTGGCGGCCGCCCCGTCCATCCCCGGCATCACCAGGTCCATCAACACCACGTCGGGCCGGAGTCGCTCGCACAGGCGCACGGCCTCCTCGCCACTGCCAACTTCTGCGACCAGTTCCAGGTCATCGAAGGCCAGCAGGAAAGCGGACAGCCCGCTGCGCACCACGGCGTGGTCGTCTACCAACATCACGCGAATAGGATTTGTCTCGGTCATGGTTGTTTTCCTCCTCCTGTGTCTTTCCAGACGACCACGACCTGCGTGCCGT
>Ga0190284_1000902_pt1 | contig 14234 bp, 10 predicted proteins | sample 48691812_MG_FD_161668 | JGI IMG/M metagenome (GOLD analysis project Ga0190284, IMG submission 161668) | Hydrothermal vent microbial mat bacterial communities from Southern Trench, Guaymas Basin, Mexico - 4869-18-1-2_MG | ecosystem: Environmental > Aquatic > Marine > Hydrothermal vents >...
TCCCGATCCTCGACATGATCGCTGCCGATGACTTGTCCAAATTCAAGAAATTCCTCCGCTCGACCAAACCGATGCAGGGCCAGCTGGAAATTCGCTGCCGCAACAGTGAAGATCAAATCTTCGACGCCTTGATCGAGTTTTCCCCTGCCAGTATCGATGGCGAGTCCTGCACCCAGATTATCATCAGGGACCGCTCCGGCACCCGGCAACTGGAGGAGAAACTGCAGCAGGCCAGCAATCGTGATCCACAGACAGGCCTGATCAACCGTGATCATTTCATACAGGAATTGCAGAGCGCGGTCTCCCGGGCCCGAGAGCAGTCAGCGGAACTGAATCTGCTGTACCTGTCCATCGACGGGTTTCAAGGCACCCGCTCAGAGATTGGCCTGGCCTCGACCGACGTACTGTTGAAGGAATTCTCCCTGGTGCTGCAACGGCCTGTCGCCGAAGACGATATCCTGGCCCGCTTTGGCGACCACGCCTTTACCATTGCAACGACCCGCCCCATGAAACAGACCAGGCAGCTTGCGCAACAGATCGTCGAGTCGGTTAGCCAACACCTGTTCCAGGTCGATGATCATGCGCTGAAGCCCTCCTGCAGCATTGGCATCGCCGCCCTCGACGACTCCATAACCAACGCCCATGAGTTTATCAACGGCGCCTATCATGCCTGTGACTCGGCCCATGACCAGGGTAATGCAGGGATCGCCTGCTACAGCCCCAGTGAGATGAGCCCCAGTTACGGCGACGAAACCAGCGAGGCGCACATCGACAGCCTGATCCATCGGGCCCTGGCCGAGGACGGTTTCAAGCTGGTGTACCAGCCTGTGGTCAGCCTGCAGGGGGAAAGTCGCGAATTCTATGCCGTCCTGACCCGCCTCATTGATGAGAATCAGGAGGAAATTCTACCCGAAGAGTTCATCCACACGGCAGAGCAGAGCAATCAGATGGCCGATGTCGACCGCTGGGTCATCCAACATGCCATCGTTGAGCTGGTGCGCCAGCGGCAGGAGGGGCGCAAGGTCAGCTTTTTCATCACCCTCTCCGAGGCCAGTCTGAAAGATGACCAGTTGCTGCTCTGGATCTGCGACCGGCTGCGCAAACGGGAGGCCAGAGGCGCCTGGCTGATCTTCCAGGTCAGCGAGCCGGTCCTGCGCGCCCACCTGCAGCAAGCCAAGGCACTCTTCGATGGACTGAAAAAGATCAAGTGCCAGATTGCCATCGATCAGTTCGGCACCGCCGGAAATTCAGAGGCCCTGCTGAAACATCTGCCTGTCGATTATGTGCGCTTCGATGCCTCGTTGGCTGAAAAGCTGACAGAACAGCAGGACCAGCAGGACCGGCTGACCACAATGAACGAATCGATCCAGGGGCAGGGCGTGAAGACCATCGTCATGGGCGTGGAAGATGCCAACAGCCTGGCGGTACTCTGGACCGTGGGAGTCAACTACATCCAGGGTTATTTCCTGCAGGAGCCCTCAGAGCAGATCGGTTACGAGTTCAACAGCAACTGAGTAACGATCCGCTGACAGGGCTCGCTTCAAAATAATTTCACATTTCTGGTCGCCGACGCATCCCGTCTGACTGCGTTGTAATAACACAATGGCGGGGGTTTCGGGCATAAACGCTGACCTGAATGGGTTCCAAACTGAGTTTACACTGATTCCAATTCAGAAGTCCCCTTCTGCACCCCGCTTCATGATATCCAAAATCACCTCTTTTACATTGATGGCCTCTTTCTTGAGCTCATCGGGAAGGGGCCGGCCGCCATAGATCATCAGATCCATGTTCAGGGTATAGAGCCAGAGTTTTCCGCTGGTATCCTCGATCATGGTGATACGACAAGGGAGATAAGCGGAAAACGAGTCGCTGTAGTCCAGCATCTGTTTGGCCGTCAGCGAGTTGCAGAACATGAATATCTTGACGAAACGATAGGGTTTGCCCAGTTTTGCCGCCACGTCCTTGGATAACGGAAGCTCACCAACATTGGAGATATTGTGCTCGTTGGCGACAAACTTCATGGTCTCTTCCACTTCCTCCACCGACAGGCCCTCCTCCACCTCCATCTTCCACACACTGGCCTCCGCGCCATTGCCGGTCTCCAGGATTTTTTCGGCAAACTCCAGGTAGATACGCCCGGCATCAGGGTCGAACTGTGCCAGTTTGTCCCGGTTGTTCATATACAAGGCACCCAGCCCAAAGACGACCACCAGCCCTATCAGGGCGAATAGATTACGGATAAAGTTCATTGTGTCTTCTCCTCCAGATTTCTGTTTTCTTGTTCGTTTATTAGCCGGCCGGTTCGGCAACTACTTCGACCGCCCATGAGAGTTGATACCGTGCCCCCAGCGCCTCTGGGCGACCTTTGCCGATACTGGTCAACGGACCTGTTCTGGATACAGCTTGGCACAGAGCCCGAGGAATTCCTTCGATCCCTTGGATTTCCCAGCCAGTTCGAAGACCGCAAGCCCCTCGCTGAACGAGCGACGGAAAATGGTCCTCTGAGAGAGACGCGGCTTGAGAAATTTTATGCCACCCAGGGAGACCAGTGCCGCCGCCGCTTCATCGGTTTCCCTGACCGCGTGATGGGTATCGCCCCGATTGATGAAGCCAAGGATCTCTACGCCCTTTTCCAGGGATCTGACAAACTGGATGAAGCGCTGGGTAGACCAGATATCCGCCTGTGAGGGGGGGACTGGCACCAGAATCCGGTCTGCATGCCGAATCGCCTCCTTCATCATATCCAGATCCGCGGTGCCCACGTCGATCAGCACCTCTTCCGCTGACGCCAGGTTCTTCTTCGTCAGCGCGCGCTTTCCGTTCACCTTGATCGGCGGCTTGTAGCCCTCCTCCTCCCGAACCTCCGCCACGTCCCGCAGGGTGGCTTGTGGGTCAAGATCGATAGTCACTACATCGATATCCGCCATTGACAGCCAGACTGCCAGGTTGAAGGTCACCGTGCTCTTTCCGGACCCCCCTTTGAGACTGCCAACCACCGTTATCATGATGTCATCCCCCTGGGCCGACAAACAGCATGCGAACCCTTATCGCATGACGCCCATGCCCTATCGAAATCTATACTGCGATACCTGAATCTGCCCCAACCCTGCTGTCGAGGTTAAAATACCCGGCTGATCCACGTCTGCATTAGCCACCATCACCGGTGTAGGGTGTGAAAAATCATGCTGTCGCAAGCCAGCGACACGGGAGCCCGACGGACCGCTCGACCTGTGGATTGAGGAAAAGCCTTGCCTCGGATCACCACCATTCCATTGCCGACCTGCCCAGTCCGGTGGCGGGAAGCCCGGGGCAACGCTCCTGATGGGTGCTGGGTGTCCCGCCAGCGGGTAGCCCGGGGCCGGGCGAAAACGACGGCCCGGCCGGAACCGATAGCCTGAACGGGGTGAAACCGCGCTGTATCTGACGGGTCGAGCCCGAACCGGGATGGCGGACTGACCCGGCCATTGTCGGCTGTTGCTGAGCACGTTGCCAGGGAGAGGCCGGAAACGGTAGTCAGGCCACACCCGGTAACGAGGTGGCGCTGCCACATCGAATCCGGCACGGGCCGGGTTGGCCGTCATTTGCGGGATCCCGCTCCGGCCCCGGGCGCTTACCTGGCGACTGGGCAGTACGGCCTGGCCGGGCTGGATCGACCGTGGAACGATCATCGGTCGATACTGAGCCACCGGCATCCCGCCTGGTTGCGTCCATGGTCGAAAACGATAGCGCCCTGCAATTGGCGGGTAACGGTAGCGGGCGGCTGGCATCAGAACCGGTCCGCCGATGCTTTGCGCAACTATAGGCCGGTATGCCCAGGGCTGGTGAGTTGTGAGGGGACGGAAACGATAACCGAGCATACCGCTGCCCACCAGTCGCCCTGCAGCATCGTTTACAGCGGCAACTGCCGGTAGTGCCCGCGGTCGCAGTGGCATCGGCAGCCCGGTATTTCCGGCAACCGGCCGAAAGCGATAGGCCGGGTAAATCTGCCGAGGCATAACGCCATAGGTCGGGCTGGCAGAGGGGCCGCGTCGCATGGGGACGGCTGCCAACTGGCTGCTGACCGGAAAAGATGGCCTGCTGCCTGCTCTATAAACCCCATTCCACGGGTTGTGGGGGTGTATGCTGCGGGGGCGAAAACGGTATCCACTGCCCACCGGCCCTACGGCAGATGACACGGCATAGGCCCTTGGCACTGCATAGACAGGGGGGCGATAGACTGCCGGGCCCATGCCCCTCGCCCCCGGGTGCCTGCCGACGGGCCTGAAACGGTAGCCAGAAGGCATCGCTGCAATGCCGGCATAACGGGCAATCGCTGGAGCCACGCCCCGATAGGAGGCCGAATTCATCGCCAGTGCCAACGGGGATATCAGGCTGCCGCCGGCATACAGGGCCATCAGGGTGAGCGCCTTAACAAGGATTCTGTTCATAGTCTGGGTGTTCTACCTGTTGTTTTGATTGATCAGCCGGCTTTCCCGGGTGCCGCAAGCGGCGTCACTGCAGCTGTCGACTCAACGCCTTGAGGCGGGAGCCGACTGTCTCTTTGGCGTGATTTTCTTGTAACCCGCAGGTACCTGAAACAGGGCCGGGTCTTGTGGCGCGACCCGGATATTTTTCATTTCACGGACGAAGCCACCCGGAAATTCTTCCCGGGTAACCAGGTTCAGCTCGGGATCATACCAGCGATAGGAACGCTGAGGGGCCTTATCCCCCTGGGAAAAGCTCATTTCCCATTTCTCGGTCGTACGACCACCTTTTTTCTCCAGCCCGAGGAGCTTCATGGAGGAACTCTGCCCATCGGGCATCTGCTGCTTCAATACCATCCCGCGCTCGGCGTCGATCCATTGGGTACCCTGTAGCGTCTTGCCCTGATAACTGAAGGTCATATCCCATTTGATGGTGTTACGGCCGCTGATCATTTCCTGGCCTGACATGCGACACTGGCTGCCGGGGATGCCCTCGCAGGGATTAGCCCGGCCATCCTTCCGCTGCATGGCCGTACGAGACGGGCCACCGCTGCGCTGTTCCATATAGCTGCGCTGTGCGGGAATCAGAACCCAGCTGGTCTGCTGGTCAGTGGCGAAGATCTGCACCACCTGCTGACCGTTCCTGGACATTTCCATCCTCATCCGACCCTTGCCCGCATACAGCCGGCCCCGGGTCTCTGTCCCGTCGGGTCCTTTCTGGTAAGTATCAGCCGAAAACTGGATCTGATCACTTGCCGCCTGCGCGGCAACCGTGGTCAGCAGCAATGACAGCGGGATAAAGAGAATCCGGGTCAAATGCTTCATCTGTTTTTCCTCCATAATCCGTCTTTACGAGGCCCCTGTATCCTGTTGTGGAACAGTGTGGCTATTGCACTGCACGGTTACTGCTTGAGCGGCCTGAATCTGGGGTCACTCCGCCGATTTCCAGGTCGATAGCTGGGTGTTGTGTATGAGCGCGGCGAAGCCGGATAACTCTGTCCACCCGCGGCACCGCCCGGGAGAGCACCCTCCAGTGGGCGGTAAACCGGCGCCGGCCCCAGAGCTCCCTCGTCCCGGCCCCATCGATATGGCGAATCCATACCCATGGGGCTGGGGCGGAAGCGGGGAAATGCGGGCTCATTCACCGCCGCATCCGGCTGCTCCCGAAAGCGATAGCCCTGGGGGGGACGATCATACCCCGGCAGCGCTGCACCAAACCGTGGCGCCGCATCCCTGTTGTTCTGATCCTGCTTGCCGTAGTCGGGCATCGGGACCCAGAAACCCGGGGTGGTGGGCGCATACTCCGGGGATGAAGCGCCGTACCCCTGAACTGGTGCGCCATACCCCTGATCATACCAATGGCCTGAGCCACCGGCGCCATATCCGGGCACCACTGGACCATTACCGTAAGCCGGCCACGCTGGCTCATAGTCAGCCGCTGGAAATGGGTTGGGGGTCGGGGGCACACCATATTGGGGCGGTGGAAACGCGCCCGAGTATGATTGCCGGGCAGCCGCTCCGTAACTTTCGCCGGCACTTCCCGGGAAGGTGCCCGATGCTACATATCCACCTGCGGGCGACTCCGTCGGTCGAAACCCACCAAAGCCACCCTGCCCCGCCGTCAGCCCGGGTGCCGCTGAACCGAACAGCAGCAACCCGCACAACAGATGGAGAATCGCATGGCCCCTATCCCATGATCTCCCTGTTGCTACAACGTGGGAAATCCACGGGCGTCGCCTCACTCAATACCTCCTTCGGTATCCCTGGTTTTCAGGCGAATACCGCGACGCCCCTCTTTGCGCGGCGCCTTGGTCTCAGCCCTTTTCCTGGCCCCGGGCGCCTTCTGCACCTCGGCTGTCTTCGCCACAGGTGGGGTTGTTGGCTTTATCGTCTTGCTGCGTGCAGCGGGCCGTGGTGCACTCTTGCGGGCTGCCGTTTTTTTGCCGGCGGCCTTCTTCACTGGCACCTTTTTCGCCATTGCCTTCCTGGCCACTTGTTTCTTCCCGGTCGCCGCCTCTGCAATCCGCGGCTGGTTCGTTTCCATAGGTTCTACAGCCGGCGCCGGCGTTGCCACCAGCGGCTCCGGCTCTGGATTCGCCTCCGTTTTCGTCTCTGCGGATGGCTGGGCAGCCGCCTCCGCCTGCCGTTCTTCTGCCACCGGCGCTGTAGCCGGCTCAATCGCGGTTTCCGCAGACGCACCGGCAGCAGCGCCCGCTGCCGCATTCTGCGATGCAGCCGGGGTCGCACCGGCTCCACCACCGGGTGCGACAGGCGCTGGGGGTGATGATCGAGGTGCTGGCGGCGCACTCCCACCCGGCGGTGTGCTTGGCGGTGGCGGCTGTTTGCGCTTGAACAGCTGGGCGATCAGCAGAAAGATGCCGCGGATCGCATAGAAGATCATCAGCAGCGCACCCACCAGCTTGCCCCAGATCGTCAGCAGCAGCGGGGTGCGGACAGTTGCGGGCTTGGCAGTGGCCACGGGTTCTTCGGGCATAATAAAGGTGCCAGGCGCAGAGCCTGCCGCCGCCACCTCACACAGGGACCGGCTCGCCTTGATGCAGCCCAGGGGAATAACGATCAGGGTAAGGATGGTGGAGACCACGACGCCAGAGGCCAGGGAAATGGCCATGCCCTGGAAGATCGGGTCGGTAAAGATCACGCTGGCACCGCCCACCAGGGCCAGGGCGGTGATCACGATCGGCCGGGTCCGGGTCTTGCAGGCACGGAGCACCGCCTCGGTCACCGGCACGCCCTTCTGCACCTCATGCACGGAAAAGTCCACCAGCAGAATGGAGTTGCGCACGATGATACCGGCCAGGGCGATCCAGCCGATCATGGAAGTAGCGGTGAACTCCGCGCCCATGATCGCGTGCATGGGAATGATCCCCAGCAGGGTGAGCGGGATGGGCGCCATGATCAGGGCCGGGATGCGGAAGTTGCCGAACTCCCACACCACCAGGATATAGATCAGTATCAGGGCCACCATGAATGCCGCCCCCATGTCACGGAAGGTCTCGAAGGTCACCGTCCACTCGCCAGCCCATTCGAAGCTGGAGACGCTATCGTCAGGCGGGGGACCAAACCAGTAGGCGTCCAGCGCCACTCCGTCGGGTGCAACGTAGTCCTCATCCACCAGAATATCCTGCACCTGGAACATGCCATAGACAGGTGCGGCGAGCTTGCCGCCCACATCAGCCACCACATACTCCACCGAACGGAGGTCTTTGTGGTAGATGACGGGTTCTTCCATCATCTTCTCGAAGCTGCCCAATTCCCGCAACGGTATGCTGCTTCCCGCCTGGCTCTGGATCGGCAGATCACCCAGCCGGGTGATCTCCGAACGTTTCGCCAGCGGCACCTGAATGACGATATTGACCGGTTCGTGGCCGGCCCGCTGCTTCACGTCTCCCAGCACCATGCCGCCCAGTGCCATACCCAGGTTGCGGTTAATGGTATCCACCGAGATACCCCGGCGAATGGCCTTCTCCGTATCCACGGTAAAACGCCAGTAATCATAAGAGGCGCGCATGTAGTTGTCCACATCCCGAAGACTCGGCGCCTTGCTGAATATGCCGGTCAGGTCTTGGGCCACCTGACGACGGACATCGGAGGAGGGACCATGCACCTCGGCTACCACTGACTGCAGCACCGGCGGGCCCGGTGGCATTTCCACCACCGCAATAATGGCACCTGTTCCCTTGATCACCTCCCGCAGATCCTGACGCGCCTGAACCGCCAGTTGATGACTGGTGCGGTCACGCTTGGACTTGTGCAACAACTGTACCTGGACCTCGCCCTGCCAGGGGTCCTGGCGCAGATAATAATGGCGTACCATGCCGTTGAAATCGAACGGGCGGGCGGTACCGGCATAGACCTGTACCGCCATCACTTCCGGCATCTTACGCACGGTCTCCGCGATCCGGTGGGCAAGATTGGCGGTCAGCGGCAACGCCGTCCCCTCCGGCATATCCAGCACCACGGAAAACTCGGGCTTGTTGTCCAGCGGCAGCATCTTCACCACCACCATCTTGGTGTAGAACATGGAACAGGCAAGCAGAAAAGTGCCCCAGAGGATAATACGGAACAGATAGCGCTTGCGCGGATACTCGATCATCGGCATCAGCAGGCGCCGGTAGAATCCCTCCAGCCACTCCGCCTCTTTGTGCTCGCGCTTCTCCGCCACCTGCAGATAACCCATGGTGGGGCGCAGCCAGTTCGAGATGGTGAGCCAGGGGGTGAACACGAAGGCGGCAAACAGGGAGATCAGCATGGCGATCGACCCCAGGGCCGGGATCGGTTCCATATACGGCCCCATCATGCCGCTGACGAAGCCCATGGGCAGCAGGGCGGCGATAACGGTAAAGGTGGCGAGGATGGTCGGGTTGCCCACCTCGGCTACCGCATCCACTGCCGTCTCGGCGTCGGTCTTGCCCTCTTCCAGCCAGCGCCGGTAGATATTTTCCACCACCACGATGGCGTCATCCACCAGGATGCCGATTGAGAAGATGAGGGCAAACAGGCTGACCCGATCGATGGTGTAGCCCGCGAGCCAGGCATAGAAGATGGTCATCAGCAGCACCACCGGGATCACCAGCACCACCACGATGGCGGGACGCAGGGCGCGAAATGCAAGCAAGACCAGGAAAAACACCACACCGGTGGCCACGAACAGCTTGAAGATCAGTTCGTTGACCTTATCATTGGCGGTCTGGCCGTAGTCCCGGGTAATGCTGACCTCCACATTGGCCGGGATGCGGGTCCCTTTCAGGTTGTTCACCCGCTCGATGATGGCATTGGCCACGCTGACCCCGTTGGAACCCGCCTTCTTGGCCACGGCGATGGTCACCGCCGGGGCACTGGTTGCCTTTCCCTCCAACTCGCTGGCCGGGCCGGTGTAAAAAGAGACCATCTGTTTGGCATCTTCCGGGCCCTGGGTCACCCGCGCCACGTCATGCACATAGACCGGCACATTGTTGCGGGTCCCCACCACCAGCCGACTGACATCATCGACGGTCTTCAGAAAAGAACCGGTCATCACCGTAAAGTGGGTGTTGCCGCTTTCCACGCCGCCGGCCTGCTGCTCACTGTTGGCGGTACGGATGGTATTAGCGACCTGGTCCAGGCTGATGCCGTAACCCGAAAGCCGCTCCGGAAAGACCTCCACCGTCACCTGCTCCTGGCGCCCACCCACTACAAAACTGTTGCCGGTGTCCGGCAGTTCCTTGATGCTCTGGAGTACGTCCTGGGCCAGCATCCGCAACTGGCCATCATCCACGTCAGAGATGCCATTGTTGTCCAGATCCTTGGACCACAGGGTGATATTCACCACCGGCACATCGTCGATACCCTTGGCCTTGACCAGCGGCGGGGATACGCCAGGCGGAATCTTGTCCATATTGGAATCGAGCTTGTCGTTGACCTTCACCAGGGAAGGGCCCATCTCCTCACCAACCTTGAACTGGATGGTGACGATGCCACCGCCGCGCTGGGTGGCGGAGTAGACGTGTTTGACCCCCTGAATCTCACTCATGATCCGCTCCAGTGGATCGATGGCGAGGTTGGCCACCTGGTCTGAAGAGGCCCCGGAATACTGCACGAAGATATCCACCATCGGCACGGAGATCTGCGGATCTTCCTGACGCGGCGTCATCACCAGCCCCATCAGCCCCATCAACATCATGGCGATATACAGCAGCGGGGACAGGGGGGAACTGATAAAAAAGCGGGCCGTGCGGCCGGCCAGGCCAAGATACTCATCTGAATTCTTATCCAACCCGCCGGTGCCGGAGTTTTGCGGTTCTTCCTGACTCATAATGGTATGACTACGCTTTTTTTATAGTGGAACTTATTTATTTGTGAAACTGAAACGCACACCGGAAATCCATCAGATCCGGAGCGATCACACCCGCCCGGCCCGACAGCCCCTCACCATGGCTGTTCGGCGGACGGTCATTTGGTAGCACATCGAACCCGTTTCTGTCACACCAGCCCGCTACTCACGGGTACGGCAGGCCAGCGATATCCCCGGTGATCTGCCGGGGCCATACCAACACTCAACAGTCGGTCAACGGGGGACACCACGGGACGAAGCCCAGCCGGAAGCGATCCCGGCACCCGGATTACGCAGGATCCGTTCCCCCTCACTCAAGCCTGACAGTACGCTGGTGAATCCGCCGTCCAGGTTCTCACCCACTCGGATCAGCCGCAGCTCAGGCTTGCCATCGGGAGCGACCACGTAGACCCCCGGCAGGCTGCCGTTATAGCGGATGGCGCTGCTTGGGATGACCGGGTAGTTGCGCGCCGGCGCAGTAAAATCAGGCACCAGCACCTTTGAGTACATACCGGGGGCCGACACACCCTGGGGCAGATCGAACTTCACTTTCACGGTATGCCGCTGGGCATCCGCCATGGGGAAGATCTGCGCCACCCGGACCGGAACCACCTGATTACCCACATCCAGCTGTGCCTGCAGCATCATGCCCTCGCTGAGGCCAGGACGCAGGCGTGCCGGCACATCGACAAGAATCTGCAAATATTCCACATCAGCGAAGTCAAGGAGAGGCTGGCCCGGCTGCACCGTATCCCCGACCTCAATATACTTCTTCATGATCACCCCATCGAACGGGGCCAGGCTCTTGGCATCTCTCAATTTGGCATCGATGGCGTGGATCTGGGAACGGGCGGCCATCAGGGAATTTCGTGCCTGGGTAATCTGTACGCCACTGCCGTAGAGGTCCGCCCGGCGTTCGAAACCACGGCTCCGGGTCCCGGAAAAACTCTCCATCGGCTCGGTAAACATCTGATCGAACAGATTGGGCAGGCCCATACCGCCGGGCGAGGATTCGGCCTGAGGGGAATAGAGCTCGCGGGTATATTTCACCCCGGCGGCGCGCAGCTGGGCATCGGCATTGGCCAGCTGGGCCAGTGCCTGATTCCGCTTTGCTATCAATTCGCTGTCGTCCAGGGCAACCAGGAGCGCATTCTTTTTGAAGCTGTCGCCCTCGATACCTGCCAGGTATTTGACGCGCCCTGGAAGTTGCGCTGCCAGGGTCACCTCTTTATACGGGATGACCGTGCCACCAAGCGCTACAGTAGGTGCCCCCCGGGCCTGCTGGACGGTAAACAAGTCACCACCGGCCACTTGAGAGAAACCCTGGATGGGCAGAGTTGCGACGATCGCCAATCCCGCTGTCAATACGAGCGCTTGGACCTTGATTCCCATTCTGTTTTTAACCTGCTGAATTTTGACTGCTGAACTATTTATAGAGCCTGAACCCACAGTGGATTCAGGTAAATAACAAAACCATGAATCCTCGGGCTGCAGCAGCCCGAGGAAAACGATGCATCAACCGATTTAGACCCGCCCCATAACCGAAAAGGTCTTGATGAAGGGCCCGGCCATACGGGGATCCTTCAGCATGGCGCCGTAGTCGCCCACCTTGAACTTCATCTTGCCAGAGGTAAAGGCCATCCCCAGCCCCATCATACCCGGTGGCTTATTGATCCATTTGTTCCATTGGGCCTCACCGCAACGGATATCCCAGTTCAGCTCCTCACCGTTGTAGGCACCGGCGCTCACGGCCTGGCCATTCTCGACGTTGATCACACCGCGTGGCTGATCCTCCCCCTCCATACCATACCCGATAACGCTGTTGAAACCGATCTGGCCCAGCGCACTGCTCAGCTCAGGATCGGCATTCCACTGTTCCATGAAACCCTTCATCCACTCATCGGAAAACAATTCGGCCATCACTACCTCCACGAACTCTTTAGGTTTATTGCGCTATAGTTTTTCTACCGGCCCGCCCGGTCCGACACAGGAAAGCCGATTATCGCCCCCCGCAGTATTCCTCAAAGCACCTTCTATTGCAACAGAACGAAACATCACCCTGTCCCGGGCAATTATGCTATTTAAGTATCTGCCCAATTAGGATTATTTTACGCTTGCTACCGGTCGGCGAACGAGCTTGAAAGGCGTCTCACCACGAGGATTCAACGAGATACGCTGCAACTGTCAATTGGGCTGTTCCCAAGCGGCCAGAACGGGTTAATATTATCATAACAAGCAGTATTAACCCCTTCCTTAACCCAGATTAATCATTGACAGGGCATCCGGAGCATAGGCTATGACCAGTACAGGAAGACTCATCGAAGGACGGCTCAAACATCTGGAAAGTCATCTGGAGCAGGAGAACCCGGTTCTTCTGAGCACGGTCCAGAGCTTTCGCAAACTGGACAAGGTCTCCTACAAGATGGGGCTGCTGGAGACCGATGACTCCTATGCCACCCAGATCCCATGGTGGCCCCTGATCGCCATACTCGGCACCTTCTCGTCCGGCAAGTCCACTTTCATCAACCACTATCTGGACGCCCAATTGCAGCGCACAGGCAACCAGGCCGTGGATGACCGCTTCACCGTCATCTGTTACAGCCGGGAAAAGACTGCCCACGCCCTGCCCGGGATCGCGCTGGACTCGGACCCCCGGTTTCCGTTCTATCAGATGAGCGACGAAATCGAACAGGTGGCGACGGGCGAGGGACGCCGCATCGACGCCTACCTGCAGCTCAAGACCTGTCCCAGCGAACGTCTCAGGGGCAAGATCCTGATCGATTCCCCCGGCTTCGATGCCGATGCCCAGCGCACCTCCACGCTGCGCATTACCGACCACATCATCCACCTGTCCGATCTGGTACTGGTATTGTTCGATGCCCGTCACCCGGAACCGGGCGCCATGAACGACACCCTGGATCATCTGGTCAGCAATACCATCAATCGGCCGGACTCCGGAAAATTTCTCTATATCCTCAATCAGATCGATACCACCGCCAGGGAAGACAACCCGGAAGAGGTCGTCGCCGCCTGGCAGCGGGCACTGGGCGAGCGGGGCCTGACCGCAGGCCGCTTCTATTCCATCTACAATCCAGAGGTATCGGTCCCGATCGATGACGAGAAACTGCGTGAACGCTTCGAACGCAAACGGGATGCGGACCTGGATGAGATCCATGGCCGTATGGAAGAGGTCGAGATCGAGCGCGCCTATCGCATCGTTGGGGCACTGGAGAAGACGGCACGGGACATCGAGGAGCGGGCCATACCTGCGCTGCAATCGGCCATGGAACGCTGGCGCAAGCGGGTGCTGTGGGGTGATGCCATCCTATTCGGCCTGCTGTTCATCCTGCTGCTCACACTGAGCATCAAGTTCGACTACTGGCAGGGCCTGAGCTTCAATCCGCCCTGGCTGCAGACCTTGCTGGCCAGTCCCGTCATGCTCTATACCAGCATTGCAGGCGGCGCCATCATACTGCTCGGCATCCATTTTCTGGTTCGCACCCTCAGCGCCCGCACCCTGCTGAAACCGCTGCGCCGGCATACGGCAAAGCTGGGGATACGCGGCGATCTGGCCCAGGCCTTTCTGAAGAACACCCGCCCCTGGCGCAGCATCTTCAGCAAAGTCCCGGCCGGTTGGGGACGGCGGTCGCGCAAGCGACTCAAAGAGGTGCTGCAGGAGGCCGACAGCTATGTGCAGACCCTGAACGATCGCTTCACCAACCCGTCGGGTGACAATGCGCCCGGCACGGCCGCAGCGTCCCTGGCCACGCCGCCGGAGGAAAAGCCTGCAGCGGCCGAGCTACCTAAGGAGGCAACCACCAGCAACTCCTGACTTCCGGCTGTTGCGGCGATTATGGGTTCTTTCCGATCAGCAGGGCGCGGCATGGCTACAGAAAGTCGTCTTCGAGATCCATGCCCGGGGTGTAGAAGAGGCGGCGGTT